>Ga0074193_1001347_pt1 | contig 30547 bp, 25 predicted proteins | sample EPASupsiteHSE605_FD_64523 | JGI IMG/M metagenome (GOLD analysis project Ga0074193, IMG submission 64523) | Bioremediated contaminated groundwater from EPA Superfund site, New Mexico - Sample HSE6-05 | ecosystem: Environmental > Aquatic > Deep subsurface > Groundwater > Contaminated ... | reverse complement strand
ACCCGGCCCAGCACAGGGAGTCCCACTGGTATCGCTTCCAGGAGGCCATAAAGAACCATCAGAAAGACGTTATGGCCCTGCTTATGCCCAGAAACCTGAGCCACCTCACCTTGCCGGAATTCTAGGGTCTGTTCACAATATATCGCCTCCGGCGGCCGGGAGGGGATGATCCCCTCCCGGACCCTCCTCGAAAGGGGGAACGGGCGCAGCACCTTTAACCCCCTTTATCCAGGGGGTCCGGGGGGGATGATTCCCCCCGGCCGTGTCCCTCCCGGGACCGCGGCAGGCTATTGATCCACAGGAGGCTCTGCCGCCTGGTCCGCTTCATCCGTTTCCGGCGCTATGGCGGCGTCTTCCGGCGTCTCCGGCCCGGCCGCCTGCCGCGAACCGCCGACCCGCACGCCGTGGCCGGGCCGCACCCGGTCCAGGATGGCGTCCGTCAGGCCGGACAGGCCTTCACGCGTCTTGGCCGAGAGGACGATGGCTCCGGGGAAAAGATGCAAGAGCGCCGCCTGCTCGTCGGCCGGCGTCGCATCCCATTTGTTGAGCACCAGAAGACGCGGAATTTCGCCCAGGCGCATTTCCTGGAGGATGTCGGCCACGGCCGTCACCTGCCGCTCCACCTCCGGATGCGAGGCGTCGGCCACGGTCACCAGCAGATCCGCCGCTTCCAGCTCTTCCAGGGTGGCCCGGAAGGCCTCCTTGAGCTCCTTGGGCAGCTCCCGGATAAAGCCCACCGTGTCGGTCAGGATGATTTCCCGGTCGCTGGGGAAGCGCAGCCGCCGGCTGGTCGGGTCGAGGGTGGCGAACAGCCGGTTTTCGGCCAGCACGGCGCTGCCGGTCAGGGTGTTGAGCAGCGTCGATTTTCCGGCGTTGGTGTAGCCCACCAGCGACACCACCGGCAGTCCGGCCCGGGCCCGGCCGGCCCGGGCCGCGGCCCGGCGCTTGCGCAGCTCTTTTAATTCGTCCTTGATGCGGCCGATGCGCTCGCGGATGCGCCGCCGGTCCACCTCGAGCTTCGTCTCGCCCGGCCCCCGGCCGCCAATGCCGCCCATCAGCCGCGACATGGCCCGGTCCTGGCGCACCAGACGCGGTTGCAGGTATTTGAGCTGGGCCATCTCCACCTGCAACTTGCCCGAACGCGTGGCCGCATGCTGGGCAAAGATGTCCAAAATGAGCTGGGTGCGGTCGATGACCCGAAGCTGCGTCACCTCGGTCAGGTTGCGGATCTGCGACGGCGACAGCTCCCCGTCGAACACCAGCAGCGAGGCCCCGGCCCGTAGCGCCGCCACTTCGATCTCGGCCAGCTTGCCCTTGCCCAGAATGAATTTCGGATTGACCGTGGCCACCCGCTGCACCACGGACTCGGCCACAGCCAGCCCGGCCGTGTCGGCCAAGGCCGCAAGCTCCGCAAGCGACGTCTCCTGGACCGCCCGGGGCTGGCTCGAAACGCTGACCAGCACCGCCTTTTCCCGGCCGTCCGGCTCCTTGCCCGGGGCCGACAGCTTCCCGCCCTCCCGGGCCAGCTCGTCCTCAAGCGCCGTGGCCAGGGCGTTGAAATCCTCTTCCACCCGGTCGAAGGCCCGGGGCGGCAACACGTCATACGGCCTGTCGCCGGCCCCCGGCGGCAGCAAATGGGCGATATGCAGGCGCACCGGCGCGGCCATGGCGTCCACCGTCAGGGCCGCGACGCTGTCGAGACGCAAAAACAGCATGTCCGTCAAATCCTCTTCGGTCAGCCCCTCGTCGGACAGATGGACATGCAGCAGCCGCACGCCCCGAAGCCGGCCCGCGCCCAGCCGCGACCGGTCCAGCTCCGGAATCATGATGCCCTTTTGCGTGCCGACAATAATCAGCGTCGGCCGTCCCTTGCGGTCAATAAGCAGCCCCACCTGCCGGCCGATGCCGTAGGCAATGGCCGCCAGCTCCCGGGCCTGATCGGGCGTGTAGCCGCCGACCGACGGGTAGCGCCGCGTCCCCAGCCGTTCCAATGCCTTGATCTGGCTGGGCTTGAGCCCCACCAGATTGCCCTCAACCTTGGTTGCGATGGCTCTGTCCTTTTGTTGACGGGATCATGCAGGCCGGGCGCTCCCGGCCGCCGGTCCGGTAATCCGTTGGTTCGTTGGTCGGCAACGATAGCGCGATGCCGCGCCGCCCGGCAAGGGGCAGGGACGATAGAGAGAGGAAGACGGAGAGATAAAAGCGGGGCGTGCCTCCGGCGGCCGGGGGGGATCATCCCCCCCGGACCCCCTGGATAGTGGGGGTAAAGGGGGGGGAAGGGACGGCGGATGGACACGGAAGTCCGGTGAAAACAGGCAGAACGACCGCCAGAGCCGTGAATGCCCCCGGCCCTTGCCCTGCCTTTCCGTCCGGGAGGGTCCGGGAGGGTCCGGGAGGGTCCGGGAGGGGATGATCCCCTCCCGGCCGCCGGAGGCATTCTTCCTTCTTTTAGTATTTTTCTATCTCTCCCCTACTTACGCATTTGCCAAATAGTTGGCGATGGCGTCGTCGTAGGCGGAGGTCTGGCGGAAGGTGGCAGCGGCGGTTTTCTGGCGCAGGGGGAGCGGGGCCTGCATGGTGTTGGCGGCCAGGGCATCCATGATTTCCGGGTAGAAGGCCGGGTCGGGCACGACGAGGATGGAGGCGAAATTCTTGGCCGAGGCGCGCAGCAGGGTTGGCCCGCCGATATCGATTTGTTCAACCATTTCGGGGAGCGGCAGCTTTTTTTCGAGGGCTTTGCCGAAGGCGTAGAGGTTGACCACGACCATGTCGAAGGTCTTGATGCCGAGGGCGCCCAGGGTGGCGAGGTGTTCGGGGTTGTCCTTGTCGGCCAGGATGCCGCCGTGGATGGCGGGGTGCAGGGTTTTGACGCGGCCGTTCATGATTTCGGGGAATCCGGTCACGTCGCTGACCGAGGTGACGGGCAATCCGGCGTCGGCGAGCATTTTGCGGGTGCCGCCGGTGGAGACCAGTTCGACGCCGGCAGCGGTCAGGAATCGGGCCAGTTCGGGCAGGCCGGACTTGTCGGTGACGCTGAGAAGCGCCCGTTTGATCGGCAGGAAATCCATGGGGGAACCTCGCTTTTTTCTGGCGGGGTGCCACAGACGGGGGGGCTTGGCAAGGGGCCGGGGCGGGCGTGCCGGGAGCCGGCGGGGCGTGAAAGGGAGGCCCGGATGTCTGGTCCGGGGGGTGGTCCGGACCAGACATCCATATGGGCCTCTTGAGGAGAGGAACTATGCAGCGATGCGCTTGAGTTCTTCGGACAGTTCCCGGGCGGCGGCGTAGCCGGGGTCCTGGGAGAGGATATTGTCCAGTTCCGCGCCGGCGTCGGCCGCGCGGCCCAGGCTGGCCAGGCAGCCGGCCAGGGTGAAGCGCACTTCGTTTTTGAGCGGATCGACGGCGAGATAGTCCCGGAGGTAGGGCAGGACTTCCTCGATGCGGCCCTCGGCATGGCCCAGGCGCACCAGGCCGAACAGGGCCACGAGATTTTCGGGGTTCTTGGCGAGAGCGCCCTGGAAGTGGGTGAAGGCGGCGGCGGTTTCGCCCCGTTCCATCTCGATCAGCGCCATGCCGGACAGGGCCCGGTCGTCGGCCTCGATGCTGGAGGCCTTGCGGTACAGGACCATGGCATTGTCGAGCTGGCCGCGCTGCACGGCGACGGTGGCCAGACCGAGGTAGGGGTCGGGATGGACGCCGTTACTGGACATGGCCTTGGAGTAGTACTCCTCGGCTTTGTCCAGATCGCCCATAAAAAGGTAGCATTCGCCCAGTTCCTTGTTGATTTCATAATCGAGTTGCCCGCTCATGGCGTCCCCTCCGTTTTCGGCGGTCCCGCATCCCTGCGGATTTTTCGCCGGTGTTGCGCCGTATCCTACCGACGCTTGGTGTTTTGGTGCATGTAGCAAAATTCCGTCTCCGGCGGCGCGTCCTGCCGGGCACGACGGCTTAAGCAATCCTCGTGCCAGTGCCATTCTTGCCGCCCTCCTCCCGGGAAAAGCCGCGGGCGGCGGTCGGGACGCAGTCTGAAGACGGGGGTGACGCCATGGCTTTATCTGTCGTCGGCAACCGGGCAATGGCTACAGGAGGAAAAAAATTCCTCTTTGATCGGCCGTGTTGGACGAACTGGAACGGTTTTTGCCCAGTAGCCTCCCGTAGCCGGGCGGCACGGGCCGCCACAGGGATGCGCAGCAAGGAGAGAAACGGCATGAAATCAATATTTACCAAGAATATCGGTCTGATAGGCAAGGTCATGGACCTGCGCCTGGAGCGTCAGAATGTCGTCATGTCCAACATGGCCAACCAGGACGTGCCCGCCTACAAGGCCCGCCGGCTGGAGTTCGAGAGCGAGCTGCAGTCCGCGCTCGATCTCAGCGACAAGGGCACGATGACGCGCACGTCCGCGGACCATCTGCCGGTGGCGTTCAACCAGAGCGGCTTCAAGGGCGAACTGGACATGAAGTGGAAGCCCCGGGTCGTGGCCGGTCTCGACAGCGTGGATATGGAAAAGGAAATGTCGATCATGGCGAAGAACACCCTGATGTACAACGCCCTGGCCGACCTCGCCAAGAAGGACTTCGAGGGCCTGCAGCGGGTCATCACCGACGGCGCCAAGTAAGGGGCCGGCATCGTCCCGCCCAGCGCCGTCAATGAAGGAGGCACATGCAATGAGCAACAGCCCGGATATCTTCACCGCCATGGACATCGGATCGTCGGGCATGTCCGCCCAGCGGTCCCTGATGAACGTCATCTCCATGAACCTGGCCAACGTGCGCACCACGCGCACGCTCAACGGCGGCGGGCCCTACGTCCGCAAGTCCGTGATGATGGAGTCCACCCCGGTCGACTCGCCGTTTTCCCAGGCCATGCGCTCGGAGCTGACCCGCGATCTGGCCGGCGTCAAGGTGTCGAGCGTGGTCAACGACAACCGGCCCTTCCGCATGCAGTACGAACCCGGCCATCCCGACGCCAATCCCGATGGGTACGTGGCCTATCCCGATATCAACGTGGTTGAGGAAATGGCCAACATGATCACGGCCATGCGCAGCTACGAGGCCTCCAGCGCCTCCATCGGCACCGCCAAAAACATGTTCACCAAAGCCCTCGACATCGGGCGTTAAAGGAGAATCCCCATGGCTATTTCACGTCTCGCCCTCGCCGCCTACCAGAACGCCCAGACCCAGTACGGGGAGATTGAAACCAAGGTCGTCCGCTCCATGGAGCAGCCGGCCGCCCCGATGGAAGGCTTCAGCCAGACCCTGGCCGACTCGCTCAAGCGCGTCAACGGCATGCAAAACGAGAAAAACGACATGGTCGAGGCCTTTGCCGCCGGCAAGAACCAGAATGTCCACGAGCTGATGATCAACCTGCAAAAGGCCAGTTCGGCCATGCAGATGACCACGGCCGTGCGCGGCAAGCTGCTCGAGGCCTACAAGGAACTGGTCAAGATCCAGTTCTAGCCCTTTTTTGCCCTAAACGACATCCGCCACCAGGAGAAACGTCATGCCCTCGTTTTTCAAGCAAAACTTCGAACGGCTCATCCAGTACTGGTCCAACCGCACGGCGGCCCAACGCATGCTCCTGGCCGGCCTGGCCCTGTCCCTGGTTATGGCCTTCGTGGTGATGATGATCCTCACGAGCCAGCAGGACATGCGGGTGCTCTACACCAATCTGGGCCCCGAGGACGCCTCCCGGGTGGTGGACCTGCTCAAGGCCTCCAAGACCCCTTATGAATTGCGCGACAACGGCGCCACGGTCCTGGTGCCGGCCGACACCGTCTACGAGCAGCGGCTCAAGGTGGCCGGCGAAGGCGCCATGCGCGGCCAGGGCGTCGGGTTCGAGCTGTTTGACGAACTCAAGGTGGGCCAGACCGATTTCGTCCAGCGCATCAACTACACGCGGGCGCTGCAAGGCGAACTGTCCCGCACCATTTCCGAATTTCCCCAGGTGGACAAAGCCCGCGTCCATCTGGTGCTGCCCCAGAAGAGTCTTTTCATCGAGGAGCAGAAAAAGGCCTCGGCCTCGGTGGTGCTGACCCTCAAGCGCGGCCAGAAGCTTGACGCCAAGCAGCTCCAGGGCATCGTCAACCTGGTGTCCATGTCCGTCGAGGGCCTGACCCCCGAGCACATCACCATCACCGACACCACGGGCCAGTCCCTGTACCAGCCCCGCGGCGACAACGGCATCGATGGGATGACCACGAGCCAGTTCGAATATAAAAACACTTTCGAAGCCAATCTGGAAAACCGGCTCGAACAGCTCCTGACCCCCATCGTCGGCCCCGGCCGGGCCCTGGCCAAGGTCAACGCCGACCTCGATTTCAGCCAGCGCACCATCCGCAAGGAATCCTACGACCCCAACGCCACCGTGGTCCGCAGCGAGCAGAAAAGCGAGGAATCCACCACCGGATCGGCCCAGGTGGACGCCTCCGGCATGACCACCACGCCGCGCGGCGGCGGCGCGGCCGTGCCCAACAGCAATTTCCGGGGCGAAGGCTATTCCGGCACCGAATCCACCCAGAAGTCCAACCGGGAAAACCGCACCACCAACTACGAGATCAACAAGGAAGAACAAAACGTCGTCACCCCTGTTGGCGACTTGAAGCGCCAGTCCATCGCGGTTATCGTGGACGGGACCTATGAGCAGGTCGAAGGGAAGAACACCTGGAAGTTCATCCCCCGCCCGGCGGAGGAACTGGAGCGCATCAAGCAGGTGGTGGCCCGGGCGGCCGGCCTCGACCCGCAGCGCGGCGACGAAATCCAGGTGTCGAGCTTCGAGTTCGGCGTGCCCGACGGTTCGGGCGAACCGAGCCTGATGCAGACCATGCTGGAATATGCCCAGCGCCTGGGCAAACCTTTCCTGAACGGCCTGCTGATCTTCCTCTTCCTCATCCTGGTCGTGCGGCCGGTGGTCATGGCCCTGATCCGGCCCCGGGTGACCGAGGAGGAGATCGAGACGCTGGAGCGCCTGCCCGAGGGCGAACAGCGGCTGGCCCTGGCCGAACCCGAACTCGAGGAGCCGGCCATGCTTGAACCCGGCAAGCAGTTCGAGCTGGCCAAGAATCTGGCGCTGCAATTGTTCGAGGAAAATCTGGAGCAGTCCGTCACCCTGCTCAAGAACTGGCTCAAGCAGGAGGCGTAACCGCATATGGCCGAAATCGACCAGTTGGCCAGGGTCGTCCTGGCCCTTGTCGAACCGGTCATAAACGCCCTGATCGTGCTCGTGATCCTGTTCCTGGTGGCCCGGCCGGTGGTCAAGGCCCTCGGCCGGCCCCGGGCGACAAAGGACGACAGGATTGAAACCCTGGCCCGGGGCACCGTGTACGAGCCCCGGGAGGACCGGACCGACGGGCCGTTGCCGGCCGGGCCGGCCCGACAATCGGGGCGGCCGGAGGCGGCGCAAAAAGCCGTTTCCCCGGCCGCCGGCCAAAAGACCGCCGTGGCGGCCATAGTCAGGGCCGATGCCCGGTTGATGCGGGCCAGAACGCTGGCCCTGGCGTTGTTCGACAAAAACCCGGAGCGCGGCATCGCGCTGCTCAAGACCTGGCTCAAGCAGGAGGCCTAATCCAGCATGCCCGCCATGACAGGACCCCAGAAAACCGCCGTGCTGTGTCTGGCGCTTGGCGAAAAGTTCACGGGCGAGGTGTTCAAGCACCTTGACCGCAAAGAGATCGCCCGTATTTCCAAGGCCATGATGGAAATGGACACCGTGCCCAAAGAGCAGGTCGAGGAAGTCATCCAGGAGTTCAACGATGCGTTGCAACTCGGCAAGGACATGGTTGTGGGCGGCCCCGACCAGGTGCGCCGGATGCTCACCAAGACCCTCGACGCCGACACCGCCAAGTACATCATGGACGGCCTGGAACTCGACACCGGCCCCATTCCCTTCCAGGAACTCGGCAACGTCAGCCCCCGCATCCTGGCCCAGATTCTTCGCAACGAGCATCCCCAGACCCTGGCCCTCATCCTTGGCCACCTGCACCCCGATCAGGCGGCCGAGCTGCTCCAGAACCTGCCGGCCGGAGTCCGGGCCGAAGTGCTCATGCGCCTGTCCAAGCTCGAGGCCGTGGCCGAGGACATGCTCATGGAAGTGGACAAGGTGCTGCAAAACCAGCTCATCGCCATGGGCGGCAAGGAAGGCAAGAAGGTCGGCGGCATCACGGCCGTGGCCGAGATCTTAAACGCCGTGGACCGGGCCACCGAAGAGGAGGTCCTCTCCGAGATCGAAGAGGAATCCGCCCAGATGGCCGAGGATATCCGCAACCTCATGTTCGTCTTCGAGGACATCAAGGCCCTCGACGACCGGGCCATTCGCGAACTGCTCAAGGAGGTTTCCAACGAGGAGCTGACCCAGGCCCTCAAGGGCGCTTCCGAAGAGCTGCGCGACAAGTTCTTCAAAAACCTGTCCGAACGCGCCGCCACCATGATCCAGGAAGACCTGGAAATCATGGGCCCGATCCGGCTGGCCGAAGTGGAAGGGGCCCAGCAGAACGTGGTCAAGACCGTGCGGCGGCTGGAAGCCGAGGGCAAGATTGCCATCGGACGCGGAGGCGGCGATGTCTTTATTTAGCGAACAAGAGCCCAACGCCCTCACCGGGCGGGTCATTCTCGGCCCCGGCACCGGCGGCATGTCCGAGACCACCATCCTGGAACTCGAGTCCCGCCAGTCCCCCATGCAGTACGACGAGGTCGAGGCCCGCTTCTGGGAGCGGGTGCGGGCCAAGGCCAAGGCCAGGGCGGCCGCCATCATCGCCGAGGCCATGACCGAGGCCCAGGAGATCAAGGTCCGGGCCCGCGACGAGGGCTACAACGAAGGGCTGGCCGCCGGGGCGGTGGTGGCCCACGAGCACTCCGAGGCCGAACTGACCCGCATGGGCAGCGCCTTCGGCTCGCTGATGCAGTCCCTGGCCGGCGAACGGGCCAAAATCTGGGCGGCCCAGCGCCAGGACTTCCTCAACCTGCTGCGCATGGCCGTGGAGCGCACCATCGGCGCGGCCATCGACGAGCGCCGCCAGGAAATCCTGACGAACCTGCTCGGCGAATCCCTGGAGCTCATGGAAGGCAAGGCCGGGCTGACCGTGACCATCCATCCCGACGACGAGGTGTTCCTGCGCGACCTGCTCGTGCGGGCCCAGGCCGAGTACACGAGCCTTGGCCAGGTGCAGATCCGCCTCAACCCCGGCCTGGTGCCCGGCAGCGTGCTGCTGGAAGGCCAGGAGGGGCTGGTGGACAACACCATCGGCAGCCGTTTCGCCCAGGTCGAGGCCATCCTCGCCCAGCTCGGCGCGACCGGAGACGTCCATGGCGACGCAGTCCCCGCAGCCTGACGCGCTTCCGGACTTTTCCGAAGCGCACGGGGCCTGCTCCCTGCTTGAGCAGCTTGTCCCGGTCCAGTCGTTTGGCAAGGTGTCCAAAGTGGTCGGGCTCATTGCCGAGGGCCGGGGCATCAAGGCCCCGGTCGGCGCGGTGTGCCAGATGGTTTCCGAGGACGGCCAGGGCGGCGTCCGCGAGGTGCCGGCCGAGGTGGTCGGTTTCCGCGACGGGGCCTGCCTGTTCATGCCCTACGGCGACCTGCGCGGCATTTCGCCGGGCACGCTGATCCGCAATACCAGCACGCCGCCGCTGTTCCCCGTGGGCGACTGCTATCTCGGCCGGGTCATCGACGCCTTCGGCAATCCCATCGACAACGGCCCGCCCATCATGCCCGGACAGCACAATCCGCTGTTCGCCGCCGCGCCCCCCCCCATGGAACGCCCGCGCATCAGCGATCCCGTGGACGTCGGCGTGCGGGCCATAAACGGCCTGCTGACGCTTGGCAAGGGCCAGCGCGTGGGCATCATGGCCGGCTCGGGCGTCGGAAAGTCGACGCTCATGGGCATGATCGCCCGGAACACCAAGGCCGACATCAACGTCATCGGGCTTGTGGGCGAGCGCGGCAGAGAGCTTCGCGAATTCATTGAAAAAGACCTTGGCCCCGAAGGCATGGCCCGATCGGTGGTGGTGGTGGCCACCTCGGACCAGAGCCCGCTGATCCGCATGCGCGCCGCCTACGCCGCCACGGCCATGGCCGAATTTTTCCGCGACGAGGGCAAGGACGTCATCCTCATGATGGACTCGGTCACCCGGTTCGCCATGGCCGGCCGCGAGGTCGGACTGGCGGCCGGCGAACCGCCCACCACCCGGGGCTACACGCCCTCGGTCTTCGCCCATCTGCCCAAGCTCCTGGAGCGGGCCGGCCGCAACGCCCTGGGCAGCATCACCGGCATCTACACCGTGCTCGTCGACGGCGACGACTTCAACGAACCCATTGCCGACGCCGTGCGCTCCATCCTCGACGGCCACATCGTGCTCACCCGCGATCTGGCCGACCAGGGCCATTTTCCGGCCATCGACGTGCTCAAGTCCATCAGCCGTCTGCGCTCGGACGTGACGCCCAAGGACGATCTGGCCGCCGGCCGCGAAATGATCCGGCTGCTGGCCACCTTCCGGCGCGTCGAGGACATGGTCAACATCGGGGCCTACGCCCGGGGGGCCAACCCGGAAATCGACCGGGCCATCGACATGATCGGCCCGATAAACAGCTACCTGCGCCAGGACGTGGCCGAAAGCCAGACCCTGGAGGAAAGCTTCAAAGCCATCCGCGATCTGGTCGGCAAGTAATCCCGTCAGGCCACCACGGCCCGGGCCAGATGCACATGGGCGTGCGGGCGCAGGCCGTCGGCGCGGCCGTTGAAGTAGCGTCTGCCGAGCGCCTGCGGCCCCAGATCCTCCTTGAGCACGAGCCCGGCCGCTTCCAGTCCGGCGGCCAGCGTTGCGGGATCAAATCCGGTCTGCATCGGTTCGCCGCAATTTCGCACCAGGGTTTGCATGGCCCGCATGCGCGTGTCCATTTTTCCCGGAACGAAGGCGTCCGCGTCAAAATAATCGAAGACCATCGTGCTGCCGGACGGAGCGTTTTGCGCCATGGTGCGAAAGGCGTCCAAAACGACCTCGCGGCGCAGGTAATAGCTGACGCCAAGCCAGCTTATAAAAACTGTCTGCCGCGCGGCGTAGGGCGTCTGCCCCAGCGCCGCAGCCAGCGTCCCCTGCGTGAAGTCGCACGGCGCGAAATGCAGATTGTCCGGGATGGCCCAGCCCAGCGCGGCCAGACGGCTTTTTTTGACAGCCTGGGTGGCCGGATGGTCCACCTCGAAGATGCGCAGCCGCCCGGCCATGTCCGGCCGTCGGAAGCCGTAGGTGTCCATGCCGGCCCCGAGGATCACATATTGCCCTGTTCCGGCGGCAACCGCCTCGTCCAGGCATTCCTCGGCATAGCGCGACCGGCAAAGGACCGTGGACATCTGGCGCCGCATGACCACGTCCAGGGCCTCGGCTTCGTCCAGGCCGGCCGCCGCCCGTTCGGGCTCAAAGACAGGAAGGCACCGGGCCATGTTCCGGCCCATCAGCCCGTACTCCTCATCGGTGAACAGCTTGCTGGCCAAAAAATCATCAAAGATCTTGGGGGCGTCGTGCGCGGCGTGGTAGGCGCGGAGAAAGGCCGTCGCGACAGCCGTCAGGCTTCCGTTGTCTGCATCCATGGGTCCATCTCGTTTCCTTGGGATAAAGAGGTCGTGCCAAAACGGGCTCCCCGCGCTTCGCCATGAAGGCGCGGGGAACCCCTATTGTCTCTTATACCAGGGTTTTTTGGACGCAGTCAAGGGCACGTTTCCGGTCCGGCGGCTGCCCGGGGTCAGCCCGCAAAGCCGATGGCCCTGGCCAGTGCGGCCAGGGGACCGGCAAAGGGGCGGCGTTCCCACAGGGCGTTCTGGGCCGCCCACCAGTCGGGGTGCAGGTCCAGGTCGGCGCAGCGGCGCACCAGCCGGGCCAGCAGCGTGGCGTCGGGGTCGGGCCGGGCGATGAGCCGGGCGGCCTCCTCGCCCAGGCGCGCCTCCAGGGCCGCCTTGACCGGCGAATTGTCGCCGGCGGACAGCAGGAACAGTTGCAGCAGCGCGGCCCGTTTCTCCGGCAGCGGCAGCTCGAACACGTCGTGCCACACCAGTCCCGGCCACAGATGCAGCCAGAGCGGGGCCAGGGTCAGGGTGGTCTGGGCTTCCTGCAATTCGGGCACGAGCTTCCGGGCCGTGGCGGCCTGGGCCAGCATGGCGGCAAAGGACACGGCTTCGGCGTGGCGGGCGAAGGCATTGGCCAGGGCTTGGCGCTTGTTGACGGGCAGGCCCACGGTCTTGAAGCAGAAGCCTTCCTCCACGCCGCCGTCGGCCGGGGTCATGGCGGCGCAGCCTTCGAAGGGGTCGGCGCCCGCGGCCGGCCGGCAGGAGACGGCCACCTCGTCGGTGGCGGTTTCGAGGCTGTAGCGGATGGAGGCCGTGCCGCCGGACGTCCCGGCCACAGGATCGTCCAGGGCCACGGTGACGGCCACCCCGGGCCAGGCGGCCACGGCGGAGTCTCCGCCGGCCGGCAGCCGGCCTTCCAGGGCCAGCGTCAGCAGGGCCTGGGCCACCAGGGTCTTTGGCGTCTCCCGGCGCGGCCGCACAAGGTTGTCCCAGATATCCCGGCCGGTACCCGTTTCCGGTTCGTTGGACCGGGCTTCGGCCAGGATCTGGGTCACCTCCGGTTCGGGATCGGCCATGCCCGTGGCCCGGGCCAGTTCCATGGCCCGCAGGGCGAAGGTCAGGCTGTTGACCGGCTCCAGGCGCGAGATCTCGTCGAAAAACCAGGCGCAACTGGCAAACGAGGCCAGCCCCCAGGCCTGCATGGACAGCAGCTTCCAGGCCACGCCCCGGCCGGCGGCGTCAATGCCCCTGGCAAACCACCGGGACTCGAAGGCCTCCTGGCCGGTCGACCCGGCCAGCACCTTCCCGTAGGCGACCAGGGCGGCCCTGGGATCAACGAACAGGGCCTTGCCCCGGGCAAAAAAGTGGGCGTCGAGCCGCGCCTTGAGGCGGTCAAGCGCCTTGCGCAAGGGGGCGCGCCACTGCTGGTTGTAGCCGGGGTGGCCGCCGTTGGTGCAGCCGCAGTCCGAACGCCAGCGCTCGACGCCGTGGGCGCAGCTCCAGGCCGAGACCTCGCGGATGCGCACGTGGCGCTTGGGCGGATTGGCGGCCAGATGGGCGGCGTAGTTGGTCAGGCTCAGGCCGTCGCGGCCGTCGCGGGCCTGATCGAGGACGTAGGCCAGGGCCATCTCGCCAAAGGTGAAATGGTGGCCGTAGGTTTCGCCGTCCGTGGCCAGGGTCAGCAGGCCCTTGCCGGCCGCGTCGGAAAGACGGCGGAAGAAGTTCCCGCCATCGGCCAGGAGCCGGTCGAAGGCCACGGCCTGGGACAGGGGGCCGTGGTAGAAAAACACGGCCATGGACCGGCCGGAGGGCAGGGCCACGGCATAGGGCTCGGTGATGTCCAGGGAGCCGGCGTCCACGTCGCGCCAGTTTCGGCCGTCGTCGCTGACGGCCACGCCCTGGGACGGGGCCAGGATGGTGAAGGCGATGCCGGCGGCGGCCAGGACTTCCAGGGTCGGCGTGTCCACGGCCGTCTCGGACAGCCACATGCCCTCCGGGGCGCGGCCGAACCGGGCCGTGAAATCCTCCACCGCCCAGGCCACTTCCAGTTCCTTGTCCAGGTCCGAGGCCAGGGGCATGATGACATGGTGGTAGATCTGGGCCAGGGCGTTGCCGTGCCCCAGGCGCTTTTGGCTTTTGCGGTCGGCTTCGAGGATGCGGGCGTAGGTCTCCGGGGCCGACCGGGCCATCCAGGACAGCAGCGTCGGCCCGACGTTGAAGCTCATCCATTCGTAGCAGTTAAGCAACTCGACAATGCGGCCCTCCCCGTCCAGGCGTCTGGCCCGGGCCAGCGGGGCGTAGGATTCGCGGCAGATGCGGTCGTTCCAATGGGGGCTGGGAGCGGCGCTGCCTTCGGGCAGGATGCGGCCAAGCCAGGGGTCCTCGCGGGGCGGTTGGTAAAAATGGCCGTGGATGCAAAGGGCGCGGTCCATGGGCGGGCTACTCCTGTCCGTTTGGGGTTTCGATGCGGCTGGCGGGCGTTTCCGGCCCGCCGAAGATTTTCTGGTCCAGGACGCCGAGGGCCTTTTGGGCCAGGGCCCCCTCGCGGCGGCGCAGCAGCGAGGCGTCCACGTAATGGACCTCCATGGGGCCGGTGCGCGGCCGCACGCAGGCAATGGACAGCCCCGGCCAGGACCAGACCGAGATCACGGCCCCGTCCTCGCCCTGGCGCACGGCCGGCGGGCCGTACTTGGCGGCATAGGCGGCCAGCACCCGGTCCTGCTCGGCCGCCCGATCGGCCCCGGCGGTGGGCACGGCCAGGGTCACGACGGAAAGCCGGCCGGCATCGTAGGCATAGACCACGCTGCCGAGGGCGATGTCGCCGAGATGCAGGCGTTCGTCGGCGCGGCGATAGTAGCGCCGGCCCCGGTGGGTATACAGGTATTCGCCGTTTGGCAGGGCGGTTTCCGCCGCCCCGAAGGCCACCCCGCGAAACGAGCGCGGCGGATCGCCCCGGGAAAAGATGCGCAGCCCGCCGGACAGGGCCGGCGGCGCGCCGGCCGCCGTCTCGTCGGCCGCCACTTCGGCCAGAATCCCGGCATCGGCGTAGCGGATGACCAGCCCTTCGCCGGCGGCGTCGCGGGAGAGGGCGATCTGGGAGGCCGGCCAGCTCCAGACGAGCTCTTCCTCCAGGGTGGCGGGGATGGCCCGGGGCGGGCCGTATTTGGCTTGGTAGGCCTGGCGCAGGGGCTCGAAATCCGTGTCGCTGCCGGCCCGCATGAGGGCGGCGAAAAACCGGCCCCGGTAAAAGCCGTAGAGGACGTCGGACAGGCGGGTGGCCCCGAGCTCCAGGCCGTCGCCGGAGCGGCGGCAGTAGACGGCCGCGCCTTCGCGATAGGCCTCGGCCATGCCCGGGATGCCGGACAGTTCCCGGCCGAACCGGATGCCCCGGAATCCGATGGGCCCCCGGGCCCGGATGTCTTCGGGGCTCTGCCAGACCTCGCGCTCCTCGGGCGAAAGGTCCGGCAGGTAGACGTAGTCCACCTGGGTGTCGCCGTCGCGGGCGAAATGCGACAGGCTGACGGTCAGAAGCGGCCGCCGCCAGACCAGACGGAGGCATCCCGGCGCGCCTTCCCGGGCCGGCGGGCCGTACTTGGCCTCAAAGGCCTGGATGAGCGGCGCCAGGCCCTGGCAGCCCGGACCGGACAAGGTCATGCGCACGGAAAAAAGCGCCCCGCGCGAAAAGCCGTAGCGCACGTCCGTGGCGCAGGCCTCGTCCAAAAGCGGTTTTTCCCCGGGCCGGCGGCAAAAGACCGTCTGGCCGGACCCGGACACGCGTTCCATGTCCGGCAGATCGGCCAGCGGCGTGCCAAAGGCGATGCCGCGAAACTCCGGCCCGCCCTGGGCCGCGAAAGCGCACGGCAGCCCCGTCAGGAGCGCAAGCAGCAGGGCGAGGCAGCGTATGGCCATGGCGGCGTCCCGGTCAGCGGGCCAGACGCCGGCCGATCCGCCGGGCCATTTCGCGCAGGCTTTCAGCCAGATCGCCCGCCTCGTCCCGGCCGGCCACGGCCAGGGTGGCGGTCAGCCGGCCCTCGGCCAGATCCCGGGCAAAGGCGGCGCAGCGCCGCACCGGCATGCCGAGCAGCACGGCCGCAACCACGGCAAAACCCAGGCCCAGGACCAGCACGGCCCAGGCCGCCACGCCCAGCCAGACGTCAACGGCCCGAAGCGCCCCGGCCAGCGCCCCGGCGTCGCCGGCCACCTCGGCCAGGGACACGCCGCCAAGGGCCGTGGCCGCAGCCAGGGCGGCCCGCTCGGCGTCGAGAATGCGCCGGCCCGTTTCCCGCAGCGCCTCCCAGTCGGCCAGAAGCGCGGCCGCCGCCCGGCGGCAGTCGGCCAGGGCGGCAAAGGCGGCGGCCGAGCGTTTGGAATCCTCCTCGCCGCCGGAGCGGGAATCGCGCAGGGCGGTTTCGCCCTCGTCGTAGCGGGCCAGGGCTTCGGCCAGCCGGGCCGGATCGCGGTCGGCCCGGGCGGTCTCGCCGGCCTGCCGGACGTCGCGCCCGGCCAGGAGGACGGCCTGGGCGGCCTTGATGCGTTTTGCGTGCTGGCGCAGGGCGTCCGGGACCGGATATCTGGCGGCCAGCTCCTTGTCCCACAACCCGGTGCGCAGTTCGATCAGGGCGGCCAGGGCGGCCTCGAAGGCGTCCTGGGCCTGGGCAAGGACGGTCCGGTCGGCGGCCACCCGGTCGTTGGCGGTCACGGAATCCTCGGCCGCCTTTTTGTAGGCGTCGAGCAGGCCGTCGATCCTGCCGGCCTCGGCGGCAAGGCCCTCCATGCCCGGCCGGTCGGCGGCAAGGCGCGCCTCGTGCAGGGCGTCGGCCGCCTTGGCCAGATCCGCCTTGGCCCTGGCCAGGGCCTCGCGGTCGGCCGACAGGGCGTAGCCGCGGATGGCCTGGGCGGCCAGGAGCAGGCGGCGCTCCACGGCCATGGCCAGATCGGCCCGGGGCAGCCGGCCGGTTTCCAGAAACCGGGTGCGGTCGGCCAGGGTTTCCAGGCGGGAGACGGCGAACAGTCCGAGCAGCAGGGCGGCCACGGCCGGCAGGGCCACGGCCAGGCCGATCTTGAGGGGGAACAGGGGAAACCTCATGCCGATACGTCCTTTTGGTTGCGGATGCGGCACGGGGGCGGCGGGACACGGCGAGCCGGACTCCCGAGCATGAGCATTCATGCCATACCGGATGTCGGCGCGATTTCAAAGGGGCCGCGGCAAAAGAAACGGCCCCGGGACGGCGGGGAAAAGGGAATTTGTTCCGCAATGCCGGCCGGATCAGCCGAAGCGGCCGGTGATGTAGTCCTCGGTCTGCTTCTGGGCCGGCCGGGTGAAAACGGTTTCCGTGGCGTCGACCTCGATGAGCCTGCCCATGTAGAAAAAGGCGGTGCGGTCCGAAACCCGGGCCGCCTGCTGCATGGAGTGGGTGACGATGATGATGGTGAAGGTCTTTTTGAGCTCGTGGACGAGTTCCTCGATCTTCTGGGTGGCAATGGGATCCAGGGCCGAGGCCGGTTCGTCCATGAGCACCACCTCGGGCTCGATGGCCAGGGCCCGGGCGATGCACAGGCGCTGCTGCTGGCCGCCGGACAGGCCCAGGGCCGAATCGTGCAGCCGGTCCTTGACCTCGTCAAAAAGAGCCGCGCCTTTGAGGCTGTTTTCCACCTGCTGGGAAATATAGGTATTGTCGCGCGCCCCGCCCACCCGCAGGCCGTAGGCCACGTTTTCGAAAATGGTCTTGGGAAAGGGGTTGGGCTTCTGGAAGACCATGCCCACCCGGCGGCGCAGTTCCACCACGTCCAGGCCCGAGGAATAGATGTTGTCGCCGTCAAGCAGCAGCCCGCCCTCGACCCGGGTGCCGGGAATCAGGTCGTTCATGCGGTTCAAGCAACGCAGAAAGGTGGACTTGCCGCAGCCCGAGGGACCGATCAGGGCCGTGACCTGATTCTGGAAGATGGCGAGGTTGATGTCCTGAAGGGCCTTGAAACGGCCGTAATAGAAATTGAGATTGTTGGCGGCCATTTTGACGATGTCGGACATGGGGCGTTCCTTTTTATCCGTTGCGGCGTGCGGGTTGGCTCAAGGCGACCATACCGTCCCGGTGTGGACGTTTCATGACGATCGGGTCGTGGGATCGGGACAATCCCCGGTCCGGCCTGCCGGTTCCCCTGGCGCGGCGGGCATCGGGGAACCCTGGCGGTCGGGAGCCGCCGGCAGGGTGAAGGTCAGGGCGGCCCCGGTCATCTCTCCCCGGGCGCGGTCGGCCCAGACCCGGCCCCGGTGGCGCTCCACGATATGTTTGACAATGGCCAGGCCAAGGCCCGTGCTGCCCGGGGTTTTGGAGCGGTGGCGCTCCACCCGGTAGAAGCGCTCGAAGATGCGCTGGCGTTCCTCGGGCGGGATGCCCGGCCCCTGGTCGAGGACGGCGAAGGCGACCACGCCGGCGGCCGGGTCCGGGGCGGCGGTCATGGCGATGCGCGAGCCTTCCGGGGCGAAGCGGACGGCGTTTTCGAGCAGATTGCGCCAGACCTGGGCCAGCTGGCCGGGGTCGCAGGCCACGACCGGCCCGGTTTCGGGCAGGCGGTTGTCCAGGGTGAGCCGCCGGGCCTCGGCCAGGGGCTCGCATTCCCGCACGGCCTCGGCCAGGGCGGCCCGGGCGTCGGCCCGGGGGGCCTGCCCGTCGGCGGTCGCCGCCGGCGGGGCCTCCTCCAGGCGGGCCAGATTCAAAATATCGTCCACCATCTTGGACATGTGATTGGCGTTTTTGAGGATCACTTCCAGGAAGCGGCGTTTTTCCGGGGGCAGTTCCGGCGCGGCGGCCAGCAGCGTTTCGGCGTAGCCCTTGACCGAGGTCAGCGGCGTTCGCAGCTCGTGGGTGACGTTGGAGGCGAAATCGCGCCGCACCCGGGACAGCCGCCGGCTTTCGGACACGTCGTGGAAGACCAGCACCGCCCCGGCCTCGCGCGAGGCCCCGCCGGCCTCTTCGTCCAGGCGCACCAGGGAGATCTCGTAAAACCGGCCCGGCCCGAATTCCACATCCAGGCTGAGCGCCGCCGGGGAGTCGGGATCGCGGCCGGCCAGCAGGCGGTCGCAGGCCAGTTGCAGTTCCGGACTCGGGGCCACCTCGATGGGCCGCCGGCCGATCGCCTCCCCGGACACCGGGGCGATGCGGCGCAGGGCCGGGTTGGCCACCCGGACCCGGCCGGCGGCGTCCAGGACCATGACGCCTTCGCGCATGCCGTCGAGAATGGCCTCAAGCTGGGTTTTCTGGTCGGTGATGGTGGAAATGTTGGCCTCGATGCTTCTGGCCATGTGGTTGACGGCCTCGGCCAGGGCGGCGAAATCCCCGCCCGGGGACAGGTGCAGGCGGCGACGGTAGTCGCCGTCGCCGATGGCCCGGGCCACGGCGATGACCTCGGCCAGGGACCGGGACAACCGGCGGGTCAGGGCCCAGAAGATCGCCCCGGCCAGGAGCAGCGCCCCGGCATGGGCGGCCAGCCGCTGGGACTGGCCCGGGGCGGGGGACAGTTCCGAGACGGCAAGGCTCAGCGCCGTCACGGCCAGACAGACGCCGGCGGCCCGCAGCCCCAGGGTGGCGCTTGCGGCCACGGCCTACTCCTTGAACCGGTAACCGACGCCCCGGACCGTTTCGATCATGTTGGAAAAGGGTCCGAGCTTCTGGCGCAGCCGGCGGACGTGGGTGTCCACGGTGCGGGCGTAGCCCTCGAACTCATAGCCCCAGACGGAATTGAGCAGCCGGTCGCGGGTGAGCACCCGGCCGGCGCTCTGGAACAGTTCGGCCAGCAGGCGGAATTCCGTGGCCGTCAGGGCCACCTCCTCGCCGCCAAGGCTCACCCGGTGGGCGCCCATGTCCACGGACAGGCCGTCGCGGGCCAGCACCTGCCGTTTTTCGGGCTCCGGGGCGTGGCGCTTGAGCACGGCCCGCAGCCGCAGGATCAGTTCGCGCGGGGAAAAGGGCTTGACCACGTAGTCGTCGGCCCCGAGCTCCAGCCCGACGATGCGGTCCACTTCCTCGCCCCGGGCCGTCAGCATGATGATGGGCGCGCCGGCCACCTTGGCGTCGCGCTTGAGTTCCTTGCAGACCTCGAAGCCGTCCAGCCCCGGCAGCATCAGGTCGAGGATGATGCCGGCCGGCGGGGTGCGCCGGGCCTTGGCCAGGGCCTCGTAGCCGTCCTTGGCCGTTTCTGTGGCGAATCCGGCGTTTTGCAGATTAAACGCGAGCAGTTCGACAATATCCTCGTCGTCTTCGACGATCAGGATGGTATCCTTTGTCATGCGGCCACCTCGAGGTTTTCGTCGACACAAAGAGCACGCCGCCTTGACGCGGCGGTGAATGCTTGGTGACGATTGTGTTACACCGGCCAGGAAAAATCGCAATGCCACGCTGTTGGCGTTCCCGCCCGGAGTCGGCGCGTTTGACGCCGGCAGCGAAACGGCCTAGGAATCGCTAAGTTTCCAAGAACCCGATGCCGCCAACGGCGGCGCAAGGGACGGTGATCATGGCGGGCAGGTTACGCATGGCGGGCCGCGTCGTCCTGGCGGCGATCCTGGTCTTCGGCGCCGCGTCCCGGCTTTGTGCCGACGACGCGGGGGGGCCGGTGCGCATCGGCCTGACGGCCGGGTTTTCCGGCCCCACCCGGGCCATGGCCGTGGAGCTCTACCGGGGGGCGGCAGCCTGCCTGGAGCGGCAGAACCGGGCCGGCGGCCTGTCCGGCCGGCCGCTGGAGCTGCTGGCCGCCGACGACGGCTACCAGCCCACGGCGGCCATCGAAAACACCGTGCGCTTTCTCACCCGCGACAACGTCGCCGTCCTGCTCGCCCAACTCGGCACCCCCACTGTCAGCCGGACCCTGCCGGTGCTGCGGGCCTACGCCGAGCAGGGGGCCCGGCTGTTTTTCCCGGTCACGGGGCTGGCCGCCTCGCGCCGGCCGCCCTACGCCGCCTTTGTCTACAACCTGCGGGCCTCCTACAATCAGGAGATCGAGGCCCTGGTGGCCGCCTTCCTGCGCCGGGGGCTCGACCGCATCGCCATCTGCCATCAGGCCGACGCCTTTGGCCGCAGCGGCTGGGACGGGGCCCGCCGGGCCCTGGCCCGGCGGGGGCTGCGCCTTGTGGCCGAGGCCACCTTCGACCGGCTGGCCGCCGCCACGGCGGACATGACGGCCCAGGCCCGCCTTCTGGCGGCCGCCGCTCCCCAGGCCGTGCTGCTCGTCGGCGCGGCCCCGGCCTGCACCGCCGTGCTGCGGGACATGCGCCGCCAGGGGCTGGACGTCCCGGCCGGCGTGGTCTCGTTTGCCGGCGGCGAGATCCTGCTGGCCGCGCTGGCCGCCGAGGGCGGGCGCGCCGGGCTCGACCTGGAACAAGGCCTGATCCTGTCCCAGGTCACCCCGGACTGGCGCGACGACGCCCTGCCCGCCGCCCGCGAATACCGGCAGGCCCTGGCCGAACTGGGCAGCCGCCGGCCGCCGCCGGGCGGCTGGGAGAACACGCTGCCCGAGGGCAGCGCCGTCGGGTTTGAAGGATTCCTAAACGCCCGCCTCCTGCTGGCCGTGCTGGCGGCCATGCCCGATCCCGGGGACCGGACGGGCCTGGATGCGGCGGCCGCCTCCCTGCGCTGCTGCGACATCGGCATCAATGTCCCTGTCGCCCTGGCCCGGCCGGACCATCAGGCCCTGGACACGGTCTATCTGGCCACGGCCCGGAACGGCCGGCTGGTCCCCCTGGAAACCGTGGCCGTGGCCGCCGGACAGTAGGCCGTGTCGAAGATCTTCCGCAAAACCCTGGTGGCCGTGGTCCTGCTTTTCGGCATCTCGGCCAATGCCACGGCCCTGCTCTCGGCCTGGCTGCTGCACCGCCACCTGGGGGACGAATACGTCACCAAGGGCCGGGCCATCGCCATGGCCATCGCCGCCGCCAGTCCCGACGCCCTGGTCGGCGGCGACGCCGCCTCCGTCCAGGCCATGATCGACGAATTCCTGCGCATCGACGGCGTGGGCTACGTGTTCGTGGTCGATCGCCAGGGGCAGGTGGCCGCCCACACCTTCGTGCCGGCCATGCCGGCCAGCGTGCCCGCGACCCGGGTTCCCCGGAGCGTGGAGCAGGCCGTGGAGGACGTGGCCATCGAGGGCAGGGGCAGCTACATCCAGGTCACGGCCCCGATCCTGGCCGGCGAGGCCGGCTGGGTCGGCGTCGGCATGGACAAGGCCGGCATCTGGCGGGTCATGCGCGGGGCGTTCGTCCAGCAGGAAGCCCTGATGCTGTTCATGTTCGTCGTGGCCGTGGTCGTGTTCTACGCCCTGATCGCCGGCATTTCCCGGCCGCTGTCGGCCCTGGCCGCCTACGCCGTGCGCATCCGCGACCACGACTTCACGGCCGCCCCGCCCCGGACCGGCGACGACGAGGTGGGCGTGCTGGCCCGGGCCATGGAGGCCATGGCCGGCGATCTGGCCCAGCTCGTCTCGAACCTCAGGCAGGCCGTGGCCGACACCACCGGCAGCCTCAAGGACGCCCTGGCCCACACCCGGGCCATCATCGACAATCTGGCCGACGGGCTGGTGGTGGTGGACGACGACGGCCGCATCACCCTGCAAAACCCCGCCCTGTCCGTCATGTTCGGGCGCACGGCCGGGGAACTGGCCGGAGCCGGGCTGGCCGGGGCCTTTCCCGGCTCCATGGCCGAACTGGTCGCCGCGGCCCGCCGGGACAGCGCCATGGCCGCCGCCGAAATCCAGCTTCCCGGCGGCGGCGTGGCCAAGGCCGTGGCCACGCGCTTCGGCCTGCCCGGCCAGGACCGCGCCGCCACCGTCATCCTGGTGCGCGACATCAGCGTGGAAAAGGAGGTGGACCGGATGAAGACCGAGTTCATCTCCACCGTGTCCCACGAGCTGCGCACCCCGCTCACCTCGGTGCTCGGGTTCGCCAAGATCATCCGGCGCAAATTTGCCGGCCTCGTGGCCCCGGCCCTGCCCGGGGACGACGCCAAGGCCCGGCGCGCCGCCGGCCAGATCCGGGAAAACCTGGACATCATCGTGGCCGAGGGCCAGCGCCTGACCGAACTGGTGGACGACGTCCTGGACATCGCCAAGATGGAATCCGGCCGTTGCGAATGGGACATGGCCCCGCTGTCCCTGGCCGCCGCCGCCGACCACGCCGTCCGGGCCGTGGCCCCCCTGGCCATCGGCAAGGGCCTGGCCCTGGACAACGCCATCCCCCGCGACCTGCCCCTGGTGTCCGGCGACCGGGACCGGATCATCCAGGTCTTCGTCAATCTGGTCGGCAATGCCGTCAAGTTCACCGACTCCGGCGGCGTCCGCCTGGAAGCGGCCATTGTCGGCGACGCCATCCGGGTGGCCGTGCGCGACACCGGCTGCGGCATCGACCCTGGCGACCTGGAGCGCATCTTTGAAAAATTCCGGCAGGCCGGCGACACCCTGACCGAAAAGCCCAAGGGCACCGGCCTTGGCCTGCCCATCTGCCGCCAGATCGTCGAGCGCCATGGCGGGCGCATCTGGGCCGAAAGCGTCCCCGGCGAAGGCAGCGGCTTCCTTTTCACCCTGCCCCTGCCCCTGCCCCTGTACCCGGACGGGCAGGCCGGGGGAACCTCCGACGCGCCGTTGCCTGCCTCCGGCGGCCGGGGGGGATCATCCCCCCCGGACCCCCCGGATGGGCGGGGGTAACGGGGCGGAAAGTGACGACGAATGGACGCGGAAGTTTGGTGAAGACGGGCAGGATGGGCGCCAGAGCGGCCCTTGCCCTGTCTTTCCGTCCGGGAGGGTCCGGGAGGGGGTGACCCCCTCCCGGCCGCCGCCTTGCGGAATGGACGCAACGCCCTGTTTTTGGATGTTTTTGCCCCGGCATCCCCCGATCGTAACGGGAAAGGCGCTTTACACGTAATGGCATTACGTGTTTTTATGACGTCACCGGCGTTGACGCCGGTTGGATGCGTTCATGGAAAAGTCATTTTTCCCCAAGGCCTTCGGTCGAAGATTGCGCCATTTGCGCCGTCTGGCCGGCCTGACCCAGGCCGGGCTGGCCGAGGCCGCGGGCGTTTCCCTGGAGCATTGCAACAAGATCGAACGCGGCGCGGCCGCGCCGTCCCTGGCCGTTGTCGAGACCCTGTGCCGGGGCCTTGGCGTGGAGCCGGCCGCGCTGTTTCTGTTTGACGCCGGTCCCGGCCACGATCCGGACGGCGCGGCCATCGACTGGGCCGGGGCTCACGCCCGCCAGGGTTTTTTCCTCTGGCAGCCGGACTCGGGTCTGGTCCATGCCGCCCCCTCCCTGCGCCGCCTGCTCGGCTTCGCCGGCACGGCCCGCCAGGAATCGCTGCAATCCTTTCTGGACGCGGTCTTTCCCCAGCCGCCCGGGCAGGCGGCCCGGGCCCTGGCCGCCCTGGCCGCTCCGGGCGACCGGCAGGCCCTGGGCATCGCCTTTTGCCGCCGCGACGGCGAGTTCCGCCACGGCTCCCTGGTGGCGGAACTGCTGCGCCCGGCGCGCGGCGGCAGCCCCGTGGCCATGGGCGTGCTCACCGACGTGTCCGAACCCTTCCGGCTGGAACGGGTGGTGCGCGCCGAGGCGGCGCTCATCGAACGCCGGGTGCGGGAACGCTCGGCCCGCATGGAACGCAAACTCGACCGCCTGCGCCGCGAAAATGCCGAACTGGCCAGCCGGGAACGCCGCTACCGCGGGGTCTTTGCCCACGCCCCCGCCGGCATCGCCCTGGCCACCCCGGACGGCCGCTATGTCGAGGCCAATCCCGCCCTGGCCCGGCTGTACGGCTACGCCACAACCGAGGAACTGCGCAGCGAAATCCAGGACATCGGCCGCCAGCTCTATGCCGATCCGGACCGGCGGGCCGAGTTCGGGCGGCTTCTGGCCGAACACGGCCGGGTGGCCGATTTCGAGGCCGGCATACGCCGCCGCGACGGCTCGATCCTGGCCACCCGGCGCACCGCCCGGCTGGTGCGCGACGAGGACGGCTCTCCGGCCTATTACGAGTGTTTCGTCGCGGACAGCTCCGCCCTGGACACCGCCGAACACGACCTGCGCCGCTACGCCCGCATCATCGCCGCCTCCACGGACATGGTGGCCCTGATGGACGCCGCCGGGCGCTACGTCTTTGTCAACGACGCCTATGTGGCGGCCTACGACCAGCCCCGCGAGTCCATTCTCGGCCGGCATGTCCGGGATTTTCTGGGCGAGGCCTATTTCACCCGGGAGGTGGCCCCCCGTCTGGCCGTCTGTCTGGCCGGGACCCCCGTGGCCTATGAGTCCTGGGTGGACCTGCCGGCAGCGGGGCGGCGCTTTTTGAACGTGCACTTTGCGCCCTGGGCCGAGGAAGGCTCCGACGAGCGCCATGTGGTCGCCAGCATCCGGGACATGACCGAGGCCCGGCTGGCTGTGGAAGAACTGCGCGAAAGCGAAAAGACCACCTCCATCCTCTACCGGGTCTCCAGCGCCGTGGCTTCGGAAGAGGATATGGACAGCCTGTTCGTCGCCATCCACAACATCCTGTCCGAGGCCATGGACGCCCGGGAATTCTGCATCGCCCTGGCCGACCGGGAAAACGACTGCCTCGATTTCGTGCTGTTTCGCAGCATGGCCGAACCGCCCCCCGCCCCCGTCGGCGACCTGCAAAGCCGGCTGACGCCGCTTACCCGGGAAAATTTCAACGATTTTTGCGAAACCAGCGTGCTGATCGAGGTCATGCGCACGGCCCATCCCCTCATTGCTTCCCGGCGGGGCATGCGCCTGACCGGCCTGACCTGGCCCGGACGCACCCCGGAAAGCTGGCTTGGCGTGCCGATCCGGGTGCGCCAGGACGTGCTCGGGGTCATGGCCGTGATGCATTATGAGAACCCGGCCCGTTTCGGCAAAAAGGAAGCCGACCTCATGCTGTCCGTGGCCGAACAGCTGGCCCTGGGCGTGGACCGCCGCCGCAACCTCGACGCCCTGCGCGCCGCCAAGGAGGAGGCCGACCGGGCCAACCAGGCCAAAAGCCGGTTCCTGGCCAGCATGAGCCACGAGCTGCGCACGCCCATGAACGCCATTCTGGGACTGACCGAGGTGGCCCTGCACACCGAACTGAGCGAGGAGCAGCGCGACTACCTGGACACCGTGCGCGACTCGGCCCGCCACCTCCTCGGCATTCTCAACGACTTGCTGGATTTTTCCAAAATAGAAGCCCGGCAGATGGACATCGAGGTCACGGATTTCGACCTGCACGCCCTGCTCCATGCCGTGATCAAGAGCCTTGGCGTCGGCGCCCGCAACAAGGGCCTGTGGCTTACGCTCGACATCACCGCCGGCGTCCCCCGCCATGTGCGCGGCGATCCCGGCAAGGTGCGCCAGGTTCTGGTCAACCTCATCGGCAACGCCATCAAATTCACCGCTGCCGGCGGCGTGTCCGTGCGGGTCAGCCATGGGCCCCACACCCCCGGAACCGCTCCCCGGCTGGCTTTCGAGGTGGCCGATACCGGCATCGGCATTTCTCCGGAACTGCTCGGGGTCATTTTTGAGAGCTTTCGGCAGGCCGACACCTCCACGGCCCGCAAATTCGGCGGCACCGGCCTTGGCCTGGCCATCTGCCGGGAGCTGGCCGGACTCATGGGCGGCGACATCCAGGCCGAGTCCGTGCCCGGCAAGGGCAGCCGCTTCACCTTCGCCGTCCCGTTCCTGCCGGGCCGTCCCCCCCACAGCCGGGAAACCCGCGGCGCGGCGCCCCGGCCCCGGCCCCGGCGCGCCCTGCGCGTCCTTGTGGCCGAGGACAACCCGGTCAACATCAAGCTGATGACCATCCACCTGCAAAAACTTGGGCATGCCGCCGTTGTGGCCACCTCGGGCGAGGCGGCCCTGGAGCTGCTCCACGACGAACCCTTCGACATGGTGCTTATGGACATCGAGATGCCTTCCATGGACGGCCTGACCGCCGCCCGGCTCATCCGGGCCGGCGGTCCGCCGCAGGCTCCCGTGCGCGACCCGGACATCCCCATCGTCGCCGTGACCGCCCATGTGTCGGCCGACGTGCGGCAGGCCTGCGCCGACGCGGGCATGAGCGCCTATATCGGCAAGCCGGTCAATCTGGAAGAACTGGCCGAAACCATCAGCGGGACAGCCGGCCCTCCCCGGCCGTCGGGGCCGGCCGCTTCCGCCCCCCTGCCCGCGGCCGGACCTGCCCCGGCCGGCCGCCCGCCCGGCCCCCAGGGCGTCCTCGACGTGGCCTGGGCCCTGGGCCGGCTGGGCATCGACCGTTCGTCGTTCATGCCCATCATGATCATTTCCCTGGAAGAATTTCAGGCCCGGCTGGAGGCGGCCCGCCGCGCCCAGGCCCAGGACGATTCGGCCGGCCTGCGGCTCAACGCCCACACGCTCAAATCCACGGCCGCCACCATCGGCGCGGGCGTCTGCCTGGAGCTGGCCACGGCCCTGGAACTGGCTGCCGCCCAGGGGCGACCCGAAGCGGCCCGCGATCTGCTGTCCAGGCTGGCCGAGGCCTTTGCGGCGGTCCGCGCCGTGGTCGAGCAGCCTTGACGTCGCCAAAGGCCGGATGCCACAATGCACACCCCATACGCCACGCCGCCAGCCTCCGGCTGCACAGGAAACCGCCATGCCCACAGTGCTTATCGCCGATGATTCGATGTTCCAGCGTTTTCAAGCCGCCAAGACGGCCCGGGAGGCCGGTTTCGACGTGCTGGAGGCCAGGGACGGAAGCGAGTGCCTGCGACTGGCCAGGGAACATCGGCCGGCTGCCCTGCTGCTCGACCTCAACATGCCCGATCCGGGCGGGCTGGCCGTGATGGAACAGCTCTCCCGGGAACTGCCGGACATCCCCGTCGTGGTCGTCACCGCCGATATTCAGGAAACCACCCGGTCGCGCTGCCTGGAACTGGGCGCGCGGACGTTTCTCAACAAGCCCGTGGACGCGGAGGCCCTGCGCCGGACCCTGGCCGGGCTGGCCTGACGCGCTTCCGGGACAGCCGCCGCAACCGTATGCCGCGCCGTCACCTCCGGCCGCTTCCGGCCATCCCCCACAGGCGGGCCCGTGCCTTGTGGGGACGCACCAGCAACGTCTGCCGGGCCAGTGGACCGCCATGACGACCCTCTCGCCCTTGCAACTCGACATCCTGCAGGAGCTTATCAACATCGGCGTCGGCCGGGCCGCCGGCATGCTCAACCAGATGGTCAACACCCACATCCAGCTTCAGGTGCCGGTGCTGCGGGTGCTGACGCCGGGCGAGCTGTCCCAGCTGTACGCCGGCCGGGCCAATTCCGTTTTCTCCGCCGTGCAGCTCTCGTTCACCGGCCAGTTCGCCGGCATCAGCGCCTTGATTTTCCCCCCGGAATCCGCCTCCAAGCTCGTCTGGGTGGTGCTTGGCAGGGAGGCCCTGCCCGACGACGACTTCATGCGCGCCGGCACGCTCCAGGAAGTGGGCAACATCGTGCTCAACGGCGTGATGGGCTCCATCGCCAACATTCTCAAGGAGCCCCTGCGCTTCTCGCCGCCGGACTACATCGAGGCCGACATTGCCGGGATTGTCGGCTGCGAGGGCACCATGATCCTTGTGGCCCGCACCCAGTTCAGCATGAAGGACCACCTCATCGAGGGCGAGGTGCTCATCATCTTCAGCCTGTCGTCCTTTGACTCGTTGCTGACCGCCATAGACAGTCTGGCCGTCGGCTGACGGCCCGATACAAGGCGGCCTCCGGCGGCCGGGGGGGATCATCCCCCCCGGACCCCCTGAATAAGGGGGGGCAAACGTGGGAAGGGACGGCGGATGGGCGCGGAAGAACGCCGTGAAGAGATCCCCTGGCTGTTCCGTGAACGCCCCCGGCCCTTGCTCTGCCTTTCCGTCCGGGAGGGTCCGGGAGGGGATGATCCCCTCCCGGCCGCCGGCGCTCTTGTGAACAGGCCCTAGAATTCGTACCGCAGACGAAGGCCGCCGCCCGGTGCGCCGCCGACGTCGAAGCGCTTGATGCGCGAGCCGCTTTCCCGGTAAAACGTCATGGTCCCGGGCAGGGCGTACAAGGCGCCGAAGCTGGCGGACAAGCCCTCCATCGGCCGCAGGTCGAACCACAGCCCGGCCTGGGGCGAGAGCATGGAGACATAGCCGTCCGGCGCGGCCGGATTGTCGTCGGCCAACCGGTATTGCCCGGCCTCGATGCCGCCGGTCAGGCGCAGCCCCCACCACTCGCCGCCGCGCCAGACAACCTCGGTGCGGGGAAAGCCCAGATCGGCCGTGAACCGGGAGCCTGACTCGTAGCGAAGCCCGGCGATGGCCACCGGCTGGGTTTCCACCTTGCTGACGGAGACGCCGCCGCCCAGGGTCATGGCCCACCGGCTGCCAAGGGGCACGACGATGCCGGCCAGGGCCGTCCCGTCGAACCCGCCGCCAGGATCGCGCTCGTAGCCAAGCCCGCCCCGCAGGCCGACAAAGCCGCCGACGTTGCCCCACAGCCCGCCTTTGGCCGTCACGCCGGCGTCAAACCGGTGCAGGTCGCCAAACGGGGCCCGGCCGCCGAACGGCAGACGGCCGGTCTTCGAAAAGTCGTAATGGCTGCCGGTATATCCCAGGTCGACGCCGACATGCTCCGTATCGTAGGTCGCCTTGAATTCGTCGCGCCACACGGCCATGCCTGCGCCCGACACATCGGCCGGAGCCACGGCGGTTCCGCCGGCCTCCAGGCTGAGACCCGAGGCGGTTGCGCCGTCCCGGCCTTGCTTCCGTCCCGGCCCGGCCATGGCCGCGAGCGCCTCTTCCTCTTCTCCCCCCGGCCCCTGGGCCGCGCCGGCTTCGCCCATTGCCGCCAGCACCAGAACCGTGGCCAGCAGCCCCAGGCCGAACAGCCAGGACCGCACGGCCGGCGAAGGCCAATATCTTGGGGATTGCCTGCCGCTCTTCTGCAAACCGGTCATAAACGCCTCCTCCCTGTTTCAAAGCTGAAATTATAAAGTCACCGATCAGTGACATTGACGCTAAAAAAAAGGCGCAACCCTCCCCTTTACGCCGATTCCGGCATCAGCCGGCGGATAATCAGGGTCAGCATGGCTTCCAGGCGCTCCCAGGTCGCCTCGTCCGCCAGGGGCATTCCGGCAAAGTGCGTTTCCGTGCGGCTGCGCACGCCCAAATGGTTGAGGACGCTGCCGAGGACGGCGTACAAGGCCGGCATGTCCAGACCCGGCGGAGCGTCGCCGCTCTGCAAGAGTCCCAGCAGCCGTTGGCCGACGGACTGCCGCACCGTGTCCAGGGCGTCGGTCAGCTCGTTGTGTTCCAGGAACCGCCAGGCCAGGATTTCCTGGGTCAGGGGCCGGGTGCGGACGGCGCGCAGATAGTTGCGCGTGCAGACCGCCAGCTGTTCGGCAAAGGGCAGGGCCAAAAACGCCTGCTCGTCGCCGCCGGTCAGTTCCCGGGCGTCGGGCCAGAAGTCGCCGCTTTGGGCGAAGGCTGCCACCAGTCCGGGCAGGCCGCCGAAGTAGCGGTAGATGAGCACCTTGTCGACGCCGGCCTCCCGGGCCACGGCATTGACCTTGACCGCCTTGAACCCCTGGCGGGCCAACACCCGGCCCACCGCGTCCGTCAGCCGGCGCATGGTGGCATCGCGATCCCGCGGCCGCTCGCCCGGCCCGACGTGTTTTGCAGGTTCCATAGGGCGGACAGTGTCACTGAGTGGTGACACTGTCAAGAGGCGGCAGGCCCGGGAGTGAAAAAAAGCCGGCAGGCAGCCACGGCCGGGGGACGCTCCTGCCAGTCCAGGGGCCTTCACGGAACAGCCGCCCTGAATCCTCCCAGCGACCTCCCGTGTCCGGCTGCAACCGCGCCGCCCCCCTTTCACCCCACCATTCAGGGGGTCCGGGGGGGGGGGGGGGGGCCCCCCCCCCCCGCGGGCCGCCCCCCCCCCCCCCCCCCCCCCCCCACCCCCCGCCCCCCCCCGCGGCCGGCCCCGCGCGGCGCGCCGCCCCCGGGCGCGGCGGGCCGGGGCGCAGCGGCACGCGCCGCGCC
>Ga0074193_1001346_pt1 | contig 30561 bp, 25 predicted proteins | sample EPASupsiteHSE605_FD_64523 | JGI IMG/M metagenome (GOLD analysis project Ga0074193, IMG submission 64523) | Bioremediated contaminated groundwater from EPA Superfund site, New Mexico - Sample HSE6-05 | ecosystem: Environmental > Aquatic > Deep subsurface > Groundwater > Contaminated ... | reverse complement strand
TCTCGTATTTACGTGCTAGCTTTTGTCTTGAAACTCTCTTAACGAGGTCCTTGACTGTTTGTTTATTTTAGGCTTCGCACAACTGTTTAGTTTTCAAAGATCAGAGTTTTAATTTTCTCTTTGGTTTGCTCTGTTTTGCCTTGGCGCTTTCGCCCCTCAGCGGAACCTTAGTTTATCATGCGTTATTACTTTTGTCAAGGTATTTATTTAGCTAATTTCTTAATGCGAACTTAGCTTACCCTTCAGCGTTGGCTTATCGCTACTGGCGACGTTTAATATGTTAACACAGTTATTTAATCCATGTCAAGGTATTTCTGTCAAAACTTCTTCATTAGAGGTCCTGGCATAAAAATAATGATGTAATCACCTTAATTTCTTTACTTATTATTTTGATAGCCCCCTTTATCCTAATCCCTCATTTTTTCATTTCCCTGCCCAAAAACATAGTTTTTTCCATCCTGATAAAGAACCATATAGCTGCCGGCACTGCCCTGTCTGATGGGAAACAATTCTTGAAACCGTTTCATAAAATCTTTATCCAAGCAATCTCCTATTTCTTGATTATCATCAATAACCGTTTTTGGACTTTCTTGCGGTACAGGTTGCCCCATAATCTGGCCGGTCACAATTTCTACTTCTATCCCTATCTTGGGCTCAGCATCTTTTAAGACTAAAGAGTCTGGCTTAATTATCTGTGACAAACCAACTTCGGCTATTGTGGTATATACCTCAGGAAATTCCTGGAGTTCCAAACCTTTTTTGTTTACGTTTACTAAATGTTTAATCATTTCTAGATTAAACTTCTCTTTGAAATTTTCTTTTTTCCTAAAAGTTTTATACATTAGTTTGTTATTAACTAATTCCGCGCTTATTATAAATAACTCATATTCTCCCCTGACCGTGACTTCAGTTTTATTTTTATGGTGGCCATTTATCTTTATATTTAGCAGCCTATAATCTAGAACCTCATCCGAAATTTTATCTGAAAGATCATGCTCTATTAATATTTTTTTTCTACCTTGAGCCAAATTAAAACTATCCATAGTATGTTATTGCCCTCCTTTTCCTTTTATGAAATGATTTCCACTTCCCCAAATTTTTTTGGAATTGCTGTTATCTCTAATCTTTTGACGGTTAAATCGATCACTAGTGTGAATTTCAATTTTACTCCCCTCCTGGATTTTTAGAATAATTTCTATTTCAGCGGATACTTTTGCCTGGACTTGGTTTTCTCCATCAAAAGATGTTTCTAAATTAACTATGTCTGCCTCTGGTTGGGTTAACCAATTAACCTCAATAATATGAATAGAGTTTTGAAAATCTAAAATATTTAAATCTGTATTTTTTTCATAGTCATTATTAATGAAAGGAATATCTATTTCGAAAGGATACGTATTTTGAAATACGGCTAATTCTTCGATTTTCGGATAAGGTACAAATAAATAAGAAAATACCACATCCCATTCTCCTTGAATCTTCAATTTAGAATCGATTAACTGCTTGTCATTTATGAACACATTGGTGACTTTTTTTTGTCTGATTTCTTTCAAATCGCTGGGAATTAATATTATATAATTTTCGAGGACCTGATATTTTTTAGCTGCCACTTCAATAGGTGGTAAAAACACAGCCAATCCCCCTTTACTTATGTCAGGATAAAAGTACGCTATGTTATATATATGCAGGAATAGGCCTCTGGTTCACATAAATAGCAATATTTAAGACCTCGCTTTACCGTATTAAACATAAAAATGCCACACCATCATGTGCAGCAATTTAATCAGAAAATTATATTTGTAGTCTTTAGAAGCATCTTTGACCTCAGATGTATTTAGTAAACTTTTTCAGCAAATCTAAATATCGGCTTAAATTTAGGGAACCCTGGGACAGATATTATGTTCAAGTTCTACCGTAATCTGCCTATTGCGGAGAACCTTAAGATCCACATCAATGATAACCTTCTCAGTAGCTTCTGTAATGTTACCATTAACATCTCTTACTTTTGGAATAAATACTTCACAATCCATCCGGACTTCTGCTGTTTCAATTAGGCACTCGTCACCCTTTACGGCCCCCGGGATTATCACATAACCGGCAAAATCTCTCGCAAACTCCCGGTAACGTACCAATCCCTCGCTAGTTTCCGGATCCAGTGGCTCTTTATAAACAATATTTTTTTGCATTCTTCCGTTAAAAATAACTTTATCTGTACAAACAAAACAATCGGTGATGTCGACATCAATAATAATGTCAATGATATCAAAAACTGGGGTAACGAAAGTAATCTCATCTACTAAAAGGACTTCAGTTCGATTCGCCCCTATGATCTGTTTAGCTAGAATACATATCATGTCTCTATTCACACTATCACTCATTCTGCTGCCTCCCCCCAAATTTAATTAAATTTACCGTTCGAAAATGATAGAGAGCACTCCTAATTTCATTTTATATTATGCTGACTTCTCTAAATTGGTCACGTCTAAAAAATTAACAGACAGTAACTATTACATTACTGTCTGTTTGCAAAAAACCGGCTTAACAAACCATTTATAATCTCTGCTTTTTAGCTAAGAGTTCACTAATCTTCTAAGGTTTCTTCATCCCGAAGAACAACTTTGGCTACCGCAACTACCTTATCCCCTTTATCGAGTTTCATTAGGGTTACCCCCTGCGCATCCCGCCGCTGTTCTGAAATCTGATCCACCTGGATTCTGATTACTATGCCCTCATAGCTAATGATCATTAATTCATCTTCCGGATGTACCAGTTTAATGGCCACTAAGGGTCCGTTCCGCGGTGCCAGCTTTAACGCTTTGATACCGGTTCCGCCTCTTTTTTGGGCTCGATACTGCCCTACGGGAGTCCGTTTACCAAATCCATTCTCCGTTACCGCTAAAACCTGTGCATCATCCCGGATCGTATCCATGCTTACTACCAGATCATCCAACTTGAGGCTAATTCCCTTGACTCCCCTAGCTACACGACCTAAACTTCTAACCCCATTTTCATTAAAACGGATGGACATTCCTCCTCGGGTAGATAACATAATCTCTTCCTTACCATCCGTTAATTTCACTCCAATCAGTTCATCATCTTCATCCAATTGAATCGCAATTATTCCATCCTGACGGGTAAAACGGTAATGGCGCAATTGAGTTTTTTTGATTATCCCCTTCTGAGTTCCCATTACCAGGTACTGTTCCCCAGAAAAGTCCTTAACCGGAATAACCGCATTGATATATTCCTTACCGGATAGGTTTAATAGATTAATGGCCGAGGTCCCTTTGGCCTGACGTCCACCCTCCGGAATCTCATAAACCTTTAGTCGATAGACTTGGCCCAAATTAGTAAAGAATAATAAATGGTGATGCGTAGTCGTGATGAATAGATGTTCCACAAAATCTTCATTTTTAGTGGTTAATCCAGTAACCCCTCGCCCGCCCCTTCGCTGACTGCGATAGGTAGAAAGAGGTATCCGTTTAACGTATCCTTGATGGGTAATGGTAATTACCACTTCCTCATCGGGAATAAGATCTTCAATATCTATTTTCGCATCATCTAGGTTGACTTGGGAACGCCGTTCATCCGCAAACTGCTTCTTCAATTCTAGCAGTTCCTTGCGAATGATCCCCAAAACCTTGAATACATCTGCCAAAATAGCTTGCAGTTCTTCTATTCGCTTGACTAACTGCGCATATTCTTCCTCTAACTTTTCTCTTTCCAATCCGGTTAATTGCCTAAACCGCATTTCCAAAATCGCCTGAGCCTGAATCTCAGATAAACCGAACTTTTCCATTAAAGCCTTGCGGGCTATATCTGTAGAACGTGATTGCCTAATCGTCTTGATTACTTCGTCTAAATGCTGGAGGGCAATCCGTAAACCTTCTACAATATGTAATCTTTCTTCGGCCTTGCGTAATTCGAAACGAGTTTTTCGGGTGATTACATCCTTACGATGCTCTAGAAAATACTCTAAAACTTCGCGAAGATTTAGCACCCGGGGCTGTCCATTTACTAACGCCAGCATGATTACCCCAAAAGTATCTTCCATCTGGGTATGTTTAAATAAATGGTTCAGCACTACCTGCGGATTAACATCTCGACGTAATTCAATTACGATCCTCATCCCGCTGCGATCAGATTCATCCCGTAAATCCGTAATCCCATCGATCTTTTTTTCCCTAGCTAAATCCGCTATCTTTTCGACTAATCGAGCCTTATTCACTTGATAAGGTAATTCTGTAACAATTATGGCGGTTTTACCACTATTTATTGATTCAAAAGAGGTACAGGCCCGAACCCGGATCGATCCTCGGCCCTTGGTGTATGCAGCAATAATACCCTCTATGCCCATGATAATCCCACCGGTAGGAAAATCAGGACCTTTAACCACCTGCATTAATTCTTCTATTTCGGCTGCCGGATTATCAATCAAATGTACTAGAGCATCCGTAACCTCACCAAGATTGTGGGGAGGAATGTTGGTAGCCATACCAACCGCAATTCCGGAAGATCCGTTGATTAATAGATTAGGAATTCGGGAAGGCAGCACCACCGGCTCTTCCCTAGATTCATCGTAATTGGGCCGAAAATCAACCGTTTCTTTATCGATATCAGCCAACATCTCTGTTGTAATTCGGGCCATCCGCACTTCGGTATACCGCATGGCTGCAGCTGAATCCCCATCAATTGAACCGAAATTGCCATGGCCATCGACTAAGAGATACCGGGTAGAAAAATCTTGAGCTAAACGTACCATTGCATCATAAACAGCCGAATCGCCATGGGGATGATACTTACCGAGCACATCCCCAACCAAATAAGCAGATTTACGGTGCGGTTTGTCCGGGGTCAGACCTAGCTCATGCATCGCATACAGAATTCGGCGATGTACTGGTTTTAGACCGTCCCGAACATCGGGCAGAGCCCGGCTGACAATAACACTCATGGAATAATCTAAAAATGAACGTCGCATCTCTTTGTTTATATCTATTGGTATAACCTTTGGTTCTCTTGCTTCCATTGGGGCCCACCTTGCCTTTATACTAATAATCAAAAACTAAAAATCTAAATTTTGGACTTCTCTAGCATGAGTCAGGATAAATTGTTTTCTGGGATCTACCTTATCTCCCATCAGGGTAGTAAAAGTACCATCCGCTTCTATCGCATCTTCGATAGTAACTTGCATAATAGTTCGGGTATTGGGATCCATGGTCGTATCCCAAAGCTGTTCCGGATTCATTTCCCCTAGTCCTTTATAGCGCTGAATAGAATAATTAGTCCGGCCTAACTTTTTTAAAATTTGATCTAGCTCTGGTTCTGAATATAGATAATACTGTTCTTTACCCTTCTTAAGACGAAATAATGGAGGTTGAGCAATATAAACATATCCTTTTTCTATTAAATCCCGCATATAGCGGTAAAAAAAAGTTAGTAATAAAGTACGAATATGTGCTCCATCTACATCGGCATCAGTCATTATCACTAATTTATGGTAGCGGGCTTTCAGGAGATCAAACTCTTCAGAAATGCCGGTTCCCATGGCTGTAATCATAGCGCGAATTTCTTCATTATTTAATATTTTATCCAGCCGGGCTTTCTCAACGTTAAGAATTTTCCCCCTTAACGGTAAGATAGCTTGGAACCTTCGGTCCCGTCCTTGTTTTGCCGAGCCGCCGGCGGAATCTCCTTCTACCAGAAACAACTCCCCCTCTGAAGGGTCTTTAGATGAACAGTCCGCTAGTTTCCCCGGTAGAGTAGATGATTCTAAGGCATTTTTACGCCGGACTAGTTCTCGGGCTTTACGGGCTGCGTCTCTGGCCCGGGCCGCATTAATTGATTTCTCGACCAATTTTCGGGCTACCGCCGGGTTTTCCTCTAAGTAGATGCCAAATTCAGCGGTAAAAGCAGAATCTACGATACCCCTAATCTCCGTATTACCCAATTTGGTCTTAGTTTGACCTTCAAATTGAGGATCCGGGACTTTTACGCTGATAATAGCCGTCAAACCTTCTCTAATGTCCTCACCTAAAAGGTTATTTTCATTTTCTTTGAGGATATTATTTTTACGGGCATAGTCGTTAATAATCCTGGTTAAGGCTGTCCGAAAACCTATTTCATGTGTTCCGCCTTCTTGGGTACGAATGTTATTGGCAAAAGAATAAATATTTTCTAAATAACTGTCGTTATATTGTAAAGCTACCTCAATAATAACTTGATCTTTTTCACATTTACAATAAATCGGGGCACTATGAATAGTGTCCTTGTTTTTATTTAAAAAACGGACAAAATCGATAATTCCGCCTTCATGATGAAAAACGCTTTCTTCATGGTCGCGTTCATCCTTTAAAATAATAGTTAGACCACCATTTAAAAAGGCTAATTCTCTTAGTCTGAGAATAATGGTTTCCGCATTTATCTCTAATTCCTCAAAAATTTCATAATCTGGTTTAAAACTGATGATAGTTCCGTTATTTTTAGATACTCCAATTTCCTCAACCGAGGTAACCGGTGTACCTCGCTCATATTTCTGGTGATAGAGCTTGCCGTCTCTTTTAACCCAAATCTCCAACCATTCAGATAGGGCATTTACTACCGACATACCCACTCCATGCAACCCGCCGGATACCTTATAACCTTTACCGCCAAACTTTCCGCCGGCATGTAAAACGGTCAGAGCAACTTCCACGGCCGGTCTACCGGTCTGGGTTTGGATTTCCACCGGAATGCCCCGTCCGTTATCTTCTACCCTAATACTGTTATCCGGATGAATCGTAACCTCGATTTTATCACAATAACCGGCTAAAGCCTCATCAATACTATTGTCTACAATTTCATAAACCAAATGGTGCAGACCTCGAGGGCCCGTAGAACCAATATACATTCCCGGTCTTTTTCGGACTGCTTCTAGACCCTCTAGTACTTGTATTTGATCAGCGCCGTATTCTATATTAGAATTCGCTGTTTTGGCCTCTGACATATATCAGGCCTTCCCCCTTTCTTTGGAGCGAACGACCTTACTATTATAACATAAAGAATAGTAAGAATTATCAAATTCATGAAAAACATGGTTAAGAATAGTATTTAGTAATTGAGACGATTTAAGCATCATACTCTGATAGGGCATACTTAAATTCAGTTGCTCTTTTAGCAAGGGTTATGGCAGAAATAGGGGATAGATAAATCCGATCACTAGTAATCACAAAAGACTTTTCCTTACCCGATTCAGCAATCCGTTGTACAAATCCTTCGTCCTGCACCATTTGTAAAAATTCACGGGTAGCAGTACCTTGTTTGGTAGTATCTAAACTTAAAATGGCAACCAGGTTTTTTGTAGGAACAACTGTATTTCCACCAAGATGTAACAAATTTAATTCCCCCTTTGTCGATATTATTGCCAGCTGTTTCATTTAATAAACCCAGATTTTACCTGATAAAATGCAGCCTTATTAGTTAGTTCTTCAGGAAGATTTTCTATACTAGTAGTAGTAATAAAAACCTGTCTTTCTAATTTTAGCATTCTTAATAAAGCAAAACATCTTTTTTCATCCAATTCAGAAAATACATCATCTAATAATAGTATTGGCCGATTAGCTAGAGATTGATCCATAAGTTCTAATTCACTCAAACGGAGAGCTAAAACCATACTTCGCTGCTGTCCTTGAGAACCGAATTGACGAAGATTTTTGCCTTGAATGCGAAATACTAAATCATCACGTTGGGGTCCAATGGTAGTAGTACCCTTTAGACGATCAACTGATCTTAGTTTGGCTAGTGCATTGGTAAAATTGATGATCATGGAATTTAAAATACGCTGTACGCATAATTTTGTATCGTTTAAAGAATTTATGGTCTCTAAAACTAGCTGAGATGATGTTAGCGAAGATGAGTATAACATATTTAGTTCAGCATCAGCTTGAGCAATTTCACTAAAATATTTACGCAGGTATCGTCCTAATGAAGGTAAGAAACTTAAACGGTAAGCTAAAATGTAGGCCCCGTGTTTACTTATTTCCTGATCCAGTGTTTCTAAAAGATTCCGGTTACTAACGTTGTCCGGCAGTTTCAGCAAATGATTGCGTTGGATTAATACCCTTTGGTATCGGTAATTAGCTTCTGCATAGTCTGGATAAATCTGACTTAAAAGGGTATCCAGATAATTGCGACGGTAATTAGGGGATCCTTTAACTAATTGTAGATCATCTGGAGAAAATAACACCACCGGAAAAATACGACCTAATTTTTCTAGACGCGGCAAGGGGGTACCGTTAAAATTGATGTTTTTTTTTCTTGGATCTTTAGAGAATGAAATTTCCAGCAAGGATTGAATAGTATCTTGAAAAAAGGAAGCTTGGATTACAAAGGAATGACGATCCCATTGCAGCACCTGATCGTCGGGTACTAATCGATAAGATCGTCCATGGCCTAAGTAGTAAATTGCTTCGAGGAGGTTACTTTTGCCTTGAGCATTGTCTCCCCAAAGAATATTAAGATTAGGAGAGAATTCTAGTTTAGAATCTGTATAATTTCGGTAATTAACAAGCCGCAGATTCTTTAAGGTCAAATTCTTCTCCTCCATAAATGAAAAAATATGAGTATAAAAATATTTTTATACTTTGAGAATAATTTAGTGTACTAGCTAGTATACCTTAAAAAAGCGTTTCTTACTTTTAAAGGCAATATTTTTATAAATAAAAAATTAGATAGGTTACTTAGTTTATATTCCACTAATTTATTTCTTAAATTAATTTCTTACTGGCAAAAGTAAATATAAATATTCTTCTTCACTAACCGGCGTTATTATACAAGGGCTGAGATGGCCGCTAAATTTAATGATAATCTGCTCACTATCAATATTTTTTAAGATATCTAGAAAATATTTTGTGTTAAAGGAAATATTTAATTCTTTACCTTCATTCGTTATGGAAATTTCTTCATGTACAGAACCTAGATCAGCTGAAACAGAATTAATAATTAAGTTTTCATCATTTATATCGAAATGAACAATACTATTTCCATCTTTGGCTGATACTAATAAAGCAGCCCGTTCTATTGAGGGCAAAATATTATCAATATCCACGTTTAATTGATTTTGAAAATTGGTCGGCAGCACTTTTTGATGATCAGGATATAGACCCTGGATAGGTTTAGTATAAAAGAAAAATTCGTCAGTATAGAATGAAATATTATTGGCATTAATCGATATTCTCAAAAGGGTGTCTTCATCTGTTATTAGGCGATTTAATTCAGTTAAGGCTCTAGCTGGGATAATCGTTTGCCTTAAGGTATCAATATCTATAATTTTACAATTACTGGTTGATCTTTTAGCTAACCGATGGGTATCAGTGGCTACAAATAAAAGATGATCATTGGCAATTTCCATAAAAACACCGGTAAAAATAGGCCGGATAGGATCTGTAGAGGCAGCAAAAGCTACCTGATTTATGATTTTTTTTAATAATTCTTGAGCAATTTCAATATTTGGAGTTTCTGGCTTACTCGGTAAATTAGGAAATTCATCAGCATTATAAGTATTAATGCTAAATTGGGCTGATGCGTAGCTTAATGTTAATAAACGTAATTCAGAATTATATTCGAGGGTTATGTTTTGATTAGGTAAACGGCGGACAATGTCTGAAAAATGTCGTGCCGGTACCACTACTGTTCCTTCAGTAATTACTTCTGCTGGTAAACTACATTCAATAGCGAGATCTAAGTCAGTAGCTTGAAAAGTAAGGTAGTTATCATGGGCAGTAAGTAAGATTCCGTTTAATACTGGAAGAGGGGCTCTAGAAGAAACACAGCGTTGAGCAATCTGAGATCCCTGAACCAGATTTTCCTTCAAACATATAATTTTCATAAGTTTACCCGTAAGGGTATGAAACCTCCTTAACCGAATAATAATAGGTATTAAGATTTACAATTTTTGTATCATATCTGAAAAAAAATTGCTTTTTAAAGTTCTTTTTATTTATGTTCCGGTTACTAGTAGTAGTAGTAGGGGTTGTTGAAATGTTGAAAAGTCCAAAATCCCCTGAAGTGGAAAGAAAAAAGTACCTTGGCTTGTTTGTGGACAACTTGAGTTTTAACTTGATTAAGAAGAACGGATTCGGTTAGTAAGTTCAGATAAAATCGATTTTAAAGTTTGATCTGTGCGTGATTCGGAAGCAATTTTTTCACATCCATGAATAACGGTGGTATGATCACGTCCCCCAAAGGCCTCGCCAACTTTAGGTAGGGATTGGTCCGTTAATTCTCGACATAGAAACATGGCAATATGGCGAGGATAAGACAATTCCCGAGTGCGCTTTTTAGACTTCATATCTTCAATACGTAAACCAAAATAATTAGATACCGTATCCATAATTAAAGGAATATCAATAATTTTCGGTTTAATTGGCGATAAAATATCTTTTAAACACTGAGTCGTTAATTCTACAGTGATGGGCAAACCATGAAAATTGGAAAAAGCTACAACTCTAGTTAAAGCTCCTTCAAGTTCTCTGATATTGGCTTGGATTTGGGTGGCCATATATAGATTTACATCATCAGGCAATTCCAGGTTGTCAAGCTGCGCTTTCTTACGCAGAATAGCAATTCTGGTCTCTAAGTCCGGTGGCTGAATATCTGTAATTAAACCCCATTCAAAGCGAGAACGTAATCTATCTTCTAGGGTGGGAATATCTTTAGGAGGGCGATCACTAGAAATGACTACCTGTTTATTGGCTTGATGCAGGGTATTAAAAGTATGAAAAAATTCTTCTTGGGTCATTTCTTTATTTTTAAGAAATTGGATATCATCAATTAGAAGGACATCAGCGGTCCGATACTTAGCCCGAAACTCTGGGGTTTTATCGTCTTTTATCGCATTAATTAAATCATTGGTGAAAGTTTCTGAAGATACATAGACGACTTTCATGGACCCGAAACGAGATAAGATTTGATGCCCAATAGCGTGCATTAAATGGGTTTTGCCTAATCCAACTCCTCCATAGATGAATAAGGGATTGTAAGCCTTGGCCGGTACTTCCGCTACAGCCAGCGCTGCTGCATGGGCAAAACGATTACTATTCCCTACCACAAAGGTATCAAAAACATTTTTGGGATTAAGGAATGTAGCCGGTAATTCTTCTGGTTTAGGTGGATTCCACTCACTATTTGATAAAGTTAAGCGTAAATCAATTTTTCTACCCAGCAAAAATTCGATTTTTTCTAGAAGTAAAGGCATATAGCGATCTTCAATCCAGTCTTTAGCAAAGGTATTGGGTACACTTAGAGTGAGAATATCATCTTGAAAACTAGTTGGATAAATTGATTTAAACCAATTATTAAGCAGAGGTTGATTAGATTCTTCCTGTGCCAGGACAATCGTTTGTTCCCAAAGTTGGGAGAGGTTGAGACTCGACATAGCTGTAACCTCCAAAAAATAGACAAAAAATATAATCTAGAAAAACCAAATAATTGTGGAATTTTAGTGAATTACAGATAAAAAAAATAGCCTATGGCTGTGTTAGTTAATAATAAAAGCTTTATAAATAAGTAGTTATGCACAATTAATCCACAGACTGTGTATAATCCTGTAGAAAGATTAAATTTAGAAGGTTCATCAAAATGCGACTTAATAATAGCAGAAATCAGGGGGTTTATCAACAGGGTGGGGAAAATGGATATTAACAAGCAAAAAATATCCACAAAATTAATATCCACAAAAAAAACGGGCTATATTTTTCATGAGTTGACAAGGGGGATAAAGCTCAGATATAATTAGTTTTGGAAAATGCACGGAAGTTAAATATTTGAGGAGGTGTAAACCACTTGAAACGGACTTATCAGCCGAAGAGGCGTAAGCATAAAAGGGTACACGGATTTTTGTCAAGAATGAGTACCCCAGGCGGAAGAAACGTATTGGCCCGAAGACGTAGAAAAGAAAGAAAAAAATTGTCTGCCTAAGGCCGCGGTTCGTGGCCTTTTGTAATATTTAGATTATTTGGGTTATGCTAGGAAGTTAATGTTTAATGAATAAAGACAGGAAAATCCGTAAAAATAGTGAATTTAAACAGATTTTTACCAAAGCGCGTTGGATAAGTGGAAAATGGATAACTATTCATTATCTAAATGGAGAAAAAAAAAATAGCCGATGGGGTATAGTAGTATCGCGTAAAATTGGCGGCGCTGTGGTTAGAAATCGGATACGTAGAAAAATTCGGGAAATTTGTCTGGTATTTGATCCAGTTATGGTTAGAAAACTTGACTTGGTAATCGTAGCCAGGAAAGGAATTCAAACAATTAATTATTGGGATTTAATGAAAGATATAGAACAAGTTTGCCGAAGAGCAAAATTTATTAGAGAGGAGGATCAAGTAACAGATAAAAAACCAACTATCGAAAATCGGAAGCAAAGCGATAATTTATCTGATTAAGTTATATCAAATCCTGATATCATCATGGTCACAGCCTAATTGTCGATTTATTCCGAATTGTTCTAAATATGCCATTGAAGCTATTGAGCTACATGGATTAGTATTTGGTTTAGGGTTAAGCGTTAGGCGTATTTTAAGGTGTAATCCATGGGGGTCTTATGGTTTAGATCCGGTACCGAAAAAGCTGACTTGGAGTAAGTCCAAAGGAGGTGGATCCTGCTAAGAGACCCTGTTATTGGGGAATTTGTTGGCAGGAATAACGGTTGTGGCATAGTTTTGTAGAAGGGTTTTCCCAGATTATTCAATTGTTTTATACTTTGACTGTACAATTAGGGATCGGTAACTATGGCTTAGCGATCATCATGATTACGGTTCTTTTAAAGCTGCTTTTATATCCCTTAAGTGCTAAGCAAATGGGTTCAGTTAAGGCGATGCAAGAGATACAGCCCAAAGTTAAGGAACTTCAGGAAAAGTTTAAAGGTCAGCCAGAGAAAGCCCAAAAAGCAGTTATGGAGCTATATAAAGAACACAAGGTCAATCCTTTGGCCGGTTGCTTGCCCTTGTTAGTGCAGATGCCGATTCTAATTGCGTTTTATCAGGCTTTACTGCACCTTGAGTACTTAGAACCGTCACATGCCGGGTTTTTATGGATTGCGAATTTGAGCAACCCGGATCGTACTTTTATTTTACCTATATTAACCGCGGCCAGTACCTTTTGGCAGCAGAAGGTGGGTACACCAGCAACTGGTGATCCGACCCAACGTTATATGTTAATGTTTATGCCGCTTTTTATAGGTTATCTATCCTATACGTTTCCGGCGGGTTTGGCTCTTTACTGGGTAGTTTTCAGTGTAATTGGTGCATTGCAGCAGATTTATGTAAATCGCAAGAAAAAAACGGGCATTGTTGACATTGCGGCTGGAGGTAATGTTAAAGATACCAAATCGGAATCTAAGACTGAACCTAAGCCCGTGACGAAGGCGAAAAAGGGGGACCGGAGAAAAAATGCCAGGTGAGGTAAAAGAAATAGAAAAATCAGGCAAGACCATTGAAGAAGCGGTCGAGATCGCACTGGCAGAATTAGGTATTAAAAGAGAAGATGCCGAAATAGAAATATTAACAGAAGGCAATAAGGGACTATTTGGTATTATTGGCTCCAGGGCAGCCAAAGTTAGGGTTAAAGAAAATAAACGTCCGGAAAAGATTATGCGTGCTTTTTTGGATGAAGTATTTAACGCCATGGGAATCGAAGCGGATATTGAAATTAACCTAAATGAAGATCAATATTATGTAAGTTTTAAAGGTAAAGATTTAGGCATCTTAATTGGGCGTAGAGGGGATACGTTAGACGCCTTACAGTATCTGGTTAGCTTAATGGTTAATCGACAAGTAGAAAAAAGAGTAAAGATTATTCTGGATGTAGAGGAATATCGTCGGAGACGCGAAGAAACCTTAATCCGGTTAGCGGAACGACTATCCGAAAAGGTTCGGCGAACGAAAAAAAATGTTGTTTTAGAGCCGATGAATCCTCAGGAAAGAAGAGTAATCCATACTGCTTTACAAGATGACGCTTCGGTGTTTACCTTCAGCCAGGGTAATGAACCCTTTCGGAAAGTAGTAATATCGCTGAAGAAATAGGCGATTAGATGTGAAAATAGGGCCGTTAGGGTACTTTACCCAGCGGCCTTTTTTATTATAGACCCACATGTCGTTATGGGCGACTATTAGAATACTGAAACAGTAGACGAAGCAGGTCTTGCGAATAGTCAGCGTTAAGAAGGTGATGGAAAATGAATGATACTATTGCAGCAATCAGTACGGCATATGGGGAAGCCGGCGTCGGGATTGTCAGAGTTTCCGGCCCCCAGGCTTCTGAAATTGCGGATCGGGTATTAAAGCGTAGTTTTAACCATCAGTCTAGCATTCAAGATTGGCCGACCCATACCTTACACTTAGATGAGATATGGGACCCATTAAATAAGGAAAAAATCGACCAGGTTTTAGTTGCTGTAATGTGGGCTCCAGGCAGTTATACCGGAGAAGACGTAATCGAACTGCAGGGGCATGGTGGTCGTTTAGTAATTCAAGAGATATTGCAGGCAGTATTGAGGGCTGGGGCCCGACTGGCTGAACCAGGTGAGTTTACCAAAAGGGCCTTCTTAAATGGAAAGATGGATTTGGTTCAGGCTGAGGCGGTTATCGATTTAATTAGAGCCCGGAGTGAAGAAGCCCGTAGGTTAGCGGTTCGTCAATTAGACGGCAAGCTTTCTATAAGGATAAGGGAACTCCAGGAAGAACTAGTGGGTATTATCGCTGCCATGGAAGCAGTAATGGATTTTCCGGAAGAGGGGATTGTCACAGAAGGCAGTGAAAGTGTAGATATATTAGAAGTCATTAAGAAATTTGAGGAGATTATAGAAGGGGCTAGGGGAGGACGAGCGATCCGAGAAGGAATTAAAGTAGTGATCATTGGCAAACCCAATGTTGGTAAATCCAGTTTGTGGAATGCCTTGATTGGGGAGGAACGAGCTATTGTCACGGAGATCCCTGGAACTACTAGAGATATGTTAGAGGAAGAAGTTGTGGTTCGGGGAATACCCATAAGACTGGTAGATACCGCTGGAATCAGAGAGACTATGGATTTAGTTGAGCGGATTGGCGTTGAGAAAACCCGAGAAATGCTGCGCCGGGGACAAGTAGTAGTAGTTATTTTTGATGCTGGCGAGGGTATTGGAGCGGAAGATAAAAAGGTGGTAGAATTAGTCTCGGGGCTTTCAACCCTAATAATGATTAATAAAACCGATCTCATACCACAGAAAATAAACGAAGCTGAAGTGGATGCTTTATTTCCAGGTGAGGTTGTGGTTTGGGCCTCAATGAAAGAAAAACGTGGGATAGATGAGCTTAAAGAAGCCATGGTGAGTAAGGTGCTTGGCAGTTTAAATGATGGAGGAGAGGAATGGCTGGTAAGTAGTATCCGGCAGGAAGAGGCATTAAGGGGATGTTTAAATGCTTGTTGGGGTGCCTTGAAAGCCAGTAATGAAAGGCTTCCAGCAGAATGTATTTTAATAGACTTGTATGATGCTTTAGAAAACCTGGGGAATATTACCGGGGAAGCAGTAAGTGAGCAGGTCCTAGATCGAATTTTTGCGGAGTTTTGTATTGGGAAGTAGAGGGATGGAGATTGGAGTTTAAGGCTGGAGACTACGACATAGCTATTATTGGGGGCGGACATGCCGGATGTGAGGCCGGTTTAGCCGCAGCCCGCATGGGGTGTCGAACGGTATTATTTAGTATCAGTGTAGAGGGGATTGCTTTAATGCCTTGCAATCCCTCTATTGGCGGTCCCGGTAAGGGACACTTGGTAAGAGAGGTTGATGCCCTAGGTGGGGAAATGGGGATTAACCTGGATAAGACTTTTATTCAGGTGCGTCGTCTTAACACCGGGAAAGGTCCAGCCGTAAGGGCTTTAAGGGCACAAGCTGATAAAAAAGAATACCAAAAAGAAATGCTCTTAACTTTGTTGCAGCAAGAAAATTTAGATGTCAAACAGGGCATGGTGGAACGGATCTTAGTAAAAGGTAATCGGGTAACCGGGGTAATGACCAGGAATGGAGCAATTTATAACTGTCGGGCGGTGGTGATAACTACCGGTACTTATCTAAGAGGGAGGGTGATTATTGGTGAGGTCGCCTATGAAAGCGGACCGCACGGACAATTTCCTTCTATAGGATTAGCCGCATCCTTAGCAGATTTGGGAATCAATTTAGAAAGATTCAAAACGGGTACCCCAGCTCGGGTTAATAAAAAAACGATTGATTTTAGTAAAATGATTGAACAGCCCGGTGATGCCGAAGGGTGGAATTTTTCTTTTTTAAATGAGAAGATTCAAAGAGAGCAAATGCCTTGTTGGTTAACCTATACCAACCAAAAAACTCATGAAATAATTATGAATAATTTGGATCGGGCACCTTTATTTTCTGGATTTATTAAAGGAATCGGTCCCCGTTATTGCCCGTCCATCGAAGATAAAGTAGTACGTTTTAAGGGAAAAGAGGGACATCAGGTCTTTCTGGAGCCAGAAGGCAAAAGAACCAATGAAATATACGTTCAAGGAATGTCAACCAGCTTACCTGAAGATATTCAGATACAAATATTAAGGACCTTAAAGGGTATGGAGCAAGTAGAGATAATTCGGCCCGCCTATGCAATTGAGTACGATTACATAAAAGGTGATCAGTTAAAATTAACCCTAGAAACTAAGCAGATTAATGGTTTGTTTTCAGCCGGACAAATTAATGGCAGTTCCGGATATGAGGAGGCAGCGGCGCAGGGTTTGCTAGCCGGGATTAATGCTGCTCTATTAGTTAAAGATCAGGAGCCGTTGGTTCTAAAACGATCAGATGGATATATTGGGGTATTGGTTGATGATCTCATAACCAAGGAAAACTGGGAGCCCTATCGGATAATGACCGCTAGAGCTGAATATCGTTTATTATTAAGAGAAGATAATGCCGATTTGAGAATGACCGAGTTTGGCCGAAAGGTTGGCTTGGCTACTGACCAAAGATGGAAACGATATGAAACCAAGCGGGATAATTTGGCCAAGGAACGGGAATGGCTGGCAACTACTAACGCCTCATTTAGGGATCAAGAGTTTCAGAAATGGTTGATTTCTAAGGGAAGTACGGAGTTGAAACAAAACAGCAGTCTTATGGAGTTGTTACGGAGGCCGGAAATAATTTTAAAGGAATTAGAAAAATTTATGGGGAGAAATGAGGGTATTCTAGACGAAGTCATAGATGAATTAGATATTGAAATCAAATATGAAGGATACATAAAAAAGCAAAAGGATCAGGTGGAAAGATTTTTAAAATTGGAAGGAAAGAAAATTCCGGCCGATTTAGATTATGCCGGGGTATACGGTTTATCTACCGAGGGAAGACAAAAATTGGCAAATAAAAAACCGGAAACCATTGGACAGGCCGGACGGATTGGCGGGGTATCACCGGCCGATTTGGCGGTGCTGCTAATTCATTTAGAACAACGTAAATATAAAAATATAGTCAGTGATAATAATACTAACGATACTGATAACAATATAGAACAAGGATAAGGCGATGGATAATCAAATACGGAAATTTATGCGTCAAGGCGCCGAAGATTTGGGCATTCAATTAGATGATCGAGGAATTTTACGATTAGAATGGTTAATAGAACATCTGCTTGAGTCAAATAAACAGTTTAATTTAACAGCTATAAAGACCGCAGAAGAGGTAGTGGTTAAACATCTTCTTGATTCGTGGGCTTGCTGTTCGCAAATTGGGCATTCGGGCAGATTAATTGATATTGGGTCGGGAGCTGGATTCCCGGGCCTCGCAATTAAAATCGCTAGGCCGGAAGTAGCTATTATCATGGTGGAAGCAATTCATAAGAAGGTCGGATTTATTGAAGAGTGTATCCAGGGCCTCAAGCTTGAGGGAATTCAAGCTATAACCGGGAGAGCAGAAGAAATGGGCAGACAGGCCGGGTGGAGAGCAAGTTTTGATTATGCTACTTGTCGAGCAGTAGGACACTTAGCCATAGTAGTGGAGTACTGTTTGCCTTTATTAAAATTAGGTGGTTTACTGATTGCCCAGAAGGGGTTAGAAGGAGATCAAGAAGTTAGAGAAGCCGGTAAGGGTATTCGGGAACTAGGCGGTCGGATTGAAGAGGTTCGTTGGATTTCCAATCAGTTATTACCCGGCCGCTGCCTGATATTAATTCGCAAAGAACAAACTACCCCAGATCGCTATCCACGGCGGGTAGGAATACCTAGAAAACGTCCTTTAATTGGGAAAGGAGACGGTGATCTCTAACACCAAGAGGAATATCGTCGGTTAACTAGGTATATGGCAATTATTTATTTGTTTTAATTAGCTAGATAAATGAGACAAAAAGGAAGGAATTTAATTAAATTACGCGAATTAGCTGGAATATAAATAAATGATAAAATAGAATATAATGTACGGTTTCTAGTACAGGAGGCGGGTGAGTACTATGGGTAGAATAATTGCCATTACTAATCAAAAGGGGGGCGTAGGCAAAACTACAACCGCAGTAAACCTTGGAGCATGTTTAGCTCAAGCTGGTAAACGGGTATTAATAATAGACATTGATCCGCAAGGTAATGCTACTAGTGGGCTGGGTGTAAATCGAACTAATCTAGAACACTGTATTTATGATGTGTTGATTAATGGCGTGGGCATACAGGAAGTAGTTTTGGCAACTAATGTTGAAGGTTTGTTTTTAGTGCCGGCAACCTTGCAGCTAGCGGGAGCGGAGATAGAGCTAGTATCGCTAATTGCCCGGGAAGTTAAGTTAAAAAAAGCTTTAGAAAAGGTTAAAGATGATTATGACTTTATCTTGATTGATTGTCCTCCTTCTTTAGGATTACTGACTCTAAATTCATTAGCTGCATCCGATCGGCTATTAATTCCGATTCAATGCGAGTACTACGCTTTGGAAGGCCTGGGACAATTAATGCATACGATTCAACTAGTAAGAAAACATTTAAATCCTGAATTAGATCTAGAGGGTGTCCTGTTGACTATGTTTGATGCTCGAACTAATTTAAGTCTTCAGGTAGTTGAAGAGGTTAAGGAATTTTTTAAGGATAAAGTATTTAAGAGTATTATTCCCCGTAATGTACGGTTAAGTGAGGCTCCCAGTCATGGTCAACCCATTATTTTATATGATAACCGATCCAAAGGAGCGGAAATGTATGTGGAACTGGCTGGGGAGGTGATTGTGAATGGCTAAGCGGGGTCTGGGCAGAGGCCTTGAAGCATTGCTGCCAGGTGCGGCCAAGGATGAGGAAACAGTAAACGAAATTTTGATTACGGCTATTGAATGTAATCCTAACCAACCACGAAAGTTTTTTGAGGATGAAAGATTAGCTGAATTGGCAACCTCAATTAGAGAGCATGGGGTTGTTCAGCCGATTATAGTAAGGCCGATTGGTGATGAACATTATCAGTTAATTGCTGGGGAGAGAAGATGGCGAGCCTGTACTATGTTAGGCCTTAAAAGGATACCAGCTGTAATTAAAAATATTGGAGAAGGAGAGGCCCGTGAGATTTCTTTAGTTGAGAATTTGCAGCGAGAGGACTTAAATCCACTGGAGGAAGCCGAAGCCTATAAGGAATTATTACAAGGATTTGCCTTTACCCAAGAAGGTTTAGCTAAGCGGATGGGCAAAAGTAGACCCTATATTGCTAATACATTACGTTTATTAGGATTGTCTGAGAAATTAAAGGGAAGGGTTAGACAGGGGTTATTGACTCCTGGTCACGCCAAGGTGCTTTTAGGGGTTTCTGATATTAACGAACGGGAACGGCTTGGTAATGAAATTATTGAAAAGAGTTTGTCGGTAAGGGAAACTGAAAAGTTGGTACAACAATTAGTAGAATCTAAGCTTAATAGTTTAAGTCCTAAACCAGGTGGAAGTCGAAAAGGAACAAATAAGTTAACCCAAGAGAAGGCCATTGATCCAGAGATGTACTATTGGGAAGAAAGATTGAGAGAAAGAATGGGAACTAAGGTAAAATTAAAATGGAATGGTCAGGGAGCAGGAGTTATTGAAATCGAGTTTTATGGTTTACAGGACCTTGAGCGGATAGATGAAGTCTTAAGAGGGAATAAGGAGAGTTTGGGGTAGTAATGTTCCACGTGGAACAAAAGTTATAGAAGTTTAACATAAAAATGTTCTACGTGGAACATTACCTGGTTACTAAATTTACTCTAAAACTAAGCTCCTAAATGGCGGAAGTATTTTAAAAGTATATCAAGATTACCCCAAAGCACATTTATTTTTAAGCTATTTTTCTTCGGTCGCTAAATAATTTATAATATAAGTGTAGACTTCCGGTAGAGTCATGCCGAGTTTTTCTGCCAGATGTCGACATGATTCAAATTCTGGTTTTCCTCGACGGTACCACCCTCCTTGAACCCTAGGAGCCCAGGTCCACTTCACCTTAATTGGACCTATAGGGGTATCCATGTCGCTAATTTCCCGTGGTAAACTTAACCGCTGGTCGCGACGCAGCCTAACCCCTAGGCTGGTGCTTTCTCCCAAAATAACCCGGACGATTTTTGATATTGAGGCGGCTTTAGCCAGGACACACAGCTCAATGCCGGGGCGGTTCTTTTTCATTTGCACTTGTCTATAAATTATTTCTAAAGCACCCGATTGTTCAAGCCGGTTCCTAAGATAAGTGAACCATTCCGCGTTCATATCATCTATCGTACACTCCAGAATATATATATTTTCTAGCAGCAAACTTTTGGTGCCTTGATCTTCGCTTAAGCTACTGAAATTAAGCGGGCTTTGCAGCTCTGCAAATATTTCATTGGGGTTATCTAATAATTGAAATTCGCTTTCTGAAGTATCTATATTCCCAATCCAAAGGCGGAGAACATTGGGAAAGGTCATTTCTTTACTTCCAGCACCGTAACCAATTTGATCCACCTTTAACCTGGGAAGTATGCCAAAATGATCGGCTAAAGTAGAAATCAAAGCGGCTCCGGTTGGGGTTACTAATTCACCTTCTATTCCGGTATCGTACATGGGTATACCGCGACAGAGCTCCAAAGTTGCCGGAGCCGGGTTAGGTAAAATTCCGTGCTGACAGTAAATTGGTCCTCGTCCAAAAGGAAGAGCAGAGGCGTAAATTTTATCTATTCCTAACATTTCAAGGCCCAAAATGGTTCCAATTATATCAATAATAGCATCCAGGGCACCAACTTCGTGAAAGTGAACATGCTCTATGGGGATATTATGTACCTGGGCTTCAGCTTTCGCCAGTCGGGAAAACACTTTCTGGGCAGAGTTTTTAGCCCATTCCGATAGGGTACTGTTATGTATAATCGATTGAATATCCTTTAAATGGCAAGCAGGCGGGGAAATATCATTAAATTCAATTATAACCTGAGTGGCCCCAATACTTTTTTTATGTACTGTATGTGAGCTGATTTTAAACCCAGCTATCCCGGCCCTTTTAAGCTGTTCTTCTATATGTTTGAGTTCAACACCCGCACTTACCAATGCCCCTAGGCACATATCGCCGCTTATTCCCCCAAAGCAGTCAAAGTAAGCAATGCGCACTATATCTCCTCCATCCAGGATCCAATCTTCTATGCGCATAATTGTATTACTATTTGAACCTGAATGTCAAAAATACAAACTTGAATTTTATCTTGGTGATTAAAGTTGAGAGTTTTCGGCTGCGATAAGCGATAGTATATCCGGATTAACCGGTTGCCAGCCCGATTCTAGCTTTGAAGATCGGATAACCGAATAAAAAATACTGCGGGCAATAAGATTAGCCATTTTCATAACTAAACTCAGTCGGGTATTCTGCAGCACCATAAATTCCATGTAGCCTCCAACGTTAACAATTCCGGATATGCTTAGATCACCAACCGGGGGTAAGTTTTTATTAACTCCGGACCCCGGATGTAAAGGGCCAGGCTTTATCGTAATAAAGCCTACGCTATCAAGCCTTCCTAAACAAGCATCGACAGCAAGAATAAACGGAGATGGGTACTTGCTGGTAATTAAATCCATCACTTCGGCTAAATTATTAGCATGAACCGGAGAGTCTAAGGTTCCATAAACCTTAAACAGATCAGTTCCAAGATTCTGAAGGCGGGTGCCTACCAGTGGACCTAAACTGTCTCCAGTTGATCTATCTGTGCCTATGCATACGATAAGAGCCGGTTTCTGCCAGTCAGGATTAATCTGTGCAAATTGGGTACTCAAATCGGCAGTCATTTGGCTTAGGACTAACGGGTCATCCATATGAATTCTCGAACGGTTGTCTATAGGTTGCTTTAGATTCATGCTGCCTCCCATTAAGCTGGTATTAGAAAGTTATCAGGCATTTAGGGGTGTTTATAACTAAGCATTAAATGTTAGGATCCCGATCTATTTTTCCCAATGTAATCTATCTCGATACATCTCGGCAAATTTACAACCTAGCAGTTCGAGATCCTTCGTTTAATGCATAGAAATAGTACAGAAACAAGGGGGGGATGAGTTGAAAATTTTGAGTTCAAATAGGATCATCATCCCGAAGGTGGCTTTTAGCTATGCCGGGGCTATTGTTGGGGCCGGGTTTACCTCTGGGCAGGAACTGATGCAATTTTTTGTTAGTCTAGAGAGCGGAATAATTCCAGCTCTAATTTTGACTACGGCTCTATTTGCCGTTTTTGGCTGGGCCACCTTAAACTTAAGCCGCATTTACCAAAGCACGGATTACGGCAGCTTTCTAAGGTGTCTATTAGGACCCAGAATAGCCCAGGTTTTTGATATACTTATTAGTGTTTTTTTACTAGGGACCTTGGGAATTATGATGTCTGCTGCAGGAGCAGTTTTTGAGGAACATTTGGGGTACTCTTTTCAAGTGGGAGTCGGCTTTATAAGCATTTGTATAGCGTTGGTACTGATCTCCGATGTTCAAGGTATTCTCTGGCTGAATACCGTACTAATGCCCGCTAAATTTTTAATTGTCTTAATTGTCACCGTACTTATTGTATTTATGCCGGTATCGTCGCTGGTTGCACCCGATATTATGTATATTCACCCAGAGCCTATCGGCCAGTCTTGGTATATGGCTAGCGTGTTATATGTTTCCTATAATTTGATTCTTGGTTTAGCCGTGCTAACATCTTTGGGGGCCGCAAACCGAAGTCCAAAATTGAGTGTTGCCGGCATTTGGGGTGGTCTGGGATTAGGGGCCTTTGCAGCTATTATAGTCATAGCCCTGATTAATAATTGGCCGACGGTTTCACAATATCAAATACCAATGTTATTTCTGGCCAGCCAGGTTCATCCCGTAGTCAAACTTTTGTATACTTTGGTCTTGGTAATGGGTATTCTTACTACAGCAGTAGCCTGTGCTTATACCCTAACCATTAGAAGTATGCACTGGATAAAAAGTTCTTATGGTTTAACCCTGATCTTCATCCTGATTCTGGCAATGCCTTTAGCTCAATTCGGTTTTGCCCGTCTGGTACACGTAATCTATCCTCTGTTTGGCTATGCTGGAATCATTCTATTAGGGTGTTTAGCTTGGCGAACCTATGACTCCTTTTAAGATATGGCAACAGGGTCTGAATTTTGGTAGAATAGGAAATGAGTAAGGTTATCATTTCAAAAGGTTGAATCATGTACAAGGGGTTGAAAAATTGAAAAAGATAGACCAAAACCCCAATCTGGCTACGGTTGAGAATGGTCCGCTTCGATTGCTGCCGGCCGTGGATATGGTCTTGCGGCATCAGCAAATGCAGGAGTTTTTAGCCACCTATTCCCGGGTTCTGATTACCGAGATCGTACGAGAAGTCCTGGATAATTTACGCGGGATTCTTGTAAAAGAAACCAGTGTCGGGATCAAGGCGGATAGGGGATGGGATCGGGAGACTATTCTCCAAAGAGTTGTAAGAGAGGCCGTAAACCTTATACAGCAAAGGACCCGGGTGAGTTTACGATCAGTGATCAATGCCACCGGGGTTGTTTTACATACTAATTTGGGACGGGCCCGACTAAGTAATTCCGCCCAGGCAGCGTTGCAAAGGATTGGCAGTAATTACAGTAATTTAGAATTGGATCTTCTTACTGGAGAGCGGGGATCCCGATATCTTCACACCGATGATATGTTGCGGATGCTTACCGGGGCCGAGGCTAGTCTGGTGGTAAATAATAACGCCGCCGCCGTGCTATTGGTTTTGAACACGCTAGCTAAAGATCGGGAAGTTATTGTTTCCCGAGGACAATTAGTAGAAATTGGGGGAGCGTTTCGGGTTCCAGAGGTAATGACCCAAAGTGGGGCTATTTTACGAGAAGTAGGTACTACCAATAAGACCTATTTGACCGATTATGCCCGAGCGTTAAACGATAGAACCGCCTTGTTGCTTAAGGTCCATACCAGTAATTATCGAATAATAGGATTTACTGAGGATACTGCTTTAGTTGAGTTAGTAAAGCTAGGGAGAGAAAGCGGTCTGCCCGTAATCGAGGATCTGGGCAGTGGTCAACTATTGGATCTGCAAGCATGGGGGTTGCCAGCGGAGCCTCTGGTAGGGGAAAGTATCCGGAATGGGGCTGACGTAGTCACATTTAGTGGAGATAAGCTGCTAGGAGGACCCCAGGCTGGAATAATTGTCGGGAAAAAGTGCTATATCGATCAAATGAAGAAGAATCCTTTAAACCGGGCGCTGCGAATAGATAAGCTAACTCTTGCGGCCTTAGAGGCTACTTTAAGAGAATATTTAAATCCCGATAAGGTCATTGATAGGATACCCATATTGAGAATGCTTACCATTTCTCTAGAAGAACTGCGGTTAAAAGCGGAGAGAATAGCGGCCGGTTTTGCTAGGTTAATGGGGGAAAAGTTTGAAGTCAAGATTATGCCCGGAAACTCTACGGTGGGCGGAGGCTCAATGCCCGGTGAGGAGATGCCTACCTGGTTGGTAACGGTAAAATCCAGAAGGGTTTCATCGGCTTCCCTAGCGAATGAACTGCGAAATCAGTCGACTCCGGTACTGGTGCGGATTCACGATGATTGGATTATACTAGATGTTCGGACCATTGAAGACAACGAATTTGAGCTGTTAATGGAAGCTTTTAAAGATGCAATAGAGACAAATGCTTAATTAGGTAGTTCCGGTTGGAAGGAGAAAATCAATGATTCCAGATCATTCTAAACATATTATTATCGGGACCGCCGGTCATGTTGACCATGGCAAGACGCAGTTAGTTAAACGGCTTACCGGGATAGACACCGATCGCTTGAAGGAAGAAAAAGAGCGGGGGATCTCCATAGAATTGGGGTTTGCGCCATTGGTTTTACCGAGTGGTCAGCAGGCCGGAATTGTGGATGTGCCGGGACACGAACGTTTTATTAAGCAAATGTTAGCCGGGGCTACCGGTATCGATTTAGTCCTGTTGGTAGTGGCAGCCGATGAGGGGATTATGCCCCAGACCAGAGAACATTTAGACATCATTAAGCTATTGGAAATTCAAAAGGGCTTAATTGTAATTACCAAGAAAGATCTGGCGGATGAAGAGTGGTTGCTTTTAGTAGAAGAGGAAATACGCGAAGCAGTTAAAGATACGTTTTTGGAAAAAGCGGAGATAATAGCGGTATCCTCACACACTGGAGAGGGAATTGAAGAACTACGGCTGCTGATTGATGAATTAGCCGAGGAGGTTGTGGAAAAAGAAGTCACGGGTAAGGTGCGTCTGCCTATAGACCGAGTCTTTAGCATTACCGGGTTTGGTACCGTAGTAACCGGGACCTTATTTTCCGGCAAAATCAAAGTAGGAGAATCGGTAGAGATACTGCCTGAGGGAATTATCTCCCGGGTGCGGGGCCTCCAGGTACATGGCGGCAAAGTTGACGAAGCTAAAGCCGGACAGAGGGTAGCAGTAAATTTGACGGGATTGGAGACCCGGGAAATAGGCAGAGGAAGTGTGCTATTGCAACCGGGGTATCTGACTACTTCTTTTCGCTTGGATGTCCAATTAGAACTTTTATCTCAAGCAGAACGAAATATCAAAAATTGGACCCGGATTCGATTTCACTTAGGAACTCGTGAGGCTCTAGGAAGGGTAGTATTGCTTGAAGGTGAAGAACTGGCTGCCGGCTCTAGAGCATATGCGCAAATCGTAATGGAAGAACCAGTAGTAGCGGCTAAACGAGATCGTTTCGTTATTCGTTCATATTCACCGATGGTTACCATTGGCGGAGGAAAGGTGATTGATCCGAACCCTCCAAAACAGAAGCGATTTCGGCCGGAAGTGCTTCGCGATCTAGCCATCAAAGAAAAGGGAACTCCCGAGGAGCTTATTCTGCAGTATCTTCTTCAGGCCCCGACTCCATTCGTTCCCAAATCAGTACTAATAGCTAAAGTGGGACTCACTTCGGAGGAATCGGATAGGAGTTTAGAGCAGTTACTGGAAGATGGACGGGCGATCTTTCTTAAATTAGAAGGGGTGGAACATCTAGTCCATCCGCAGGTCCATGCCGATTGGCAGGAAGAAATCCGGGAAATGCTGGGCAAATACCACCAGGAATTTCCTTTGCGGATCGGTATGGTTAAAGAGGAGCTGCGTTCGCGAAAGTTTAATTTTTTCTCGGTTAAGTTATTTAATGCCCTCTTGAAAGAATGGGAAGAAGCTGGTCTGATTTCCGTTGTTGGCCAAAGTATTGCTTTATATGGTTATAAACCTCAACCGAACCTTCATTATCAACAAATAATTGAACAAATATTACTTAAATATCAAACCGCTAGCCTGCAGCCACCGTTTTGGGGGGAGTTAGGTCAAACTCTGGCAATTAATGATTTGGAGCTAAATGAAATCCTAAACTATTGTCTAAATCAGAAATTATTAATTAAGGTGGCCGATGATTTATATTTTCGAGAGACCGAACTTAATGAAGCCAGAACTATTATTGTTAACCATCTGCAAATTAATCGTTCGTTAACCATCAGTGAGGCCCGTGACCTATTAGGGAGTTCTAGAAAATATATTCTGCCTTTATTGGAGTATTTCGATCGAGAAAAAATAACTCGTCGTGCCGATGATAAACGGATTTTATATTGAATCTTATTGAACATGGTTGATACTTATAATTGGTAGGTAATTAGCAGGAATTTTGGCGCATAGTGTAGAAATAGATAATTTTATACTAATTTTATTGACTCGATCCAAAGGAGGTTACTTCCGATGCCCGTTCGTATTGGAATACCGCGCACTCTCGCCTATTATGCTTATTTTCCATGGTGGAAGGCTTTTTTTGAGGGTCTGGGCTTGGAGGTAATAGCGTCTAACCCGACGAGTAAAGGGATTTTAGACGCTGGAGTGAAGGAAGCAGTTAATGACGCTTGTATTCCTATCAAATTGTTTCATGGACACATCATGGATTTGAAAGACAAGGTAGATTATATATTTGTGCCTAGATTGGTTAGCGTACGCAGATTTGGTACAGAGACCTTTTGTCCTAAATTTCTTGGACTTCCGGATTTAATCCGGGCTTCAACCACTAATTTACCCCAATTGATTGATATTCGAGTAGATTTGGCGCAGGGCCGTCTGGAACTGTTTAATATTTGCCAAAGTCTGGGCCGCAAATTTGGGGTTGGGTTTTGGACCGTGACGCAAGCTTTCTGGAAAGCGCAACGGGTATTTAGAAGGTATGAAAAATTATTGAGCAGTCAGCTTACCCCGGTCGAAGCCATAGAAAGGCTGGATGGCGGCGATGTTGGGGAGTTGGAGGTAGATAATGCACAACTCTCTTTTGCAGTGTTAGGTTATCCTTACGCAGTATACGATCGATTTATCAATGTAGATTTAATTAAAAAGCTGCGTTCTTTGGGAGTTCGGGTAGTTACTGCCGAAATGATTCCTCCTCAACATTTGCTTAAGGAGGCTAAAAGATTACCGAAGAACCTTTTTTGGCATTTTTCGAATCGAGTAATGCATGCCACGTCATATTTTTTAAACCGGGAAAAGGTAGACGGTATCATTCATATAACTGCCTTTGGGTGTGGACCAGACGCAATGGTAGATAGAATGATGGAATTGGCTGCCAAGAAAAAAGGTCGGGTGCCGTTTTTGTCGGTAACTATTGATGAACAAACTGGAGAGGGAGGTATCCAGACCCGGCTGGAGGCCTTTGTGGATATGTTAAAACGGCGGAGGGGGTTGGAATGAAAATTACCTTTCCCCATATGGGATATTCTTACCTGAGTTTTAAGATGCTCTTGCAGGACTTGGGGCATGAACCTATAGTTCCGCCCCAACCTAGCAAGCGAACTTTGGACTTAGGCGTAAAACATTCACCGGAATTTTCTTGTATTCCATTTAAATTTTTAATGGGTACCTATTTAGAAACCATCGAATTGGGAGCAGAGATGGCTCTAACCTATGGAGGGGTGGGCCCTTGCCGAGCCGGATATTATGGGATTTTGCATCAAGAAATTATAGCCGATTTGGGCTATGATTTTAAAATTTTAGTCTTCGAACCTCCCTTATCGGGGATCTTTGATTTTATTCAGAAGCTTAAGCAGGTCAAACCTCGGCACATGTCCTGGCGGGTTTTTTGGGGAATAGCCAAAAAGGGCTGGAGTAAGCTGCAAGTAACCGATGACTTGGAACGAATGGAACATGAGGTGCGACCTTATGAGATCCACAAAGGGGATACCACCAAGGCTTTTAAACAGGCTTTAGCTAATCTGGATCAGGCAGATAGCAATGCTGCTATCCAAGAGGCGAGAAAAGATGGTCTGAAGGTTATTGAGGAGGTAGCCCAAGATCGGTCTAGAAAGCCGCTCAGAATTGGGATCATTGGTGAGATTTATGTGGTGTTAGAGCCAGCGGTAAATTATGATATCCAAGTTACCCTCGGCGAGATGGGAGTTTATGCGAATCGTTCGATCTGGTTAACAGATTGGACCCGGGACAATACCTTGTCTGATGGAGAAAAGGATGTCCAAAAAGCAGCGCATCCTTATCTTAACGAATTGATCGGGGGCCATGGCATCAATAGCGTTGGAGAAACAGTCTTGTATGCCCGACATGGTTACGATGGGGTGATTCAACTGGCTCCATTTTCTTGTATCCCGGAAATTGTGGCTAAAGGGATCTTACCTCAGGTTAGCCGGGATTTGGGAATACCGGTTTTAACCATATTTATTGACGAGCAAACCGGCAAAGCCGGTATTCAAACTAGACTAGAGGCATTTGTGGATTTATTAATTCAGAAAAAAGAACACCAATTATTAAAGGCAAATTTGGCCTAGTCTTGTGAGTGTAGTGGGAGAAGACATAAATTATGAAGGCATATCTAGGAATTGATGTAGGTTCAGTTAGCACCAACTTGGTAGTAATCAATGAAGATGAGGAAGTTATAGGCTCTCTTTATATTCGAACCCAGGGTCAGCCAATCCGGGTTATTCAGGAGGGAATGAAGGATTTATTCCCTCTATTACCGTCGGATATTGAGATTAAGGGGGCGGGTACTACTGGTAGTGCGCGTCATTTAGCCGGAATTATGATCGGTGCGGATATAATTAAAAACGAGATAACGGCGCATGCGGTAGCAACTTCTCGCTACATACCAGCGGTGCAGACTATTTTAGAAATCGGCGGGCAGGATTCCAAAATTATTATTTTACGGGATGGAGTGGTAACTGACTTTGCGATGAATACGGTTTGTGCTGCCGGGACTGGTTCCTTTTTAGATCAGCAAGCTTACCGTTTGAACATTCCCATTGAGAATTTTGGTAACTTGGCCTTAAAATCAAAAAATCAGGTTAGGATTGCGGGACGATGCGCAGTTTTTGCCGAATCAGATATGATTCATAAACAACAGTTGGGTCATAGTTTGGAAGATATTGTGGCCGGATTATGCGAGGCCTTGGTTCGGAATTATTTAAACAATGTAGGAAAAGGTAAGGAAATACTCGGCCCTATCGCTTTTCAGGGTGGAGTTGCTGCTAATATGGGAATCAAGATCGCCTTTGAGCGGTCTTTAAAACAAGAAGTTACTATTCCAAAGCATTTTAATGTAATGGGGGCCTTGGGAGCAGCTATTCTAGCGCGAGAGGCGAGCCTCCGGACGGGCAAGAAAACTAAATTTAAGGGATTTGTAGTTACCGATTTCAATTACAAAGCCCGTAGTTTTGAGTGTAAGGGCTGTACCAATCTTTGTGAGGTAGTACAGTTTTATCAAAATGATAAGATTATTGCGCGTTGGGGAGACCGGTGCGGTAAATGGGAGACCATGGTAGTTTAGAAAACGTGGTTTTCAAAGGTTAAGGTGAAGTGAATAAAGATAGAATAGAATGAGATAATAGAATTTGACATAACGTCGGATATTCATTATACTTGTGATGCTTTAAAGATAAAATTTTTTGGGGGTGGATTGGGCCTGGTGGCTCTCCTGGACTTCAAATCCAGTTTGTGCGGCAGCGATCCTGTCGTAGGTGGGTTCGATTCCCACACACTCCCGCCAAATAACCTTGATTTTAAAGAATTTTAAACATGGGGACGGTTCTCTTGCTTCCCTTCACTTATGTGGGGGAAGCAAGAGAACCG
>Ga0074193_1001345_pt1 | contig 30571 bp, 16 predicted proteins | sample EPASupsiteHSE605_FD_64523 | JGI IMG/M metagenome (GOLD analysis project Ga0074193, IMG submission 64523) | Bioremediated contaminated groundwater from EPA Superfund site, New Mexico - Sample HSE6-05 | ecosystem: Environmental > Aquatic > Deep subsurface > Groundwater > Contaminated ... | reverse complement strand
CCTACTGATGAGTGGTTTATTACTTGCTTGAAAAGAGCCATCGACAAAGGAATTATTATTTACAATGTTACTCAGTGCAAAGCAGGTACTGTTGAAATCGGAAAATATGAAACCAGTTTCGACCTCGGCAGAATAGGAATTGTAGGAGGATACGATATTACAACAGAATCTGCAGTAGCGAAGCTGATGTTTCTACTAGGTGGAAATTATTCGCCCGAAATACTGCGTAGAATGTTACAAACCAGCTTAAGAGGAGAATTAACGATAAACTAAACAAAATCAGTTTACGCTATTGAAGTTTGGAGAACATTTGACATTCCTTAAATAAAATCCCTTATCACTGATTGTTACAAAAAAGAGAAAAATCAGATCGTATCGAAAAAAAATAGAAGACATATTTAAGTGACTAGATTTTTTGTAATTTAGCACGCTGATTCGGGAGAAGGACTTTAACCGATTCATAAAGCAATTTAACGGAGAGATGGCCGAGTGGTCGAAGGCGCACGCCTGGAAAGTGTGTAATCGCCAAAAGCGGTTCATGGGTTCGAATCCCATTCTCTCCGCTTTTTTTTATAGACAAAACAATAAACACAACACTTGAAAAGTTAATTATTTAATTTAATCAATCAGTAATCCTATGAAAAAATTCATTGCATTAGTTTCATTGGCAGGTTTGCTGGTATTCGGTACAGCGAATACTTATGCTCAGGGTGCAGATAAAAAAGATGCAGCCAAAACCGAACAGGTAACCGACACCACAAAAAAAGCAGATACCACTGCAGCAGCTGTAGCAACTACAGACACTACAGCGATGGCCGCTGCTGAAGAAGATCAATCATTCCATCAGGTAATGAAAGAAAAATTCATCGAAGGAGGTGCTGGATGGATGGCTCCTATTCTTCTCTGTTTAATTCTTGGTTTAGCATTAGTTATTGAACGTATTATCTACCTGAATATGGCTACTACTAACACTGACAAGTTGCTCAATAAAGTGGAATCAGCTTTGGCAACTGGTGGTGTAGTAGCTGCAAAAGAAGTTTGTAAAAACACCCGCGGTCCTGTTGCTGGTATTTATTATCAGGGACTTGACAGAGCTGAAGAAGGAATCGATATGATCGAAAAAACTATTGTTTCTTATGGAGGTGTATTAATGGCTCGTCTTGAAAAGGACCTTTCATGGATTTCATTGTTCATCGCATTAGGACCTATGCTTGGATTCTTGGGAACAGTAGTAGGGATGGTTCAGGCTTTCGACTCTATTGAAAAAGCCGGAGATATTTCTCCAACTGTTGTTGCAGCAGGTATGAAAGTGGCTCTTTTAACAACTGTATTCGGTCTGATCGTAGCAATTATCTTACAGGTATTCTATAACTATCTGGTTAACAAAGTGGAAAACCTTGTTAATTCAATGGAAGATGCATCTATCTCTTTCATGGATATCATGGTAAAATACGAACGTAAAAATAAATAATCCACTACCCAAAAAAGTTTCAGGATATGGAAAATACATTAATTAACATAGGCATATATGTTACTTACGTCCTGATCTTTGTTTCTTTGCTTGCTCTTTTGTTTTTCTCTTTGAAATTCATCTTGACCAATATAAAGAAATCAAAGGCAGCATTAATAGGCGTTGTAGCATTGGTTATCATATTTGCAATTTCTTACCTTATTTCCCCTGTTGATGACGTTCGCGCCGAAATCTGGGAAAAAACCGCAACAGACCCTGGTCTCTCAAAAATGATAGGAAGTGGACTTTATATTACTTATTTTTGTTTTATAGGAGTAATTGGAGTCACTATCTATGCAGCTATTTCTAAGTTTGTTAAATAAAGGATAGCTATGGGTAAAAAAATTCCGGAGATTAACAGTGGCTCAATGGCAGATATCTCCTTTCTGTTGCTTACCTTTTTCTTGTTGACCTCTTCGATCGACACAGACTTGGGAATCACCAGAAAGCTTCCGCCACCACCACCACCTGAGAGAAAAATTGATAGAATCAAAGAACGAAACGTCTTTGTTGTTCTAGTTAATTCCAATAACCAGCTAATGGTACAAGGAAAAGGAATGGACATTTCTCAATTGAAAGATGAAACGAAAAAGTTCCTCGAAAACCCTTATGATGACCCAAATCTACCAGAGAAACAAGACGTAAATATTGATTTACTGGGTAATTATAAAGTCTCAAAAGGAGTGATTTCATTGCAAAACGACCGTGGAACTACTTACGAAATGTACATCAAGGTTCAGAATGAATTAACAGCCGCAGTAAATGAACTTCGTAATGAGCTGTCTAAAAAGAAATTCGGAGTAAAATTTGAAGATCTGAAGGATGAAGCTCAAACAAAGGCAATTCAGAAAGCAATCCCTGTATCAATTTCAGAAGCAGAACCTAAAAACGTAGGAGGACAAAAATAATGGCACGGTTTAAAAAAGCAGGATCCAGATCTGTTCCGGCAATTAATACTGGTTCAATGTCCGATATTATCTTTATGTTTTTGTTCTTCTTTATGGTTATTACGACCATGCGCGAAAGCACATTGTATGTAAAAATCAAACCACCAGCAGCTACAGAAGTTCAAAAACTTGAAAAGAAATCTCTCGTTAGCTTTATATATGTAGGATTTCCGCAAAACGCTGCAGTTTATGGGAAAGAACCGCGTATCCAGCTCAATGATCAAATTTCTGAAGTATCAGACATCAAAGAATTTATAGAAAAAGAAAAAGCTGCCCGTGACGAAATTGACCGTCAGCTTTTAACTACCTCCCTTAAAGTTGATAAAGAAGCTAAAATGGGTATTGTTACTGACATAAAACAGGAACTTCGCCAAGTTAGCGCATTTAAAATCAATTATTCTACCGCAAAAGGTATAAAGAAAAACGCAAATTAAGCGTTTTCAAAATAATTTGTAAGAGGCTGTCCATTTCTTGGGCAGCCTCTCTTTTTTTACAAATTCTTTACTGTATAAAACTCATTGAGACTCTCTCATCATCACACAAGAATTTTCGTAGGCTCTTTCCTGTTTACAAAAATTAAAGATTTCTTTTTACTGTCAAAACAATAATGGCTGTTAACAAGCTGAAAAAGCTAATAACAGTAATGAATAATGAAACAACTACAGGTAAAGGCCTATATTTAAAAACAACTTCGTGGTTTCCTTTTTCAAGAAATACACCCATAATTCCTTTATTGATTGTTAGTATCTGTGCCTTTCTTCCATCTACAAGCACACTCCAGCCTTTAAATTCATTTTGCAATAATGCAAGAATTCCTGGATTTTCCATCGTACTCTGCAGAACAAACTCATTGGGAAGTAACTTCACAAAACTACATTTTCCGACATTTAGTCTGTGATCCAGCTTATTATTTATCTTTACATAGTCCTTAGCAGTAAGATATACAACTGCTGAATCAGAATAAGCACGTTTTTGATGAGCAATCATTGAATCTTCCGGAAAAACAGAATTTGAAATATATGCCGGATAATTTTTCAGCATGGCATCGAAAGGAATAGGTACTGTATCATACCAATAATCAGAGCTATGAAACGTAAAAGGAGTAAAACCATCCGAAGAAATCTGCTTATTAAATGTACTCAGATTTCGCCAGAAAACACCCTCTTTGTATGCAGTACTCTCCATTGTGATTACTGACTTTTGTGCTGGTAATGGAAACTCTTTCGGTATTTTATCAAAAAACTGATTATTTACTTCGTTTCGTGCATTTGATTCAAAAACAGTACCCGACGAACAAACCTGAGCTGAAATAACAATTTCTGCTACAATCAGAAACGCTAACAATTTAATTTTCAAGACATTATCAATCTTCCAGATAAGGATTAAACAGAGAGCACTCAGCAAAGTAAATAGTACAATTCCCTGGAAAGCAAATTGTTGTGCTACAATCAGTGTTTTATTATACTGTATAAAATCATTTCGGAATACGGCTTTTATATTTACATCTTGGGTAATATTCAGGTATTGTATAATTGCAAAAATTGAAACCATCAGGAAAATTACAAATCCTAAAAATGCTTTCTTATTGAGTTTTTCCTCACTAAATTTTTGCAACCCAATACCCGCTAAAAGAATCATGAAGAAGATGAAAAAGGCTCTAAACACTGACGGGTATTTAAACAAATTCATAAATGGAACATGATAGTAAAGAAACTCTCGTAAAGGAGTTTCGCTTCCAAAGGAAACAAGTAATGAGAAGATTGCAAAAAACACAAAGAACCAAAACTGAGTACCTTTTCTTGAAAAAACAGCGATCAGTGCAAAAAGGAATACAATAAATCCAAAATAGCCATTACTCATTGATAAATCAGTACCATAAATGCCATAAGAATCAGCTTGAATAGTCGAAAACGGTGAAATTAATGAAATAAGGCACCGGGTTGAAAATGGCAAAGCATTCATTAAGTCGGGAGGGACTCCATTTACTCTTGATAAATATGGCATAACATAATAATATCCCGTAAGGATCAAGGGAGATGTTATAAGCAGAAATACAACTGATAATGAAAGGGCAGAAAGTAATTTTCGTAAACCAACCCATCCATTTTCCTTTTTTTCCTGATACAGAAACCAGCACTGAAGAATCAATAAAAAATAGAATAAAATAAACACAATTGCAGGATATCCATTCAGAAAAAGAAAACCAAATAATGCAAGCTTTAGAGCATTTAAGACCGTCTTCTCTTTTTGTATTTGAAGAAAAGAATTAAACACAAACGGAAGCCATGCTCCGGCAATAATCCATGACAAATGCTGAGCATTTCCTACAAACAAGCCACTAAGCATGTAAGATACAGCCAGTATAAAAGCCACAATTTTATCGAATCTCAATGTTTTTCCTAAAGCAAACATTCCACAACCAGCAATAAAAATATGCAACACAAACTCAAAAGCCAGAGTGTTCAGGTTATACCCCCATAACAACCCAATCAACCAGGTAAGCGGGTAAGCAACTCCCGACTGAGGATCAGCAAAAATCGGATATCCTAAAGTTTGATAGGGGCTCCAAAGAGGCAGTCCTTTATGTTGCATCATTTCACCAATTATGTACTTCGAAGGAAGAAAGTAGTCAATCATGTCCCACTTTAAAGTATACTGAAACAACGCAACCTGCCAAAAAGCCAATATGGAAATCAGGGCGAGAAGAAAATAGTATATAATGTTTTGAGAAACGAGATGAGTACTCAATCTTTTCATTGTAAAATAGAATCAAAATTTACACAAAAATAACCCATCGAAATCAATCTGAACTAAATACTGGTATAAAAACTGTATTAAATAACAAACCTCAAATTATCAGAAACAATAAGCATTTCTCAAATTATCCTAAATGCTTAAATATTCTTATGTTTGCAGTATGAATACAAAATACCTGAAAAATCCATTCAAACTACTGGAATTACGTTTTATCCGATATCTTTTTGTAGGGGCACTCAATACACTTTTTTCACTTTGTATTTACTGGATTCTGGTCTTTTTAGGAGTTCATTACTCTCTGGCTGTTTTTATATCAAATACCCTTGGAGTATTGTTTAATTTTAAAACCACAGGGAAGTTGGTTTTTAGCAACAGTAACAATAATCTTATATTTAAGTTTTTTCTGGTATATGTCGTGATTTATCTTCTCAGCGTCGCTGGTATCAAATTACTTCTATACATTGGAACTGATAAATATTCAAGTGCAGTTATTGTAGCTTTACCTATGGCGGTAATAAGCTTCTTTTTCCATAAATATTTCGTCTTTAAGTTACATGAACATGAAAACAGATAGCCTCGAATACAAAGAACATCTTGAAAACAAGTACCTTCCGGGAAGAAGTACTTATTTGAAGCATTTTTTCTATCCAAAAATCTTTAAAACGTTTCATAACCAGGGAAAAATTTATGATTTAGGTTGTGGGATGGGTGAGTTTCTCTCATTTTGCAAATCGAAAAACAGAGAGGCAATAGGTATTGATTCTAACGTACATCTGGTTGATATTTGTAAAAATAAAGGGTTAAATGCTGTTGTTGACAATGTTATATCTCCTGCTTCAATAAATGAACAAATCCAAAATGTACTTATTGACAATGTTTTAGAACATCTTGATAATGATGCATTAAATATTTTTTTTGAAAATTCCACAAAGTATATTCAAAAGGGAGGTTTCTTAATTGTAATTATCCCTGACAAAAAAGGATTTAAAAAAGATCCGACTCATATCACCTTTGTAAATTACAACATCCTTAAAGAGAAATGCGATATGTTTAACTTGAAAATCAAATCACAGTTTTCCCACCCCTTTAATGTGAAATCTGTTGGAAATTTCTTATATTTAAACATGCAAGTATTTGTTATTCAATATTAATACAACGTTATGTCATTGAATAACCCCCTAGTAAGTATTTGTATCCCAACATACAATAGCAGTATTTTTTTACAACATACTCTCAACTCTGTATTATCCCAATCTTATGAAAATATTGAAGTAATTTTATGTGATGATGCTTCTACTGATAATACAATCGAAATTATTGAGAGTTATCAGGATTATAGAATTAAGTTACTCAGAAATCCAAAAAACCTGGGGGTTGCTGAAAACTGGAATCGTTGTATTTCTCTTGCAAATGGAGATTTTATCAAGATGATGGGTGCGGACGACATGTTATATCCAGACTGTATTAAAGAACAAGCAGCAATATTTCAAAAAGACATTCATCAGGAGATTTCATTGGTTATTTCTTCAAGAGATATTATTTCTCCTGATAACAAGGTAATTATGAATCGGAAATTCCCTTTTTTCACAGGAAAAATTTCTTCAAAAAGAGCAATCCGCATGAACTTCTGGTTTGGCACAAATGTAGTAGGAGAACCTGTTTCCGGCTTGTTTCGTTCCGATTTTGTAAAAAACGGAGGCAGATACAGTAGCGATAATTTGTATCTAATTGACCTCGATTTTTGGTGCAAAATACTGCAATCCGGAAGCCTATATGTAATCAACAAACCACTGTCAGCATTTCGGATTTCGAGTAATTCGTTGAGTTCCAGTCTAAGATTTGAACAAGCTGGATTATACCATAAATTTGCCAGAAAACTGTATCTAAGAGAATCATCCCCCATAAAACGTCACCACGTATGGATTGGATATTCGATGGCTCTAATGATGCAACTTGCCCGTAAAGTATTGTATTTTATTTACTTCAGAAAATAATTATTTAAGTATCGTTACACATCCATGTAGTTCTTTTGTTTCTGAAGCAAATCTTTTCTGACTATAAACAATCAAATATGTATATACTCCGTCAGGGCATAATTTCCCTCTGTATCTTCCATCCCATTTTGAGTTAATCCCCTTTCCTTCATACAATTGATTTCCCCAACGGTTAAAAATATAAAGTGTGATATTATCAATATTTGAATATACCGGATAAAACTCATCGTTTAAACCATCCCCATTGGGAGTGAATACACTGGGAACCCATATTTCAGAATCACATTCACCAATTTTTATTTCATCATGGCTTTTGCAGGTACCATTTGTTACTACTATAAAATATATTCCAGGAATATCAACTGTTAAATATGGCAATGTACTTCCATTTGACCATAAATAGCTCGAAAAACCATTTCCGGGAGACAAAATTATACTCTCCCCATTACAAAGCGAAGTGTCATTTCCAAGATTAACCGGGAATATGTTCATCACTTGTACATGGATACTTTGAGGGTTTGAAGCGCAACCTCCATACGTAACAAAACAGCTATAATCACCTGTATTATTATTATTTACATCAGGTATCACTATATTTGAGTTTGTTGACGAAAACCCATTGGGTCCGATCCAATTATAAGACACCCCGGTTAAAGAACTGGCTGCTAACCGAATTGAATCTCCGTCACAATAAATTGAATCTCCTGAAACAAAAACATCTGGACCATTGATTACAATTATCTGTTTGCAAAAATTCGATTGAGTTGGCAATCCCTCGTTCACAACCAGACTTATATTATATACTCCTGTACTTGAATATGATATCGAAGGTGGAGTTTGTAACGTTGAGGAGGGAATAGATGAATTAGTACAGTTGGAAAAAAATATTCTGGATAATGTATGGTTTGTCACATTAGGAATAAATGCATAAAGAGTATCTCCAACCCTAAATGGAGTAATATCATGCGGAAAAGAAAATGGCTGTAAGTTTGTATATATTATTGTATTGGGTTGATTTTGTATGCCATTTACAAAATCCAAACATACTAAATCATTCGATAATTCATTTGTTATTAAGCATTTTAGTTGATTACATGTTTTAATTAATGTAATCCCCCTCGGAGTATTGAATGATGAATTCACGCCAAGATTTACGCCTAATGGAACATTTGATAATGAATTTCCAAAACTCAATCTTGTCAATGTATTATTTCCTGCGTTTGTAATTAATCCAAACCAGCTATTGTTATCATTAATCAATGCAAAACCATCTGGATTTGACAACAATCCAATATTACCAAGATTTACCCCTATTGGAATATTATTAATACTATTTCCAAATATAAATTTAGTAATTGTATTCCCATTTCTATTTACAGTCAACCCATACCATACTCCAGCTTCTTTTTCAATATTAAGAGTGTGAGGGTAACTCAAACTGCCAATATTTCCCATATTTACAGCCGTAGGTATATTTTGCAATGAATTTCCAAAATTCAATCGGGCAATCCTGCTATTTGGGCCAGTACCCCCTACTGCAATTCCATACCATGTTCCATTTTCATTTATTAACTGGAAATCTTCTATACTGGTAGGGATAACACCTCCCAAATTTCCAAGATTTATTGATACAGGAATATTTAGCAAACTATTACCAAAATCTAGTCTGGTTATTGTTCCACCCCAATTATTAGTTATAAAAACATAGTAATTAGCACCATCCTTAGCAATCGTTGTATAAACAGGTCCATACAAATTACCTGGATTTCCAAGATTAAGTGCCTGCGGATTTGTGTTAATATTTCCACTGCAAAAATTCCAATAATAAGTACTTCCTCCTGTTGAGGTATTTTGAATTGTGAATGATTGGTTTATGCAGACAGTATCAGGACAAATAAAAGATGCTATGGTTTGACAATTACATTTTCCAAGCTCTAAACAAATTATTATAAACCATAATATTGATTTCATATTATAAGATAAATATTGAAAAATATAATAAGCAAATATACCTAAAATAAACCAGATACTAAATATTAACCTTGTGATTTTTTATGAGGTTATAACTGTTTATCGTATTTCAAGAATTTAAATTACTTTTATCATGGTAAATTATTATCACCAATAAACAATAAAATAATACATATACCATTCATTATCATTCCAATATGCTTCTATCCGTTATTATTCCCTGTTTTAATGAAGAAGGTGTAATTGCTGAAAGTTACCGTAGATTAGATGCGGTAATGAAATCGTTAAGCAGTTACGACTATGAATTAATCTTTATCAACGATGGAAGTCGTGATAAAACACTCGCCCTTCTTCGCGATTTAGCCCGGAAAGATACTCATGTAAAAGTATTGAATTTTTCCCGAAACTTCGGACATCAGGCAGCAGTGACTGCCGGAATGAAAGAATGTAATGGAGATTTAGCAGTAATTATTGATGCAGATTTGCAGGACCCTCCTGAAGTAATTGTGGAAATGCTGGAGGTCTATCTTAATGAAGAATGTAATGTTGTATATGGAGTTCGTAAAAAGCGTAAAGGTGAAACGTTTTTCAAAGTATTGACTGCTAAGCTATTTTATCGTTTTCTAAATTCCCTTTCTGATATCTCGTTTCCGGTTGACACAGGCGATTTTCGTTTGGTTGACCGAAAAATCATTGATACATTTAACAGCTTGCACGAAAAAAATAAATATATCCGTGGATTAATCAGTTGGATTGGCTATAAACAATGTCCGGTTTACTATGAACGTGATGCGCGTTTTGCTGGTGAAACAAAATATCCATTCCGTAAAATGCTGAAATTTGCATCAATTGCATTGTTTTACTTTTCCAAAAAACCTTTAAAACTGGCTACTTCTGTAGGATTCACCAGTATTTTGGTTGGACTTGCTCTTGCAATCTATATTATTGCTGGAAAAGTATTTGGATTTGCTCATGTAGTAAGTGGTTGGACATCTACGATCATCGTTATCATCTTCTTTGGTGGAGTTCAATTGTTAACAATCGGTGTTTTAGGGCAATATATTGGAAGCTTATTTGACGAAGTTAAAAACAGACCTGAATATATTATTGAAAGTAAAGAAAATCTTTAATCCCTGAATTTATGAAAAAGACAATACAATATAAAACTACAAATCCAGGAAAATCAGTTGTAAAACAAGACATTACAACTATGAAGCAGAAAACATCCATGATTCAGGGAATATCTGTTGTTATTCCTGTATCTTCAAAATGCAATCTTACCATTTTGGAAGATACTCTTCGAAAGGTAAAACCTGAAAATTTTCAGTCTAATAAGTTTGTAATTGTTGGGAAATCCATGCCTCCCTTTATCGAAAAAGATGAAACATTTAAAAATGGAATCTCCTTTCATTCATTCACTTCAGGAAAACTTCAGGATGCTGTTGAGGATGCAATTCGTGCGTCAGAAAAAGAAAATATATTACTATACAATCCTGAAAATCAAATCAAATCTTTTAATCTGAACGAAATTTTCATGCTCAAAGCCGAGCTTGAATCGACCACGAAACTCACGCGATTTGTGTACAAAGAAAGTATTCAGGGAAAGAAAGATAAATTCAGGAAAACATCATTATTGCTAGGAAACAAAGATCTATTGGCATATCTCTATAAAAATCAACTTCTTTGCGCTACAAACAGTTCTTTTGAAGTAAATTACAGATGTAAAAAACTGGAATTACACGTAGACGAAGTAACGCTGAATCAATCTATTTTATACAAAAAAAATTCACCGATTATTTCCGTCATTCTTGGCTGGATTACATGGTTTAATTGGTACTTCCTTGTTTCAGCAAAAGAAACGTTCTGTAAGAAATCTGTACCTGAATATATTCAAGTAAAAGCAGGCGGAAAGCCCATTTTTAGATTTCTTTTTTCTACGGTAGCTTTGTTAATGTTTGTCCTAATGCCTATTTTAAGCCTTGATTCAGGAAACTCAGGGGATGAAGACAAATATCAGGTACCTCAGGCCGAACGGCTTTACAAGTATTACACAAGTTTTGGAAAAGATAAATCATACCGGGAAGTTGAAGGTATGGAAAGCTATGGTATGTCTTTCGATACATTTACGATATTCATAATCAAAACATTTAACATTGAAAAAGTATATGAAGCACGCCATATCATGAATGTGATTACAGGTTGGTTTTTAATGTTGTTTGTAGGTTTATTTGCATACAGAGTTGCAGGATGGAGAGCCGGGCTTATCGCCTTGCTTCTGGCATTTTTCTCGCCGCATTTGCTTGGGCAATCTTTCAACAATCCAAAGGATATCCCATTTGCAATGACTTATATGTTTTCATTGTATTACATGTTAAGATATTTCCAGCAATTTCCAAATCCGACAAAGAAGACACTGTTTATGAATGCATTGGCAATAGGTTTGGCAATTAGTGTTCGTGTGGGAGGGTTATTATTGCTTGCATATCTGGTAATGTTCAGTGGGCTATTCTTCTTGTACAGAGTTAAGCCAAAGCAATGGTTTTCATCTGAAAACATAAAATCTTTTCGTAAATTTTTAATCTTAGGAATTATTATTTCATTAATTGGATACATAATTGCAATCTTTTTATGGCCTTATGCACTGGAAGGGCCAATCTCCAATGTAAAAAAAGCATTTGGATTCATGGCTAATTTTAATGCAAGTTTGCACCAAATATTTGAAGGAGACATGATATGGTCTGACAAAGTACCTTGGTATTATACCTTCAAATACATCGGAATAACTGCACCATTATCTGTTTTGGTTGGTTCATTGATATATTTCTTCCTCGTAAGAAAAAAGAATCACGAATCGTTCTGGGCATTTATGCTTTACTTCGCATTTGCATTCCCAATTCTTTATATAATCTACAAACATTCAAATATTTACGGTGGATGGCGCCATGCACTGTTCACATATCCTCCTTTGGTTACCGTTGCTGGACTTGGCTTTGATGCACTTATTCGCCTGATGAAAAACAAATATGTTCAAATTGGAATTGCAGTTGTGCTTTTTGTTCTAACCTTAAAACCTATCATCCATACGTTTAAAAATCATCCTTATCAATATGTATTTTTCAATGAACTAGTTGGAGGTGTTAAAGGAGCATATGGAAAATATGAATTAGATTATTATTTCCATAGCTTGAAAGAAGGTTCAGAGTGGGTATTAAAAAATGCAAAAGTTGAAAATCAAAAACCAGGGCAAAAAATTAAAGTTGCAGCATGGCTAATTAATCCGTTAATATATTATTTCCGTCATGATACTGCACGTTTTGAGCTTGTATTTACACGCTATTACGAAAGAGGAAATGATGATTGGGATTATGCCATTTTTGTAAATACCGGAATTAATCCAATTCGATTACAAAACGGAACATGGCCTCCTGCCAATACGATTCACACCATTAATGTTGACGGAAAACCCATTTGTGCAATCCTAAAACGTAATGATAAGAACGATATGCTGGCATATCAGGCATCACAAAAAAATGACTTCCCTTCTGCCATTGAATTTTACAAAAGGGCAATTGGAGCTGATGGAAAAAATGAAACAGCATTATTAAACCTTTCCGAAATATACCTGCGTACAAATCAACCCGATAGTGCAAGTATTTATTTAAATCAATTACTCAAATTTGATCCGGATCTGGACAATGCTCTTAACTTTGAAACATTCATTCATTTGTCTAAAAATGAATTTGATAAAACAATTGAAGTGGCAAACAAGATCATCAAAAACAACTACAAATACTATTTCGCATATTGGTGGGCTGCCAATGCAAAAATTCGTCAGAATGATGCAAATGGGGCTATTAAATACCTTGAACAACTTCTGGAGCAAAACCAAGGTTTTAAGCCAGCATATCAAATGCTCGCTCAAATTTATCAACAAATGGGAGATATGAGTAGTGCCGAAAAATACATGTCAATGGCTCAGCAATTACCCTAATTTCTGCTTCAAAATCTGAAAAAAATAAAAGAACCTGAGGCTGTTACAATATTTTTGAAACAGCCTCTTCTTTTTGTATCTTTGCAAAGCAAGAGGATGAATACGGTCGGGTACTTTAAGTGCTATTTTTACCGTTTATTAATTAATACAATCAATGTCATGAAGAAAGTTTTCTTTTTAACAGTTTGCCTGTTAGTTGGTTATGCAGCTTCTGCCCAGAACCTTCAGGCTTATTTATCGTATGCAGCCTTCTTATCCCCAAAGGATGGTCCTTATGTTGAAACCTACATTACGTTTAATGGCTCATCCGTTAAATATATATCTACCAGTAATGGAACCTTTGCTCAAATTGAAGTAGTTATGCTTTTCAAACAAAATGATACTATTAAACAATATAAGAAATACATCGTTAACAGCCCCGCTTCTAAAGATTCCGTTCATCCAAACTTCCTTGATTTACAAAGATTTACGCTGCCTAATGGAAAATATAATTTTGAAATCCAGCTCACCGATCTAAATAATCCAGACAAAAAACCATTTAAGGGAGGGCAGGAAATTATAATCGATTTTTTTAATAACGAATTATCTATTTCCGGCATTCAATTGATCGGGAACTGGAAAAAGACTACTACTTCCAACGAATTTTCGAAAAGTGGTCTTGATTTAATTCCTTATAATGGAGATTATTATCCTGCCAATATTGAAAAAATATCTTATTATGCAGAGGTTTATAATGTTGCATCTATATTGGGCAGAGATTCTGCATTTGTAATTACTCAATATATAGAATCATTTGAAACCGAACGAAAAGTTACAAGCCTGATAAAAAGTAAGCGAGAAATAGCTAAAGACGTAAATATCATTTTCAATGAATTTGATTTAAAGAAGCTCCCTTCCGGAAATTATAATCTCGTAGTTGAAGTCCGTGACAGAAGCAACACTTTAAAAGCCTATAATTCAACATTTTTCCAACGGAACAATCCTTCTGTAACATTTGAAATTAAAGATATTGATGCCATAAATATTGAAGGAACATTTGCAAGCCAACTCAAAAGTGCTGATACTCTGAAAGATTATATTTGCTCGTTAGGTCCTATTTCTTCCGATCTTGAAAAAGAGTTTGCCCAGAACATGATTAAAAAAGGAGACGTTCAAATTATGCAACAATACTTCTATAATTTCTGGACGCAACGGAATGCCATGAATCCAGACAAAGCATGGGCAGAGTATCTTGAACAGGTTAAGATTGTTAATAAACAATTTGGCACCAAGATAAAAAAAGGATACGATACTGATCGTGGTCGTGTATACCTGCAATATGGAGAGCCGAATACAATTGTTGACAAACAATTTGAAGCGAGTGTGGGACTCTCTGATGAAGGATGGGGCAATGTTCCTTATCAAATTTGGCATTATTATAAGCTTAAAAATCAAGGAAATAAAAAATTCGTTTTCACAAATCCACATTTAGCATTAAACGACTATGAACTGATTCATAGTGATGCAAGAGGTGAAATTTATGATCCAAACTGGGCAAATACCTTATCCAGAAGTCAGGATATTATGCAAAACAATGGCATGACCAAACCATCAGGTCGTGCAGGAGATTTGTACAATAACCCCAGATAATAATCCATAAACAAGCTAATGAGGCATTTAGCATTCTTTTTTTTCCAATTTCTGAATTTCACAATATTCAGATTCCCGCTTTCGCTTCTATATTTGCTTGCTGATTTTATTTATTTGTTTCTTACTTATATCGTTGGATACAGAAAAAAAATTATTCAGGAAAACTTTAAGCGTTCGTTTCCTGAGCTTAATAATACAGAGATTGTTAAGCTCAGGAAACGTTATTTGCACTATATGTCTGATCTGATTATTGAAACCATCAAAGCCGGACATTTTACACCTAAGCAAATTCAAAAAAGGATATACTGTACAAATCCTGAAGTTATAAATAAATATTATAAAGACAAAAAAAGTGTATTAGTGATGCTTGGGCATACCGGAAACTGGGAATGGGCCGGGCTGGTTGCATCATTTTTATTCAAACACAACATTCGTTCTGTTTACCAAATTCAGTCCAATCCATATTTTGATGCATTTATCCGAAAAACCAGACAACGATTTGGTGCTGAACTAATTCCGTCGAAGCAGGCTTTACGAAAAATAATTAGTCATAAAAATGATGCAAGTGTCTTCTTTCTTTTAGCGGATCAATCGCCTGCTCAACATGAAACCGGAATATGGACTAACTTTCTTAATCAAAACAGTGCTTTTTCTACAAGTATTGAGAAAATAGCGATACAGTTAGATATTCCCGTTATCTTTGCAAAATTAGTTTTTGTGAAACGAGGATATTATCGTGTCGATTTCGAAGAAATAGCGTCAAATCCCAAAGAAACTCAAACCGGTGAAATCACCTTGAAATTCGCCGAACTACTTGAAAATCAAATAAAAACTCAGCCCGTTTTCTGGCTATGGTCGCATAGAAGATGGAAACGAAAACCTCCTGTTACATGACAAAAGTTGCCGTCGTAATTCTTAACTGGAATGGGGAAAAATTTCTCAAAGCATTCTTACCTTCTGTAATTGAGCACAGTAAAAACATAGCTGAGGTTATCGTAGCTGATAATTGTTCCGAAGATGGTTCTGTATCTTTTTTACAAACTTATTACCCCGAGATCCGAATAATTATCAACCATGAAAACGGAGGTTTTTCAAAGGGGTACAATGATGCGTTGAAACAGGTAGAGGCAGAGTATTATGTATTGTTAAACTCTGATATTGAAGTTACACAAAACTGGATCGAGCCTATTATCGAATTAATGGATTCGGATAACTCCATTGCTGTTTGCCAACCTAAACTCAGAGCCTATCATCAGCAAACTCATTTTGAATATGCGGGAGCCGCCGGAGGTTTTATCGATAGATTTGGTTATCCTTTTTGCAGAGGCAGAATATTTCAACATCTGGAAGAGGATCACGGGCAATTTAACGATGCTTGTGAAGTTTTTTGGGCAACCGGAGCCGCCATGTTTGTACGCTCAGAACTTTATCACAAATACGGAGGTTTGGATGAAGATTTTTTTGCACATATGGAAGAGATTGACTTTTGCTGGAGAATGAAAAATGAAGGGTATAAAGTTATGTATTGCCCAAAATCTACTGTATTTCATGTTGGTGGAGGAACTCTTCCCAAAAGTTCATCCAGAAAGACTTATCTCAATTTCAGAAACAACTTCTCCTTACTTTTAAAAAATCTGCCTGCACACCAGATTATACCTGTTTTTGCATTTCGTCTGGCATTTGATGCAATTGCCGGAATCAAATTCATGATTGATGGAGGAGTTGATGATTTATTCGCGGTTATTAAAGGGCATTTTGCATTTTACAGACTAATTCCCACAATGTGGAAAAAAAGAAAAGCTATCCAACACCGAAAAGTAAGCTGTATTTATCAAAGAAGTATTGTTTTGGAACATTATGTTGAAAAAAAGAAACTGTTTCTAGAACTTCAAAAAGAAGCATTTACAAAAGATCAAGCATAGACTTTACTCAACTTTTTGCTGAAGTATTTGCAATTTAGAAAATTATTGTATCTTTGCAGCGGAGAGTTGGCAGAGTGGTCGATTGCGGCGGTCTTGAAAACCGTTGACCTTCACGGGTCCGGGGGTTCGAATCCCTCATTCTCCGCCAAACAAAAAAGCCTTGAGAAATTCAAGGCTTTTTTAGTTTTTATCTATTGCTTGTTTAGTTTTCGTAATCGTCCATATAAACACGCATATTGAGCACTCCATCAGTAAGAATATCCTTTTCAGTCATATACAATGATTCGTTCAGAATACACTTTTTAATCTTTACCAAAAGAGTAAGATACGTTCTCCCATAAAGAGTTTCCAGCGTTGCAGATTTAACATCAAAGCTAACATCCGGATCTGTAGCTGATTCATCATTTATCGTATATGAATAACAACGAGGCAATGTATCAGGTAAATTTAATTCTAAAGATGTTCCCTGTAGAAAATCTTTGTTCATCGTACTCATTTCAACTTTGAACAGTTCTGAAAATAACTCTTTTATTAAAGGTTCTTCTTTTTTTAATGTTATAATTCCTTTTGTAAATTTGAAATTTACGTTACTTGCAATTCCAGAGCCTTTCATGCCAAATTCATAGTAATAGCTATAGATTGAATCTAATCCGTCCTTTTCTGCAATATGATTTTGTATGGAAAAAGGAATAAATGTTACCCCGTTTACTTCATTTGTAGAAAATGTAAAAGGTTTCCCATTTAGTTTACCAGTAAATGAGGCAACAAAAGGACGCGGTTCTGCAAGATCCTTTCCGCAAGAAATAAAGAATACTGCTATTGCCAGTAAACATAATACAAATACAGCTTTTTTCATTTTGTCAATTGAGTTTTATGGTTTATTTCTAAAAGCATACCTCTCTAATTTACAGATTTTAATACCGATTAAAAAATAACAGTCCAATCATTGCTCTCTTGACTGGTCTTAAAATTTCTGTCTGTCGGCATAATTGCAGAATGGCTTTGAATTAATTCAGAGCTCACTCTGGCATGATTTAAAGCCCTATAAAATGAGATGAACAAATGTAACAATAATATTTTTACAAACGCAAATATATACTTTTGAGAATCAAACGCTCATAAAACATAAAATCAGAGCATTATTTCTGTTTCAAAACGGTATAATATATCAAACGCTAAAAGAGAAGGCACTAAAAATAGTTAAGCTAAATATTTTTATATCTGATATCTTATTGCCTTAACTATTATTTCATAGTAATATTCGTACTAATAAGTCTAATTTACAAACATACACATATTTAAAATATTTCTATTATGTAATTGTATATCAGTAAAATAATCAAATACACAAAGATATTTTATATCCTTGAATACATTTTTTGGTATACCAGATTATGCATTCTATAATTCTCATCGCTCTTAATCAATATATGTTTAATTCAAAAAACAGGAAAAAGTTGTTAATTATGATTTATTAACACTTTTTTTATTCCACAGACATCTTTTATGTTGTATATTTGTGTCGGGAAATGGAAAGTTGTTTGATTCAGTTTCCCAAAAGCAATACAATACATACTTTTTTACAACCGTCAGTTTCTGTTTTTGGTTTACAGATATCCTTATTGGGCTGACGGTTGTTTTTTTTGCTTGATCAGATATAGCTTTTAATATTCTTAACATTACAGGCAATTTTAGCCCCCTTTCGTTAATCGTTCGTTATTTTTTCATAAATTTGATGCCTTTTGTAATTGCAAATCAGCAAATAATATATTTATGAAAAAGTATTTAGTACTATTTTTAGTATTGGCTCTTTCTATCACGGCCTTTAGTCAACAAATTACGTTAACATCCCCGAATGGAGGCGAAGTTTGGGCTGGATGTACAAACCATAATATCACATGGACATCTTCCAGTACTTCAAATAATTACACTATTGACTACAGCACAGATGGAGGTGTAACATGGATTTCTGTAACCAGTGGTTTGTATATAACAACTGGCACTTACTCGTGGACTATTCCAAATATAAATTCTACAAATTGTAAAATTCGTATTATTGACTCAAATACGCCTTCTATCAGTGATTTAAGTGATAACAGCTTTTCCATCACGGCTCCTTTACTATTAATTTCTCCGAATGGAAGCGAAAGCTGGCAAGCAGGAACAACTAAAAATATTAACTGGGTTGCTAATGGAACAACCAATTATTATGATATTTACTATTCAACCAATGCCGGATCATCATGGACTTCAATTGTTAATAACCAATATATTTCCGGACAAACCTACAGTTGGAGTGTTCCCAATTCTCCCTCTTCACAATGCTTGGTTAAAATTGCGGATCATAGTAATACCAGCTGTATGGTAGATATCAGCAACACATTATTTATAATAACTCCACCTACTCCTTTAATTACAGTAAACTATCCAAATGGAAATAATACTTTTTATTCGAGTAATCAATATACAATTACCTGGTCGAGCTCATATGTAAACTCTAATCTTGTAAAAATCGAATATTCGATTGATAATGGTTCTACTTGGATCCCAATCGTTACGTCAACCACAAATACAGGATCTTACAACTGGATTATTCCTACAACGTATTCATCCAACTGTCTTGTAAAAGTCACGGATCTCTCCAACCCGAATACTTTTGACCAAAGTAATACTCCGTTTACCATTGTTCCTCCATTTATTAGTGTTATAGCTCCAAACGGAAGCGAAAATTGGATCGGTTGTAGCTCACAAAATATCAGTTGGTCGTCCGGTGGTACCTCTGGAACATTTGGATTGTATTATTCAATCAATGGTGGCAATAGCTGGAACTACATGAGCAGCACAACCAGCAGTAGTTTCACATGGAATCCTATCCCAAACATTACGTCTTCAAATTGTCTTATCAAGGTTCAGGATTACAATAATTCGAGTTTAAAAGACTCGAGCGATTTAAATTTTACCATTAATCAGAATAATGACATTATTATTACATCTCCAAACGGCGGAGAACAATGGGAAGCAGGAACATATAAGAATATAGCCTGGGTTTCTGCTCCTTCTGTAAGCAATTATGCCGTAAGCTACTCCTTAAACAACGGGAATAGCTGGAACACAATAACTTCAAATACAAGCTCTAAATACATTAACTGGTCTGTACCCAACAACCCTACAGCTAATGCATTAATTAAAGTACAGGATTATTCAAACAGTTGTAAATTTGATATTAGTAATGCAAATTTCATCATTACACCTCCAACTCCTGTAATCACAATAACTTATCCAAATTCAAACATTACCACATATTTTGGAAATCAGATTTCACTTCAATGGACAAATGCATATGTTACTGATAATTATGTAAAGATTGAGTTTTCAGGTGACAACGGTGTAAGCTGGATTACAGTTGCTGCCGTTACCGAAAATGATGGTGCGGAAAATATTATACTTGGATCTACACCATCACAATTATGCAAATTCAGAGTGAGTGCTTTGTCAAGTCCAGCCATAAACGATGAGTGTGATGTTCCTTTTAAGCTCATTGCACCTTACATCACCGTTACCACACCAAATGGCGGGGAAATTTGGAAAGGATGTTCATCCAAGACTATTTCTTGGAATTCCGGAGGGAGTTCGGGAAATTTTGCGATTTATTATTCTATAAATAATGGTCAAAACTGGAACTACATATCTTCCACATCTTCATCAAGCTACACATGGAGTCCTGTAATTGACATCCCTTCAACTTCAAATTGTCTGATCAAAGTTCAGGATTACAATAATGCCAGTATCAAGGACTCTTCTGATGCAACTTTAACTTTACAAAAGAACAGTGACATCATTGTACTTTCTCCAAATGGAGGAGAAAGCTGGGAAGTTGGCACAACAAAAACAATCACCTGGGTTTCCGAACCAACTACAAATCAATATCGGGTATATTACTCCATAAATAACGGAAGTAGCTGGAATACAATATCATCAAGCACTTATTCTACATCATTAAACTGGACTGTTCCGAATAACCCCAACACAACCAGTCTCGTAAAAGTTCAGGATTATAGCAACAATTGTATTCAGGATATTAGTAATGCTACTTTTACAATTGCACCTCCTCAGCCTTACATTACAATAACTTATCCAAATTCGAACGTAACAACCTATGCAAATAATAGTATTACATTGCAGTGGACAAGTGCCTATTTAAGCTCAAGTTTTGTAAAGATTGAATTCACATTAGATAATGGTCTTACATGGCAAACAGTTGCAGAACCTACTGAAAATGATGGATCATACGTATGGACTTTACCAAATATCAACTCCTTGCAATGTAAATTCCGGATCAGTGAGTATAATAACCCTGCGGTTTTTGATATCAGTGATGTAGCTTTCAAAATTGTTCCTCCATTTATTACAGTTACCTCACCTAATGGTAATGAACAATGGAAAGGCTGTACTTCTAAATCTATCACATGGACATCGGGAGGAACATCTGGAAGTTTTGCATTGTATTATTCTACAAATAACGGAAATACATGGAGTTATATATCTAGTACGTCTTCTAATTCATACACATGGTCGCAGGTTGCAGATGTGGCTACTTCAAACAATTGCCTCATAAAAGTGCAAGACAATAGCAATGCTAACATCAAAGATTCCAGCGATTTAGTATTTACCTTAATAAAAAACAACGACATTATCGTTACTTCGCCCAATGGTGGTGAAAGCTGGGAAGTTGGCACTAGCAAAACAATCAGTTGGGTATCAGAACCTAGCTCTACCAGATTTTACACCTATTATTCAACAAACGGAGGCAGCAGTTGGAACTCTATCAATTCTTATACTTATTCAACCAGTGTAAACTGGACAATTCCGAATACTCCAAACGCAAATAGTCTTGTAAAAGTTGTTGATTACGACAATTCTTGTATTCAGGACATCAGCAATGCTGTTTTTACCATCGCACCTCCTCAACCCTATATCACAGTTACTTCCCCCAATAGCAACATAACAGCATACGCAGGAAATCCAATCACAATACAATGGAGCAGCCAATATCTTACTTCCAGCTTTGTAAAAATTGAATTTACACAAAATGGCGGAACTACCTGGAATACAGTTGTAGAACCAACCGAAAATGATGGGTCACATATCTGGACTTTGCCAAATGTCAATTCACAACTTTGTAAATTTCGTATTAGTGAATACAACAATCCTGTTGTTACCGATGAAAGCGATGTCGTTTTCAAAGTTATCCCTCCATTTATTACGGTTACATCACCTAATGGAGGAGAACAATGGAAAGGATGTTCGTCCAAAACTATAAGTTGGAACTCAGGTGGAACTTCTGGCGGTTTCTACTTATACTATTCTACAAACAACGGACAAAGCTGGAATTACATATCATATACTTCGTCGAACTCTTACACATGGGACCAAGTAGCAGATGTACAAACATCAGCAAATTGCTTGATCAAGGTTGTTGATTATATTAACCAACAGACCAGAGATTCGAGCGATGCACTCTTTACACTGATTAAAAACAATGATATCATTATTTTATCACCAAATGGAGGAGAAAGCTGGGAAGTAGGCACTACTAAAAATATCACATGGATCTCAGAACCAACTACAACGCAATATCGGGTTTACTATTCTATAAATGGTGGAAACAGCTGGAATTCTCTTACATCAAGTACTTACTCAAAATCCTATACATGGAATATCCCCAATAATCCAAATGCAACCAGCCTTGTCAAAGTACAGGACTACAATAACACTTGTATTCAGGATATCAGCAATGCTAATTTTACTATTGCACCTCCTCAACCTTATATTACTGTTACGTATCCTAATTCCAACACAACATTGTATGCAAATAATTCAACTACAATACAATGGAGCAGCCAATACCTTACTTCAAGCTTTGTAAAGATCGAGTTCACACAAGACAACGGAGTAAGCTGGACAACAGTTACTGAGCCAACAGAGAATGATGGTTCCTACTCCTGGATTTTACCGAATATCAATTCTTTACTCTGTAAATTCAGGATAAGTGAATATAATAATCCTGTTGTTTACGATGAAAGCGATGTCACATTTAAAGTCCTTCCACAATTTATCACGGTAACATCACCTAACGGGGGGGAAAACTGGGAAGGATGTACCTCCAAAAATATTACATGGACTCAGGGAGGCACTTCAGGCTCTTACGGAATTTACGTTTCCACAAACAACGGAACGAGCTGGAATTATGTAACCAACACAAGTTCGACATCCTACACATGGAATCCGGTAACAGATTATCCAACTTCATCAAATTGCCTGATTAAAGTTCAGGACAATAATAATTCGTTGATCAAAGACTCAAGTGATGCTATCTTTACCTTAAAACAAAATGACGACATCATTATAAATTCTCCGAATGGAGGAGAACAATGGCAAGCAGGTACAACTCAAAATATTAATTGGGTATCAGCAACCAGTTCAACGCATTATTCTGTTTATTATTCAATTAATAATGGATCGAGCTGGAATACTATCAACAGCTCTGTTTATAGCCAAAATTTAAACTGGTCAATCCCTAATACCCCATCAACAAGCTGCCTAATTAAAGTTGTTGATTATGACAATTCCTGTGTTAAAGACTTCAGTAATTCGAATTTTTCCATTATTCCGGGGACACCACGTTTAACATCTCCAAACGGAGGAGAATCAGCCTATTATGGATCAAACTATACGATTACCTGGACAAATGATTATTTTTACACTAGCTATGTAAGCCTTAATTATTCTGTAGATAGCGGTGCTACATGGTTACCAATTGCATCTGTTGCGAACAACAATGGGAGTTACTCATGGAATGTTCCTGCCAATTTTGCAACCAAATGTTTGGTAAAAATAAATGAATATAACAATCCCTCTAACTTTGATATCAGCGATGCAGTATTCAGCATTAAACCCGGGCTTGTATTAACTTCGCCCAATGGAGATAGTGGTCTGGAAGAATGGAGAGTTTGTACGCAAACCACCATCAAATGGACGAGTGGCGGCGGATCGGGAAGTTACAAAATTGAATATACTACTAATAATGGAATCACATGGAATACAATTGTTAGCAGCTATAGTTCTTCCGGATCAAACAACACTTACGACTGGGCCATTCCGAATGTTCCTTCTACACAATGTCTTATCCGTGTAAGTGATAATAGCTATGCTTTAAAAACAGATGTCAGTGATGCTGTTTTCACGATTAAACCGGCTATTATTATCAATACCCCAAACGGCGGAGAAAGTCTGCAACCCGGTTCTAATTATACCATCAGTTGGGCTGCATTAGGATCTTCGAGCTATTATAGCATTGATTATTCTATAAATGGAGGAAGCTCCTGGACAAATATTGCCTACAATCAGAATTTACCATCAAACAGTTATTCGTGGCTGGTACCAGCCGTTTCGTCGAGTAATTGCTTAATCAGGGTAACTGATTTTATCAGCAGTTGCAAACTGGATAAAAGTGACAACTCTTTTGCCATTGGACTCCCTACTCCTACTATCACAATTACAAGTCCGAACGGTGGAGAGATATTTAGCGGATGTACTACCCAAAACATCAACTGGACATCAAGCGGAACATCAAATAATTTCACGCTGGAATACACTATTGATAGTGGAATTACCTGGAATACAATCATCAGTAATTATAGCACCCTAAGCGGGACATATGCATGGAGTGTTCCCAACATCAACTCCACAAAATGCAAAATAAGGGTTAAGGATGCAAATAATTTCAGTACCAACGATTTAAGTAATAACAATTTCAATATCAATCAAAGCATAACGGCAAGTATTTCTGCAACCGGAGCAACCGCATTCTGTGCGGGAGGCAGTGTTACCCTGACTTCATCGAGTACAAGCGGAAACGTTTGGTATCCGGGAGGCCAAACATCACAATCTATTATGGTGGCTAGTTCGGGAGTTTATTATGTAACGGTAACAAATGCAGGATGTTCAGCAGTTTCGAACAATATTGGAGTAACGGTAAACCCGATACCAACAGCACCTGTCGCCGGATCAAACTCCCCCGTTTCACAAAACGGCACATTGCAATTAACAGCAAGTACTATCCCGAATGCAAGTTACAACTGGACAGGACCAAATTCATTTTCATCCGTTTTGCAAAACCCAACCATAAGCTTGGCAAACAACACACATTCCGGAACTTACAATGTAAGAGCCACCGTAAATGGTTGTCAAAGCCAACCAGCTAATGTTTCGGTTGTGATAAACAATACCCAATCGAATGTTTTAGTATCCGGAAATATTCATAGTGAACAGGGCTATGCCATCAATAATGTAAAATTATATCTATCAGGAGCCTCAACAGATTCGGTAATAACCGGAAACAATGGAAACTATGCATTTTCATTATTGCAGGGAAACAATTATATTGTTACTCCCACTAATGGAGCAAGTGTAACGGCATCCAGTGGTTTGTCAACTCTCGACTTAATTCTGATTCAGCGACACATTTTGAATGTTCAGCCATTATCGTCGGCATATAAGGTTATTGCTGCTGATGTTAATCTTTCGGGTAGCGTTACAAACATGGATATTATTCTGATAAAATCACTGATTCTTCAGGCTACCAGTGCTTATCCTCACAATCAAGTGTGGAAGTATGTAAATTCAGATTATCAATTCCCGAATCCTCAACAGCCTTTCCCATATGAAAACAGCAGATCTTATAGCAGTGCCTCAACACTTAATAATCAGGATTTTATTGCTATAAAACTGGGAGATGTAAATAATAGCTGGAGCCCAAACTATTCGAAATCCGTTTCAGTAAATAGCTTAGGAATTCAACTTGACGGAGCGAATGCTCAAACAGGTAATATTATTTCTATTCCTGTTAGAGTAAAGAATTTCAGCAATATAAGTGGTTTTCAATTTACATTACAATGGGATGAAAACCAATTTGAATACATTGGAACACAAGATATTTCGCTATCAGGAACATTTGGAACACAATTTGTTTCAGCAGGAAAGCTTACAGCTCTATGGAGTACCGAAAGTCTTTTGGGACAAACTTTGGCAGACGGTTCCGTAGTGTTTATTCTGAAATTAAAAGTAATTGGTAACAGTAGTCAAAATGAGACAATCAGAGTTTCGTCTGCGATAACGAATGCAATCGCTTTTGACAACCAATTAAATGAATTGCCCATAGATGCTATCGAAGCTTCTATTGCAATAAACGGTTCAACCGGAGTGGATCCAATAAACAATTCGGAAGGAATTAGCCTGAAAACATGGCCAAACCCATTCAGTGAGGAAACGAATATACAATTCAACTTATCGCAAGAAGAAACCGTTGAAATTTCAATTTTGAATATCCTGGGAGAAATAGTTTACACTAAAGAAGAAACATATCCGAAAGGGAACAACACCTTGGTTTGGAAAGGAATTGACCATAAGGGAACGACTGTAAAAACAGGAACGTACTTAGTTCGAATCAGGAATAGCAAAACAACTATTTATCAAAAAGTAATACGAATGTAAACAAAAGGCATAGATGTAATTTACATTAAATGCAATCTATTACATCCATGTACATATTAATACCCCTAAGAAAAAAATAATAAAATATAATAGCCATGAAGAAATTATTATTTGCCTTTTTCATACTTGTTATCACAACGATTACAGTGAATGCACAATCTATCACGATCACATCTCCCAATGGAAGTGAAATATGGGCGGGTTGTGTTGTGAAAAACATCACCTGGATTGCTTCCGGAACTTCAAATTATTATTCGATAGATTACTCTACAAATGGAGGAACAAACTGGACTTCTATCGCCAGTTATTACAATACAACACAGGGAAATTATTCCTGGACTGTTCCAAATATATCATCTACAAACTTCATTATCAGGGTATATGATGCAAACAATCCCGGAATCAGTGATCAAAGTAATGCCGTATTTACGGTGATCGGTCCTTTGGTCTTAAATTCTCCAAACGGAGGAGAAAGCTGGCAGGGATTAACTCAAAAAACGATTACCTGGACCGCTTCCGGAACCTCCAACTATTACAATTTGGAATATTCGCTCAATGCAGGTTCAACCTGGACGACTATTACCACCAACTATAATACAACTTCCGGAACCTATACCTGGAGTGTTCCAAATTCACCATCAGCCACTGCATTGGTAAAGATCACTGATTATAGCAATGCCTGTATGACAGATAAAAGCAATAACCTTTTCGCTATCAGCCCTGCTCAACCAACTGTAACATCTCCCAATGGCGGAGAGAGTTGGATAGCAGGAACTTCCCATACCATTACATGGAATAATGCAACATTTACCAGTGCAAACGTAGCTATAGATTATTCAATAGACTCAGGTGCAACCTGGATCTCCTTCCTGACTTCGACACCTAATGACGGATCTCAAACATGGATTATCCCAAATTCTCCTTCAAGTAATTGCTTTGTTAGGGTATCAGAGGTTGGAAATCCGACAGCAAGAGATAACAGTGATGCGGTATTTACAATTGCACCCTTTATTACCTTAACCTCACCCAATGGTGGTGAAAACTATCTGGGCTGTGAAGTAAAAACCATCACATGGACTGCAGGAAATACCTCGGGACAATATACTATTCAATACTCAACAGATAATGGACTGACATGGAGCACCATAATCCAGAATTACCAAACGTCTGCAACAAATTGTACATATAGCTGGACTGTAAACAATGTAACCTCTTCTAACTGTATGATTCGGGTATTCGACTTGTTTGATGTCTCTAAATCAGACCAAAGTAATGGTTCGTTTACAATTACAGGAACCAATAATGTTGTTCTGTATTCCCCGAACGGAGCTGAAAACTGGAAAGTCGGATATAGTTATCCCATCCAGTATGCTTTAAGCGGGCCAACAACAGCAGCAAAAATCTCATACTCAACAGATAACGGACTAAATTGGACGGTAATAACTTCTAACACTTCGGGTGGCACTTATAACTGGAGTGTTCCAAATACGCCTTCTGCTACAGCATTAATAAAAGTAGAAGATAAAACCAATTCCTGTAATTATGACCAAAGTAATGCCGTATTTACAGTTGTTCCCCACATTACCATTACCTCTCCGAATGGAGGAGAATACTTGTATGGATGTGGTTCTCAAACAATTTCATGGATTGCAGGGGGAACCAGTGGAAATTATAAGATAGAATATTCTTCCAATAATGGAACAAGTTGGAATACAATTACTAACAACTACAGCTCTTCCTCTATTTCGAGTTCCTATACATGGAATGTGCTTCCAAACATCTCATCATCAAACTGTTTGATTCGTATAACCGATGTAAACAATACAAGCAGAACGGATGAAAGTGATGCAAATTTCACCTTAGCAGCATCCAGTAGTATTGTAATCATGTCGCCTAATGGTGGTGAAAATTGGAAAGCGATCACAGCCACATCATCAGGAAGTTCTTACTTAATGTCAAATACCCCCGTAACAACCTCATCCGGATATTTTTACGATGCAGGTGGTTCTTCCGGAAACTATAGCTCATATGAAAGCTATACCAAGACGTTTACTCCGGTTATTCCAGGAACTATGCTTCGTTTCGATTTCAGCACTTTTAGTACCTACAACTCCAACGACAGATTATATATCTATAACGGACCAAATACCAGTGCTCCTCTTATTGGAACATATTACAGTAGTTATAGCCCGGGAACGGTTATTGCTTCAAATCCGACAGGACAATTAACTTTTGTATGGACTTCAAGTAGTTATTCCTATACAGGCTGGGCTGCAAGTATTTCTATTGTTAATCCGACGCCTACAAACATAACCTGGGCATCGAACAATGTTTCAGGATATTACAATATCTATTACTCATTGAATAACGGAACAAGCTGGAATACAATTGCATCTTACACCAGTATTTCCAACAACACCTATACATGGAACGTTCCTAACTCTCCTTCAACCAATTGTCTTATAAAAGTTGAAGATGGTGATAACACCTGTAAATTCGATATAAGCAATGCAAACTTTACCATCGTTGCTGCAACCCCATATTTATTAACACCCAATGGTGGTGAATCTATTTTTGCCGGAACTTCGCGAACCATCACATGGTCAAATGCTTCATATTTATCTTCTAATGTTTCCATAGATTACTCCACCAACAACGGTCAAAGCTGGAATACAATCATTGCTTCAACACCGAACAATGGTTCCTACACATGGGCAGTACCAAATTCACCTTCAACACAATGTCTGGTTAGGGTGAGTGAGGTAGGAAATCCTATACAGAAAGACTCTTCGGATGCTGTTTTCTCAATACTTCCCTACATCACCGTAACAGCACCCAACGGAGGAAACATTCTGGAAGGATGTAACAGTTACAACATTCGCTGGACAACTGGCGGAACCTCGGGAACTTTTGCTATTGAATATACTTCAGATAATGGAATTACCTGGAATACGATAAACTCATCTTATACAACAAGCTCAACCAATGCAATATATACATGGTCAACCATGCCAAATATTTCGTTGCCAAATTGCAAAGTCAGGATTCGTGATGTTTCAGATGCGACAAAATCAGACATCAGTGACTCAAGTTTTGCATTAACCCAAACATCAAATATTCAAGTGTTAACACCTAATGGAGGGGAAATATGGCAAGGATGGGGAACGTATAATATTCTCTACTCAACCAGTGGTTCTACTTCTTCGGTAAAGATTGACTACTCACTAAACAATGGAACAACATGGAACAGTATTACAACAAGCACATCCGGAGGAAGTTACGCATGGGCTGTTCCAAATACTCCGGCCACTAGCTGTTTGATAAAAGTTGAGGATTACAGCAATAGTTGTAAAACTGACCAAAGCGACGCTATATTCACCATTATTCCCGCTGCACGTCAACTTACGGTTCCCAACGGCGGCGAAACATGGTTGGCCGGGAAAACACAATCAATCACATGGACATCCGGCAGTTTCTTATCATCTTATGTAAAGATTGACTATTCAATAGATTCCGGAGCTAATTGGCTGCCCATAACTGCGTCAACTTCAAACAGTGGAAGTTATAACTGGATACTTCCAAATAACCCTACTGTAAAAGCATTAGTCAGAGTATCTGAAATGAACAATCCAGCAAACTATGATATTAGCGATAACGTGTTTACGCTTGCACCTTTCATTACATTAACGTCACCAAACGGTGGAGAAAATTATTTAGGTTGTGAAATTAAAACAGTATCATGGACAGCAGGAGCTACTTCCGGACAATATACCATTCAATATTCAACCGATAACGGAACCAGTTGGAATACAATTATTCAGAGTTACAGCACCTCCGCTACAAATTGCACCTATAGCTGGACGGTAAACAATGTAACTTCTGCAACATGTATTCTGCGTGTTTTCGACTTGTTTGATGCCTCCAAAACTGACCAAAGTAATGGTTCATTTACCATTACCGGAACCAACAATGTAATATTGAATTCACCAAATGGTAGTGAAAACTGGAAGGTAGGAAACACCTATCCTATTCAATATGTACTGAGTGGTCCGACTACCAATGCTAAAATATCATACTCAACTGATAACGGATTAAACTGGACCGCAATTACTTCGAATACTTCGGGAGGAAATTACAACTGGAGTATTCCCAATACCATATCAACAACTGCTTTAGTCAAAGTTGAAGACAAAACAAATGCATGTAATTTTGATCAGAGCAATGCTGTATTCACCATTGTTCCGCATATCACCATTACTTCACCCAACGGAGGAGAATATCTCTACGGATGTAGTGCA
>Ga0074193_1000314_pt1 | contig 30698 bp, 28 predicted proteins | sample EPASupsiteHSE605_FD_64523 | JGI IMG/M metagenome (GOLD analysis project Ga0074193, IMG submission 64523) | Bioremediated contaminated groundwater from EPA Superfund site, New Mexico - Sample HSE6-05 | ecosystem: Environmental > Aquatic > Deep subsurface > Groundwater > Contaminated ... | reverse complement strand
CTCGCTGCTGTTGCTGCCGCTGGTGGTCCTGAGCCTGACCGCCTGCGCCAAGCTCGATCCCCGGCAGGTGGACGTCGACCTGCCCGCGGACATGCCGGTGGTCAAGGAGACCAGCTTTGACAAACCCCTGGCCGATCTGGGCAAGATGACCCAGATCTACGGCAAAAAGGTGTTTATCCAGGGCAAGGACATCACCGACTTCACCGGGCTCTCCACCTTGGGCTACGGCGAGATTCCCCGGGACATCACCGAGATGACCAAGAGCGCCCTCAACGCTATCGGCGGCAATGTGGTCTATATCCCCTACAGCCCGGTGTTCATCAACAACCAGATGGTCACCGGCTATTCCAATTTCCAAGGGAAACTCATCCCGGATATCGTTCTTTCCGGCGGCATCACCGAGTTTGACCGCGGCCTCGAAACCCGGGGCAGCAACACCGACTTCGGGGTGACCACCAAACCCTTCAACGTCAACCAGTCCTGGGTGCCGGGCGATGTCATCTCGGTGGACTACAACCAGGAAGACAAGGACAGCCTGGCCCGGATCACCCTCGATTTCAATCTGCTCGATTTCCGGACAATGGCCGGCGTGGCCCGGATGCAGACCGTCAACACCATCAACGTCTACAAGGCGGCGGCGGAAAAGGAGCTGGGGTTCACCATCTTCGGCCCGACCTTTGGCCTCAAGGGCACGGTCAAGAAGGTGCAGGGGCGGCATGCGGCCATCCGGCTCTTGGTCCAGACCAGCGTCTTGCAGATCGTGGGCAAGTATCTCTATCTGCCCTATTGGAAGCTGATTCCGGACATGAAGCCCGACCCGGTGGTCCTGGACAAGATCCGCCAGGATTTCCGCAACCTGAGCCAGACCGACAAGATCGGCGAGATGCAGACCTGCCTCTACCTCAAGGGCTACAACGTCCCGGTCACCGGGCGCATGGACGCCAAGACCCAGGCGGCGCTGGCCAGTTTCAAGCCCGGCGGCAATACCGCCCAGGGCGCGACCGACACCGAGCTCTATGTGGAGCTGTGGAGTTCGCTCGGCGACAACATGGAACAGGTGGGCAACCGCCGCGAGCTGCTCGCCCGGGCTCTGGAAGGCGCCAGCCCGGTGGAGGCGGTGGCGGCGGCGCCGGCAAAAAAAGCGCCGGCCAAGGGTACAGACAAGGCACCGCCGGCCAAGGTGGCCAATCAGCGGCAAGAGGGCAAGGATGCCCCGAAAAAGGCGGTACCCGCGGAAAAAACCAATGCTGGGCCCGCCGCCGTGGCGCAGGCCGCCGGCAAGGCCGCCCCGGCCACCAAGGAGGCCGCCGTGCCGGCCAAACAGCAGGACGACATCGCCCAGGTGGTGCGCAGTCAACCGATTCTGGGGAATAAAACTTCAGCGGAGGCTTTGATCAATGAGAGGCGTGTGGCCGAATAATTTCAAGGGAGGTCTGTTGCTCGGCTCTCTGGTGGTGTTGCTGGCCTGTTTGCTCATGGGCGCGGTGCACAACGATCCCCCTTTGCTGCCGGTGGCCGTGCTCGATCCGGTCGAGGACCGGGCGGTGCCGCTCTCCAACACGGGGCGCTATCAGATCGTCACCTGGGAGGCGGACGGGGGGTATGGGGCCTTTGTCCTCGACACCTCGACCGGCACCACCAAGGTTGCCTACAGTTCGATCAAGGGGCCGAGCGGCAAAAGCGTCAACAACCTTGGCAAACCCTTTTCCCAGATGTAAAAACAAGCAAACGTAGCGAGCAGATAACAGGAAGGAGTCAGGTATGAAATGGTGGAACAAATTGCGGCCAATAGCAGAGGAGTTGATCATCCTGGCGCTGGTGTTCGTCGCCGTGCTGGCGGCCAATATCAGCCATGCCGGGACCACAACGGTCGGCCCCCAGGGGTATGGTCTGAAAATTTTTCGTGTCGAGTCGGGACTCTACCCGTTCGTCCACGTCTATATGCGCACCTTTGACCAGGAAATGAATCCCCTGGTCAACCTCAATGTGCTCAATATCGGCGTCATGGTCGAGGGCAGGGCCTACGATCCGCGCAAAAAACAGTACCTGATCCAGCCCATTCGCGGCCGGGAGGAGGGGACCCGCTCGATCCTGGTGCTCGATACCAATAAGGTGCTGAAAGGGGCGGAGTTCGAGGCCATGGTTCGGGCCGCGGCCCGGTTCATCGATGCCAAACGGCCCCAGGATCAGGTGGCCCTGATCGCCCTGGACAACAGCAGCGAAGGCTACACGGTGCTCTCCAACTTCGACCGCGAACCCTCGATCCTCGGCCGCCGTCTGGCCGATCTCCAACCGCGCGGCGACAAGACCCGGCTCTACGACGGCGTGGCCGCGGCCATGCAGTTGGCGGGCACCGCCGTGGGCGGCGATTCGTCCAGCGAGATAGAATACATCGTGTCCACCTCGATCATCGTACTCGGTAGCGGCCGCGACGACGACAGCGCCATCAGCCGCTCCGATCTCATGACCCGGATCTCCAGCCTCAAGATCCCGGCGCCGATCTATTCCCTCGGCTTCACCGGCCCCGAAGGCAAGGAGCAGCGCAACCTCCAGGCGTTGTCGAAGAATTCCTTCGGCAAATACTATCCCATCGGTTCTACCCACGACACCATCACCCGCAGCATCGAGGATATCCAGAACATCATGCAGAGCGACTACGTGCTCACCCTCCGGGCCTACATCCCGGTGGACGGCGGCCGCCACAATGTCAAGGTCGGGGTGGAATATCCGACCGGCAGCGGCATCATGTACTATGACGCCTCCTCCTTCGAGGCCATCGAGCCGCCGACCTTCCCCCGGATCCTCGAGGCCCAGCAGAAGATCGACAAGGCCATTCCGGCCCTCGGCAAGGACGAGGAGCTGTATCTGAAAAACCCCTTTGCGCCGGTGGGCAGCACCCCGGCAAGCGGAAAAAACTGAGCGTTTCCGGCTTGATCGCCCGGAGAGCAGCGAACCTCCCGTGCAGCCTCCCCTCCGCCCCTGAGCGGCCGGAGGCTGCACTTTTTTCGATTCCTTGAAGCGCGCATGGCATCTTCAGTGCCCGATCCGACCGTGCCCGATCAGCGGGCCGCCTATCTGGTAGCCCTGGACACCGGCTTTGCCCACCGGGAATACCCGCTCGACGCCAGGGGTGCGGTCATCGGCCGGGACGGCGGCGGGTGCGAGATCGTGGTCAGCGGGGCCACGGTCTCGCGCCGGCATGTCCGGCTGCTTGCCGATGGCGAGGCGGGGTTCAGGCTGGAGGATCTCGACTCCACCAACGGCGTCTTTGTCAACGGCCGCCGGCTTGCCGGTTCGGTGCCGCTGCAGGACGGCGATCTGATCGGCCTCGGTTCCGCCTCTCCCCACCTTCGGTTTCAACGCCACAGCAGCCGCGAGGCCCGCCACTTCTCCCTGGCCGCCCGGGAGCAGTGGGTGATCGGCCGCGATCCGGACTGCGACCTGCCACTGCCCTGCGAGCCGACGGTAAGCGGCCGCCATGCCCTGCTCGCCAACCAGGGCGGCATCCTCTCCCTCGTTGACAACCACAGCCTCAACGGCACCTGGGTCAACGGCAAACCCCTGCGGCAGGCCACGGTGACCGCCGCCGACACCGTGGTCATCGGTTCGACCCATTTCCGTTTTCGTCTGGAGGCCGACGGGACGCTCGCCGTCCGCCAGCGGGAGGGCGGCCAGGCCATTCGGCTGGAAGGGGTCGGTCTCTTGCGCACGGCCGCTTCGGGGTCGAAAAGGCGGCCGTTGCTCGACGACATTACGTTGGCGATCGCGCCGGGGGAGTTCGTCGGCATCCTCGGCCCCTCGGGTGCCGGCAAGACCACCCTGCTCACCACCCTGAACGGCGCCATCCGCCCGGAGCGGGGCCGGGTCCTGCTCGACGAGACCCCCCTGGACAGCGCGGCCGCCATGTTCCGCAACGCCATCGGCTATGTGCCCCAGGACGACATCCTCCATCCCGAGTTGAGCGTGGAGGCCAGCCTCGACTACATCGCCCGGCTGCGGCTCTCCCCGGATCTGTCTTCGGCGCAACGGGCCGACATCGTCGGCGGCGCCATCGAGACCTTGGGACTCGGTCAGGTCCGGGGGGCGCCGATCCACCGGTTGAGCGGCGGCCAGCGCAAACGGGTTTCCATCGGGGCCGAGCTGCTCGTCCGGCCCAGCCTGCTGTTCCTCGACGAGCCCACCTCCGGCCTCGATCCCGGCACCGAAGACCGGCTGATGCGCCATTTCCGGCGCATGGCCCACAACGGCACCACCGTGGTCATCACCACCCATGTCCTCTCCAACCTGGCCCTGCTGGACAAGGTGGCGCTCCTCTCCCAGGGCCGGCTGGTCTTTTTCGGCACCCCGGCCGAGGCCCTCGCCTTTTTCGGCGAGGGTGGCGTCCCCCTCGCCCAACCGGCCCGGATCTTCGATCTGCTCCTTGGTGAGGCAAACGCCGCCGCAGATGCAGACAGCGGTCCAGCCCAGGAGGCGATCGCCGACCGCTATGCCGGTCGCTATCACGATTCTCCCTACCATCGGGACCATATCGAACGGCGCCTTTCCCCGGCGGGCCGTACCCTTCTGGCTGCGAGGGAAAACGGGCCGGAGCAGCGGCCCTGCTCGCCTTGGTCGCGACTGGCGACCTTGGGGCGACGCTCGTTCCAGGGGATGTCGCCGGCCGAATCGTTCCGCTCCTGGCGGATCCTGTCCCGGCGCCACCTCCACATCCGTGCCAGTGCGAGCAAACGGCTGCTGCTCTTGCTCCTGGTGCCGGCGGTCCTGGCCCTGGTGACCCTGTCGCAGCCCATTGCCGGGGCTGTTGCCGACGAGACGGTGCACGCCCGCAAAAACGCCATCCGGACAGCGGTGGGCCGGGGCGGCCCGGCCATGGACACCCTCTTGAAGCACCTGCTGTCGCCGGCCGGGACCTACGACCCCCGCTCCGGTGCCGACCTGCTCTATGGCCTCCGCCATGAGGGGGTGGCGAATCTGCCCGTGCCCATGAGCGTGCTGGTGATGATCGTCATGACCGCCGTGTTCTCGGGGACCCTGATCGCCTGCCTGGAGATTGCCCCCGAACGGTCGATCTATCGCCGGGAACGGATGTCGCACCTGCGGATCTGGCCCTATCTGGGGTCGAAACTGCCCTTTTGCCTGGCGATGACCGGACTGCAATGCCTGGTCTTTGTCTCCATCTGCGGCCTGCATCCGACCCTGCACCTCACCGCCCTGGTGCCGGTCTGGCTGGTCATGGTCGCCGTTGCCTGGAGTTCGGTGGCCATCGGCCTGATGCTCAGCGCCGTCGATCCCACCGGCGGGCGGTACGCGGTGATGCTGGCCATCGGGGTGGTCCTGCCCCAATTGCTCCTCTCCGGCGGTTTGGGCCCGGATTTCTACGGCCACATGTCCAGCGGGTTGCGCTGGCTGGCCGATCTGCTGCCGGCGCGCTGGGGGCTGGAGATGGTCTGCACCGCCCTGCTTGGCGCCTTCAACGGAGAGGGCGGGCGCTGGATTCCCGCCTTTGTCCGGGAGGTGATTGGTTTTGACTTCGGCAGGTCCGTCTATTATAGTGGCGGCTATACCCTGTTGACCCAATCCATCCTCTGGCTTTTCCTTTGTGCAGGATTCCTGAACTACCGGGATCTCCGATCATGTTGAACGATCCGACCCTTCTCGACCCCAGTGTCACCAACCGGCCGCCGGTTGTGGTCAGCGACGACAGCGGGCTGATTGCCGGCCGCTACCGGCTGTTGCGACCCCTCGGCGAAGGGGGGATGGGCAATGTTTACCTGGCCGAAGACCGGGTGCTGGCGCGACAGGTGGCGGTCAAGACGGTTCGGGCGGAACTGAGCGGCAACGAGGAGGTCCGTGCCCGGATCAAGCGCGAGTGCCGCCTGCATGCCGCCATCGGCGCCCATCCCAATATCATCACCCTCTATGACACGGTCGAGGAGAACGGGCATATCTACCTGGTGATGGAGTACTTTGCCGGCGAAACCCTCGCCGGTCGCCTGGCCGCCACCACCGGTTCCCAGGGACTCCCGCTGCATCGGGCCCTGGACATTGTCCGCCAGATCCTGCAGGCCCTAGCCTGCATCCACAGCCGCGACATCGTCCATCGTGACATCAAGACCGCCAACATCCTGCTCCAGGAGCAGCCCGATGGCGGTTATCTGGCCAAACTCACCGATTTCGGCATCGCCCGGGCCGAGATCGAACCCGACGCCATGACCCGCCTGACCTCGCTGGGAGTCCAGGGACCGGGAACGCCGGTGTACATGGCTCCGGAACGGATCGATCCCCAGATCTTCGGCGATGTCTGTCCGGCCTCGGACCTCTATGCGGTCGGCATCATCCTCTTTGAGCTGCTGGCGGGCCAGCCGCCCTTTACCGGAACGATGACCGAGATCTTTTCCGGCCATCTGGTGCAGCAGCCCGCGCTGACGGTGCTGCCGCCTCACCTGCCGGAACGGCTGCATGCGGTTTTGCGCACGGCCCTGGCCAAGCAGCCGGCAGACCGCTACCAGGATGCCGACCGCTTTCTGGCGGTGCTGGCGGAATTTGATGCCAACGAGACGGTCCTGCCCGAGCACACCGCTGTCCCGGAGGCTACGTTGCTGGCCCTGCCGGACGAGACCCCTCTGCCGTCGCTTCCCGAGGCAACGGTACTCCATCCGGCTCTGGGGCGCAGCCGCGATCATCGCCGAATGCCCTGGCGGCGTCCCTGGGTGTATGCCGCGGTGGCGGTCCTGGCGGTCCTGGCCGGCTCTCTGTGGTACCGACACACATCGGCCCCCGTGCAATCGGCGATGGATTCGCCGGACAACGCTGCCGGCGCGGTGACCGTGCCCCCTGCTCCGGCGGTTCCGGCCGATCAGGTTCGGCCGAAGGATGGCTCTGCCCTGGAGACGGTGGAGAATGTCCGGCAACAAAAGAAGAGCGAATCGATGGCGGCGGCTCGCACCGAGTCCGGCCCGGTGAACGGGTGGCAGGTGACCGAAGACCGCACCCGTCGACTCCACTGATCCGTGTCTCGTTCTCCCATGCCTGGCAAATGGCCCTCCCTGTTCCTTGTCGCCGTCGCTCTTTTCCTGCACGGCTGCGCCCCGTTGGTCTTTACCGCCGGTGCCGGTGCCGGTTACGTGGCGACGCAGGAGGAACCGCGCAGCAAGATCGAGGTCTTTTTTGACGACCTCGGCAGGTCGATCCGGCAAACCACCCGGAGAATCACCGGGGGGGCGTCCGGCCGCCGTCCCTCTGCTCCCGCGCCTTCCGGCGGGTTTGCCTTGAAAATTCAACGATCCACCCTGGCGCCGACCGAGGTACGCACAGGGGAACAGGTCACCCTGACCCTGCAATACCTGATCACGGGCGCCCCGGACAAGGGGGTGAAGATCCGGGAAAGGAGTTCGTTGAGCAGCGGCGGCAAGGAGTTGACGGTCTTGAAGGACGAATCGAGCGACAAAGAGAACGGTATCTGGGAAAATACCCTGAGCTTTACCGTCCCCGAGTCGGCGCAGCCCGGCAAATACGTCGTGACCCTGCAGATCAGCGCCCAGGGACAGACCCGCAGTACGCGGCGCTCCTTCTCGGTGCGATGACATGCTGCTGTCCGCACAGGCCAGGCCGGCCACAAGGATGGGGTGAGTGGTGGATCCGGTGCACGGTACCTGCCGGCTTTTCGGTTCCCTGGCCACCTATGCCGGGGCAACCGATCCCGGCCGCGTTCGACGCGGTAATGAAGACAACCTGCTGCTCCTCCCCGAGGTCGGGGTGTTCGCCGTGGCCGACGGTCTCGGCGGTCTCGCCGCCGGTGACGTCGCCAGCAGCACCGCCCTGGCCCATCTGCGCGACCTCTGTTCGTCCCAACAGGCCTCCGGCGGTGGCGAAGCCCCGTCCCGGCTCGGCGCGATGATCGCAGCGGTCAACCGCCACACCTACGAGCAGCGACTGGCCCTGGGCAACAACATGGCGACCACCCTGGCCCTGGTTCAATTCGGCGCTGATACGGCCCTGGCCGCCCATGTCGGCGACAGCCGGATCTACCACTGGCATGACCACGCACTAACCAGGGTCACCAGCGATCATTCCCTGGTCAATGCCCTCTATGAACAGGGCGCCCTGACCGCTAGCCAGGCCAGGCAATCACCCCAGCGCCACGTCATCACCCGCGCCATTGGCGCCGAACCGACAGTTCTTCCTTCAATCAGGCCGGTGGCCATGGTCCCCGGCGACACGCTCCTGCTCTGCACCGACGGGCTGACCAGCATGGTGGCCGATGAAGAGATCGCTGCCTGCCTCGAAAACGGCCAGGACGGTGCCGCCCGGCTTGTCGACCGGCTCGTTGATTTGGCCAACGCGGCCGGTGGGTATGACAACATCACGGTCATTGTGGTAATGATACCGGAGGAATGATCCCTGGTGTTCGGGCGATGATGCCCCTACCGGCACAAAAAAAGGGCGTTCCGGATGACCGGAACGCCCTTTTTTTTCCTGTAGTGTGAACGAATTACACGTGTTTCTTCTCAGGCGCCTTCAAGGTTGCCAGGATGATGACCGCAACCCCCAGAACCGCTGCGGCGATCGCAAAGGGGATGAGGAAGGAGCCGGTCGCAGCCTGAACTTTGCCGCCGAGGTAGGGGCCAGCGAAACCGGCGACACCCCAGGCGGTGAACAGCAGACCATAGTTGGAACCCTGAGCGGTCGGGCCGTAATATCCCAGGAGGGTGGCCGGGAACAGGGTGAACATGGCACCGTAGTTCCAACCGATCACTGCGGCGCACAGCGCCAGCATGGTCGCGGTGGAGCCTGCCGGGAACAGGGCCAGAAAGGCAATGGCTTGGAGGATGAACAGGGTGACGAAGATCTTCTTGGTGCCGATCTTGTCGGCCAGCGGTCCGATCAGAATCCGGACGGCGGCGTTGGTGATTGCCAGGGCAGAAGGAGCACCGGCGGCGGCCATGGCGATGGTCTTGGCAGCGTCAGCCGGAATTTTGGCCGCTGCATCGAGACCTTGCTGCAATTTGTAGGCGATGGTCATGGCGTCGATGCCGTGCTTGGCGATCAGGCCGATACACATCAGGCCGGCAAAGGAGCCGCAGAAATAGGCGGCCCAGAGGAGCCAGAACTGCGCGGTGCCTTTGGTCTCTTCGTAGGTGTAGTCGCGGAAGGCCTTGGGAGCACCAGCTCCACCAGCGGGGGCGGGCGGATTCCAGCCAGCGGGCTTATATCCTGCCGGCGGCACTCTCAAGCAGAGGGCGGCCATAACAACCATGATGCCCATGGCGATACCGACATACTTGAAAACGGGGAGGGCGCTACCATTACCGATGGTTGGCGAGTTAATCATGTAGGTGGCCAACGGCGCCATGATGAAGGAGCCGAGTCCGAGACCGACAACGGTGAAACCGGTGGCCAAGGCGCGGCGATCAGGCCACCATTTAGGGGCCGTGGCGATCGGCGGCAGATAGACGCAACCGCCGCCAAAACCGGCGATGACGCCATAATAGAGATAGAGCAGATACAACTGGGTTTTCCCGGCTGCCTTGGCGGCGTCGCCACCGGCGGCAATAACTGCTGGGTCGGGAGGAGTAATGGTGGAGACCATGAAAAAGCCGAAGGCCATGATGATGCCACCGAGGAGAACGACGTTTCTCGGGCCGTACTTGTCACTGAGCCGGCCGGCGGGAAAGGTCATCAAGCCGAAGATCAAACAGATGATGGCATAGGCCAGAGCAACCTCAGGAACTGACCAACCGAACTGGGCCTGGAGAGGTTTGATGAAAACACTAAACGCATACAACAGTAAACCGCAAGTGGTGCTGCCTAAAAGACCTCCAAGTAGTGGTATCCATCTTGGAAAAGTAGTTTGTTGAGACATTTATGCACTCCCCCTTTTTTGAAGTTTTGTTGACCTGCTTGCTGCGATGAGTACTTCGTGGCTTTAGCTTATTTCTCCCCTCCTTTTTTTGCTGAATATTCTTGGGTTTGCCTGATTATCACCCTGCTTCTGCTCAATGTAGCGGTGACTATAAATGAGTTGGAAAGTGCTGTCAACGAACAAAATCAAGGGGTTCAGGACGTTTTTTGTTCTTTTTTTGCGTGGCCCCTGTTTAAGCGCGCCAAACAATGATGCGTCATTCAGCCCGTACGGCCAGCAGATACAGGCGATCCCGATGCCTGCCGTTTTGGCGGGCCAGTGGAGTTGCCAGACGCGGCAGAAGGCAGAAAAAAGACAGATGGCTACGGGAGGGGCCGGAAATGGTGACCTGGGAGCCATTCTCATCCCCCGCCCCGGCCAGTTACGACCGGGGAGGGCAAGCAAGCGCTGACGCTGGGAAATGGCGCCGGCGGGACAGGGGTGCTGGGTATGCCAGAGAAAGAGGTGGTTGCACTCCGTTGCCGGCAAGGGGCCGTCTCTTTCAGCGGTGCTTGCGTTGTCGGCGCCAGTCAACTATCATGCGTCCGCTGGTTTCTGTCTTCTCCCCCGCCGTCAACAATGGAGCGCGCCATGGCCGACAGCCTCTACATCGCTAATCTGGAAAAGGAAAGCGGCAAACTGGTCGTCACCCTGGGGGTCATGGAACTGCTCTCCCGGCGGATCGACCATGTCGGCTTTTTCCGGCCGATCGTTCCCGGCGACGGTAAAGACGACAACGACATCAACCTGATCAAGCAGCGCTACAACATCGGCCTGGTCTATGAGGAGATGGCCGGCATCAGCCATGACGAGGCCCGTGCCCTGATCGCCGGGGGCGAGGAGCGGCGGCTGTTTGGCGAGATCGTCCGCAAGTACAGCGAGGTGCGGAAGAAATGCGACTTCCTCCTCTGCGAGGGGCCGACCATCGTCAGCATGTCCGAGGCCTTTGACTACGACATCAGCATCCGCATCGCCCGGGAACTGGGGGCGCCGACCCTGCACGTGGTCAACGGCTGCAATCGCACCATCGCCGAAATTGAGGAAAACATCGGCGTCGCCGAAAAGATCTACGAGCAGTATCAATGCCCGCTGCTGGCCGTCTTCGTCAACCGGATCGATCCCGGCCTGCTGGCCGCTGCCGAGGCCGAAATCAGGGCCAGTCATCACGGCAAACCCTATCGCCTCGATTTCCTGCCCGAGATGGCGGGGTTCAGCATGCCGACCATGGAGGAGATCACCGAGGGGCTCGGGGCGCGTCATTTCAGCGGTCCCCGCACCGGCTTGCAGCGCGATGTCCACGCCATCAAGGTGGCGGCGATGAGTCCGGCCAACTACATCGATTTTCTCGAGGAGGATGATCTCGTCGTCACCCCCGGCGACCGGCCGGACATCATTTTCGCCACCCTGGGGGCCATCGCCTCGCGCAACTATCCCTCGCCGGCCGGCATGCTCCTCTCCGGCGATCTGGAACCGAGCCCGTCGATGGTCCGGCTGCTCGACGGTATCAACGGCCTGGCCCTGCCGATCTATCTCATGCCCGGCGACACCTTTACCGCGGCCCGGCGTGCCGGCGAGATCAAGGGGACCCTGCGGCCGCACAACCAACAGAAGATCAACCGGGCGCTCGGCGTCTTTGAGAGCCATGTCGACACCAGCGGCCTGGAACAGCAGGTGATCGAGACCATGGCCACCACCATGTCGCCGCTGATGTTCGAGTATTCCCTCTTCCAGCGGGCCCGGGCCAAGCGCAAGCACATCGTCCTGCCCGAGGGCTGCGAGGACCGCATTCTTCAGGCCGCCGAGATCCTGCGCTCCCGCGAGGTGGTCGATCTCACCTTACTCGGCGAGGAGAAAGCCATCCGCAGCCGGGCCGCATCCCTGGGCCTGAAGCTGCAGGATGTGGCCATCGTCAACCCCAGGACCTCGAATTGGCGCGAGGAATTCATTGAGCGCCTCTACCAGGCGCGCAAACACAAGGGTTCCACCCGGGATTACGCCCGCGACGCCATCAACGATGTCAGCTATTTCGGCACCCTGATGGTCCACACCGGCAAAGCGGACGGCATGGTCTCCGGCGCAATCCACACCACCCAGCACACCGTGCGCCCGGCCTTCCAGATCATCCGCACCCGACCCGGGGTGCTGGTGGTCTCCAGCGTCTTTTTCATGTGTTTCAAGACGCGGGTGCTGGTCTACGGCGACTGTGCCGTCAACCCCAACCCCAACAGCGCGGAACTGGCCGAGATCGCCATCCGCTCGGCCGAGACCGCCGCCCTCTTCGATATCGAGCCGATCGTGGCCATGCTCTCCTACTCCAGCGGCGATTCCGGCCAGGGCGAGGATGTGGAGCGGGTGCGCGCGGCGGTGGCGCTGGCGCGTCAGCGCTGGCCGGAACTGAAGATCGACGGCCCGATCCAGTACGATGCCGCCATCGATCTCTCGGTCGGCAACCAGAAAATGCCGGCGAGCGAGGTCGCCGGCCGGGCCAGCGTCTTCATCTTCCCGGATCTCAACACCGGCAACAACACCTACAAAGCGGTGCAGCGCTCGTCGGGGGCGGTGGCCATCGGCCCGATCCTCCAGGGCCTCAACAAGCCGGTCAACGATCTCAGCCGGGGCTGCCTGGTGCCGGATATCGTCAACACCGTGGCCATCACCGCCATCCAGGCCCAGGCGCTGGAGAAAGAGCGCCGGGCTGCCACGACAGCCGGAAAGCAAGCCGCCTGAGAGACCATCGCTCTCGGCCCACGGCTGGCCCCGGGCGCAATGATTACGCGCATCGGGGGCAGTTCCCCCTGCATCACCACAAGGAGAAACGACCATGACCCAGGAAAACAACGACCGGGAAGAATTGCTGGCACAGATTGACAGGGTGCTGGAGGCGGCCAGGGAAAACGATCTCGACGCCATCTACGATCATCGGGCGGCGATCGTTTCAATGTATGCCCAGGCCATGGTGGAGTTTCACTTCGAGGAAAGCCAACTGGACTGGCTCAACGACCTGTTGGGCGCGGTGGAGACGGATGACATCGCCTCCTGCCGCCGCCTGCTCGCTCAGGAAGAGGACATGGACACCGTTTTTCTCGCCTCCCAGTTCGCGGCCCTCATGGCCGGTTTTTTCCACCACGACGAATTGCTGACCGTGGCCCAGGCCATCGGTCTTCAGGCCCTGCTCAAGGGGATGCAGGCGAACGGCGCTTGACTCTGCTCAGCAGCAGCCGGATAACACCTTGCGGCCCAACAACCGGTTGACCCAGGCGGTCAGGATGGCCACAGCGCAGCCCACCCCCGGCGACACCGTGATCGCCTCCACCGGACAGTTGCGGGCGCAGGCCCCGCATTCCATGCACAGGTCGGGATCGCTGAGGGCGAGTTGGCCGGCGGAGAGGGAGAAGAGACGGTGCGGGCAGACCACGGTGCAGTTGCCGCAGCCCACACACCGCTGCCGGTCGACCCGCAGGGTCGTCACCTTGTCGATATAGCGATATCCGCGCATGGGTGTCTCCGTCTTACAAGAAGGGAGCGGCCAGCCACAGGGCCAGGGTCAGGCAGACGGCCGCGATCTGCATGGGCAGGCCCCGCCGCATCTCGTACTCGACCCCGCTCGGCGAGGTAAAGGGGGTGGAGCCGGTGAAGTTCATCGCCAGGTAGGAGCTGACGGTCTCCGTCCAGAGGAGGAGGGCGAGCTGTTCCGCCGCTCCCAGCCGGGGAGCGGACAGCAGCCAGGCCAAGAGGGCGACCGGCAGCCCGGCGAGCAGGCCCTTGCACCAGAACTGGCGGCCGGGCAGCCAGGGCAGGAGCAGGGGAGTGAGCACCGCCCCGCCGACAATGCCGCCGGCGGTCGCCGCCAGGAGAACCAGGCCGCGATGCAGGGCCGCCGCCGGGGAGAAGACGGACGGCCCGATCCCGGACACGAGAAACCCGAGGAACAGGATCGCCAGCAGGGGTTTGGCCAGGAGGAACAGCTCCACCGGGATCAGGACCGCCCGTTCCGCGAGGGTGAAGGTGACCGTGCGCATGGCCTCGTCGCCCTGTTTGCCCTGGCGGAGAAAGGCGGGCAGGTCGGCGGCCCGCACCGGCCCGAAGAGCACGCGGAAACCGCACCCCTTTTTCACCGCCAGGGCGCTCACCCCGGTGGCCGCCAACTGAGGCAGGATCAGGTCGCGGTGGCTGACCAGCTCGCCCAGGCGGGTGTCGCGGACGCTCTGGAGCACCTCTTCGGTGGAAAAGACGCCCTTGCCGGCGGCGCACCAGACGTTGATCCCCCTGGTATCGACCACCAAGAGCCAGGCGGCGATGCCGCTCAAGCGATGGCGCAGGGCGTCGAAGGAGAGCTTGTAGTTGGCCGTGACCAGGACCGGCGACAGCACGTCGGGCGAGCCCACCGCATAGAGGCCGGGAACAACCTTGTAATTGCGGCGGATGAGACCGATACGGGCGCCGATGGTGCCCCACCGATCGCGGGCGCTGGCCGTGGTCGCCACCCGCGGCACTGGGCCGACCGGGGTGGCGATAAAATCGAGCACAAAGGGACAGAGGGCATAGCCTGCCCGCTCATGGACCCCGGACCGGGGTTCCGGCTTCGGGCCTCAGCAGGGGGCCTCCGCCGGCGGCGGGGCGAAAACGGGCAGGTCCGGCAGACCGGACAGCGGCGGTAACGGGCAGGGATCGTTGAGGGGCATGGGACGGACTCGTTTGATGAGGGAAATGAGTATGTTCTCACCATAATGCTGCCCGGGGCTTCCGGCCAGTTTTTTTTCCCGGTCACAGGAGGCTCGACAGAGGGCGGCAAAGCGGCTACGCTTGATCGGGCGGAGTGCTCCGCGCCCATCCGTGAACCTTGCCCCGTGAGGTCTCCCATGCCTATTGCCGCCCATGGCCTGCACGCGCGCGGTCTCCTGCACCGGCGGGCCGAAACCGCCCGCCGGCTGCTGGCCGGTTGTACCCTCTGTCCCCGCCGCTGCCGGGTCAACCGCCTGGCCGGCGAGACCGGCTGCTGCTCGACCGGAGCCCTGGCCCGGATTGCCAGCTACGGTCCCCATTTCGGCGAGGAATCTCCCCTGGTCGGGACAGGCGGCTCCGGCACCATCTTTCTCGCCGGCTGCAACCTCTGTTGCTGTTTTTGCCAGAACTACGACATCAGCCAGGGCAGCGAACCGGCCCAGGAGGTCGACGCCCGCGGCTTTGCCGCCATCATGCTCGAGTTGCAGGCCATGGGCTGCCACAACATCAACCTGGTCACCCCCAGCCATGTGGTGCCGCAGATCCTGGCGGCCCTGATCCCGGCGCTGGAGGGCGGGCTCGATATCCCGATCGTCTTCAATTGCGGTGGTTACGAAAGTGCCGCCACCCTCGCCCTGCTGGATGGAGTTATCGACATCTACATGCCTGACGTCAAATTTTGGCAGCCGGCAACCGCGGCCCGCTATGCCCAGGCCCCCGATTATCCGGAGCGGGTGCGCGAGGCCCTGGTGCTCATGCATCGCCAGGTCGGCGATCTGGTTGTCGGGCCGGACGGCATCGCCCGCGCAGGTCTCCTGATCCGCCACCTGCTGATGCCGGGCTCGCTCGATGAAACGGAGGCGATCCTCCGCTTCATCGCCACCCACCTTTCCCCCGCCACCTACGTCAACATCATGGCCCAGTACCATCCCTGCGGCCGGGCCGATCAATACGAGGAGCTGCGGCGCACCATCAGCGGCGACGAGTACCGCCAGGCCCTGGAGATCGCCCGGACCCTCGGTCTCACCCGGCTCGACCGTCCCGATCTGTCCCGGCTGTTGCGACGGCTGGGCAGGTGAACCGCATCCGCGCTCACGGGCAAAGCGGCGGGGAGGTTTACTCCGTTTTCCGGGGGAGCTTGATCACAAAGGTGGTGCCCACGCCGACGGTGGACTCAAAGGTGAGGTCGCCCTGGTGCTTGTCGTGGATGATGTTGCGGGCAATGGCCAGGCCCTGGCCGGAGCCCCGGCCGACATCCTTGGTGGTGAAAAACGGGTCGAAGATCCGTTGCCGCACCCCTTCCGGAATGCCGCCGCCGGTATCGGCCACGGTGAGGGTGACAGCGTCGTCGTCGCTGGCGGTGGTGATGCGGATGGTGCCCATGCCGGCTCCTGCCTTGCCTTTGTGGTCGGCAATGGCATCGGCGGCGTTGACCACCAGGTTGACGATCACCTGGCCGATGTCGCCGCTGTAGACCTTGATCGGAGGCAGTTGGCCCAGGTCCAGCTCCAGGTGGGCCACGTATTTATAGGCATTGGTGCAGACCACCAGGGCGTTGGTGATGATTTCGTTGATGTCGGCTGCCCGCTTGACTTCATTGTCGCCGGAATGGGCAAAACCCTTGAGGCCGAGCACCAACTTGGTCACCCGTTCCACTCCGTCCCGCGTCTGCTCGAAGGCCTGGGGCACATCTTCCTGCAGATAGGCGAGGTCGATCGACTGCTCGATCCGGTCGGTCTCGGCGAGCAGTTCGTCCAAGGAAGAGCCGCTGCGGATCGCGTCTTTGAGCGTGTTGTAGGCGGTCATCAACCGGAGGATATCCTGGAAGCTCTCCTGCAGGAAAGAGAGATTGCTGCCGATGAACTGGATGGGGGTGTTGATTTCGTGGGCAATACCGGCGGCGAGCACGCCGAGGGATTCCAGCTTCATGCTGTGGATGCGGCTGGCCTCCTTCAGCCGCTGTTCGGTCAGATTGCGGAAGATGAGTACGGCTCCGGTAATCTCATTGTCCTCTCCCCGGGTCGGGCAGGTGATGAAATCCGCCGAGAAACTGGCGCCGTCCTTCTGCCAGAAGACATCGCCGTCGACATGGTGCGAGGAACCGTCTTCGATGGCCGCAAAAACCGGACAGAAATCCCAGGGATATTCACTGCCGTCCTCTTGGCTGTGATGGATGGTCTGGTGCAGATGCCGGCCAAACAACTCTTCCTTGGACCAACCCAGGGCTTTCAGCGCCGTGTTGTTGGCCTCGACCACGTTGCCCTCCCGGTCGACCACCACCACCGCGCCGTTGACCCAGGCGAGCATCATCTCATTCTGGTATTTGACCTGCTTGATGGTCTCCAGAAGGAAATCGATCCGCTTCTGTTCCTTGCCGCTGTCCGCTGTTGCTTCGGCCATCTCTGTATCCTGTGGTCAAAATGCCCACCCCGTCGGCACAGGCTTCGATCACTGTGCCCCTGTTACTGTCTCAAATTATGTCGCCGGCCCCGGGAAAGATCAAACCAATTATCGTATACCGATCAGGGCCGCTCGGATTTGGGCCAGCGGCATCTTCGTTCTGTTTTTGGGCGTGCATGGCAGGAGGTGAGCTCCGAGCTGTCCGGCCAAGAAACAGCGGGCATCGAGCGAAAAGCGCGACCATGAATTTCGTTTTGACGAACCGGATTACGGTTGCTACCATGTAGGTATGCGGAATATTGTTGGGGTGCTGATTTCTGCCCTCGCCTCTGTTCCTTCCTGAACGATGAAGAGGGAGCAGGTGTCCGGCCGGATGAAGATCTTCGCTTGCAAACAAGGAGAATGTGATGAGTGTTGGAGCGTTTCTAGAGCCGATGGGCAAGTTTCTTGAAAAGACCCATCTGGTGGAACAGATCAAGGCGGTCGATTTTCCGGGGCTCTTTACCAATCCATGGTTTTTGGTGCCGTTCATTGCTCTGGTCGGCTACCTGCTGTACAAGAAGGCCTTTCGCGACATGATCATCATCGGCGCCATCATCGGTGCCTGGTATGCCTCGGGGACGCCCTACATGCAAACCCTGGTGGTCAACGGCGAGTTGCAGATCAGCAAGATTTTACCGGTTCTTTTTGGCGGCGCCGCCCTCCTGGGGCTGGTCATCTATCTTCTGCTGGGCCGTTCCGATTGAACGGCCCAGGTTCGACATCAACCCCGCCGCTGCCCTGACGCAGCCGCCCTCAGGTTAGCGAGATCATTCGAGAGAAATGGAATACCGTAACGCGATTTTCATCATCACCGAGGAACGTTCCTGTCCGATTTACAATGTCGGTGAGGAATTCAAGGTTGAGCAGATGGCCCTGACCGTTCCCGAGGGCAAACCCGCCTGTCTGTTGATGGTGCGCGAACTGATCAAAGCCGTGACCGAGAAGAAAAGCATGGAGCACTTTTCTCCCTATGGCCTGAAAAAAGTCAAATTCGAATGCGGCGGGTGCACCGGCCTGATCCGGTTTGAGTTCAAGAAAGAAAAGGATTTCGCTACCCTCCAGATGAAACTGCTGGCCATAGCCGAACAGAAGGCACGGATGCGCCATCTGGACCGGTTTTACGATGTGCTGCGCAAGCTGGAGATCTTCGAACCGCTGGACGAGGACAGTCTCCGCGATCTCTCCGGGCAATTGCAGTTGCAGGAATTTGACCCCCATAAAATCGTCCTCAAGAAAGGGGAGCCGGGAACCAGTCTGTATATCGTGCTTGAAGGCCGGGTGGCGGTGATCGGCGACGAGGGGCAGACCCTGTCTGAAATGAGCGTGGGGGATATCTTCGGCGAAATGAGTCTGCTCTCCGGCGAGCCGGTGACCACCACCATCCACTCCCGGGAAAAAACCCGCCTGGCCACGCTCTCCAGTAAGGATTTCAAACACGTCCTCAACCGGTATCCGGTGCTCCAGGTCTTTTTCTACCGGATGCTGGTCGAGCGCGCCCAGGCCAACACCCTGCGGGCCGGCACCATCAGTTCGGGGATGACCGGCCGGCTCTCGGAGATCAATCCGGTCGAGCTCTTCCAACTGATCAACTCCAGCCAGAAAACGGGCAAGGTGCAACTGACGCTCGACGACGGCAACGCCGTGGTCGCCTTTCACGAGGGGGAACTGGTCGATACCCGGTATCGCGACCTCTCCGACAAAGAGGCCTTCTTCGCCCTGCTGGCCAAAAGCGAGGGCAGCTTTACCTACACCAGCGGTCTGACCGCCGAGGAAAAGGCGTTGCCGGTGATCGGCGGTTTCATGGGCTTGATCATGGAGGGCATGCGGCGGGTGGACGAGAAGGAGGTCTGATCGTCGCGCCCCCCATGATCCCAGGTGGGGAAACGGCCAGGGCCGTTACTCCCGGGAGAGACGTCTTTCCCACCTGTCCAACAGACGCTGGCGCTGTTCCGGCGTCGCTGTCTCCCATCGTTCCAGCAGTCGGGTGCGCTGTTGCGGGTCTGCCAGGAGAAGCCGTTGCTTGAGTCGGGCTTTTTGCTCGGGCGGGAGGGATTGCCACCGCTCCTTCAGTTCCTTGCGCTGTTCCGGCGAAAGCTGGCGGAATCGTTCCCGGGCGGCCCGCAGACGCTGCTTCTGTTCCGGCGGGAGTTGTTGAAACTGTTCAAAACGTTCGCGAATCCACTGGCGCTGCTCGGGTGAGAGGTGCCGCCAGCGTTGGAAACGCTCTTTGGCCTCGGCCCGTTGTTCAGGGCTCATTTCCAACCATCGGTCCGCCCCCTTCCGCAGACGCTCCTGCTTTTCCGGTGCCAAGCCATCCCATTCCCTGGCAAACGGCTGCAAGATCCGTTGCTGTTGCGTGCTCAACTCCTTGAAGTCACCGGCCTGGAGCGGCAGAGCGCAGCAGAGCAGCAGACCGACAGCAAGCCACACCCCGCGCTGAACACGTTGCCTACTTGTCATCGCCGTCCTCCTTGGGGGGTTCCTTTGCCTTGGCCAGGGCCTCAAGCTCAAACGGATCCATCCAGCCTGTGTCTTTATCTTCAAATGATCCGAGAAACTCCAGCATCTCCATCTCCGGCACCTCGTCCGTGGTCTCCGGTGTCCGGCCCTTGGCCCAGGCCGCAGGGACCAGGACCAGGAAGACCGTCAAAAGCACGGGACAAACTGTTTTCAGCCTCCTCAGCCGTCGAAAGCCATTCGTAAAAATCAATATCTTCAAAAAATTCAAGGGATTCCTCCGCAGTGAACAGTCCCAGATCGGCTACCATATTTTTCTCGACCATCTCCTGACCAGACGGCCCCCGAGCGACGAAGACCACCAGCACCGCCGCGACCAGGGCCGAGGCAATCGTGCCGATCAGGGGCAGGGGGCGGCGAAAGCAGAGCGGCCGAGGCCCCGCCTTCATCAGGGCCCGATTCCGGGCGCGATGCAGCCGCGACATGACGGTGCCGTCGAGATCGTCCGCCGCTGCATCAAGCAGCCGCTTTGCCGCTTCCACGAAGGCGCGTTGCTGTTCGTCGTTCATGGCCAATGATCCCCCAGTTGTTCCCGTAGGGTCTGTATCGCCCGGGAATAGTGCGTTTTCACCGAACCTTCGCTGCACCCCATGACGCCGGCGGTGTCGGCGACGCTCAGTTCCTGCCAGCCCCGGAGCAGAAAGGCCTGTCTTTGCCGAAGGGGCAGCCGGGACAGTGCCTGGTGCAGGGCGCTGAAGGCATGGTTGACCTGGGCGGCGTGTTCCGGATCGGGGCTGTGGTCGTCGACCAGTTGTTCCAGACCGCTCTCTTCTTCTGGCGCGCCGATCCCAAACCAGAGCAGGCAGCGGCGGATCGTCCGTCTGCGGCCGAGGTCACGGATGGCGTTGTGGAGAATGGTGTAGAACAGCGGTTGCCACTCCTCCCGTGGTCTCTGGGCATATTTGTCGACAAAGCGGCAGAAGGCATCCTGGACCAGATCGAGGGCATCCTCCCGGTTGCGGCAGGCCAGCAGCGCCATGCGGTATGCCGGCCGCTCAATCGATTTGAGGAAAGATTCCATATGGGGATGATCCGGTAGTGTCTCCGCTTGGGTTGCCGCAGGGGAGACCGGCGTGGGGACCGATCTCCCGGTGGGTGGGTTTAACTGTGCCGCCGGTCGAAGCGCCGGTCGACACGCTGGCCTCGCCGGTCCAGCCGGTTATCGATACGGTCTCCCTGGCGGTCGAGACGGTTTTCAATCCGATCGCCGCGGCGATCCAGATTCAGGGCACGCTGGTCATGACCATTGGCGGCGGCGCGGTCGGATCGGATGTCCAGGCGGTCATTGATTCGCTCGCCCCTGGCATCCAGCCGCTGATCGATGCGCTCGCCACGGTTATCCAGACGGGCTTCATAGCGATCGCCCCAGTCCTCGGCATAGGCGTTGCCGAGCAGGAAGAAGAGGGTGAGGGTGGCGGTCGCAAACGATGCTGTTTTCATGGTGGGTTCTCCTTGAGTGAAGGGTGGTTCAGGGGCTTTACTGAGGAGAACGCGTCAGCCGCGGATCGGTTGACAGCCGCAGGAAAAAAATGGAGGGGGAAATCGGGCTATTCGGAGTCCGAAGCAGATTCCGTCACATATTTGGAGAGATAGAAGGATTGCAGCACGATGAAGACCAAAGTCAGGCCGAGCATGCCGAACAGCTTGAAATTGACCCAGGTGTCGCGATCAAAGGCCTGCATGACATAGAGATTGATCCCGCCCAGAATGAGGAAAAAGGTGGTCCAGGCGAGGTTGAGACGGCGCCAGACCGGTTGGGGCAGCGTCAGATTGGACCCCAGCAAGCGCTCGATGGCGGTTTGCCGGCCGACCACCTGGCTAAGGAGAAAGGCGCCGCCGAACAGCCAGTTGATGACCGTGGGCTTCCACTTGATGAACTGCTCATCATGGAGAAAGAGGGTCAGGCCGCCAAAGACGAGGATGATGGCCAGGGTGACCAGTTGCATCATCGCCACCGTTCGCGTTTTCATCCAGGAATAGGCGCACTGGGCAATGGTGGCCACGATGGCCACTCCGGTGGCGACGTAGATGTCGAACAGTTTGTAGGCGATGAAAAAAAGCAGGACCGGAAAGAAGTCGAAAAGAAGTTTCATGGGGGCCGCACAGCAGCGATCAGGGTAAGGGTTAATATCGGGGGGCGGAGCGAACGGTTATGGCCAAGTTTTTCCTGCCGTCACCCCTGGCGCTGGGGGGAAGGGAGAAAGCCGTAACCAAGGGTCGCGATCAGGGCTCGGCCCTTTGTCCGTCTGCCGGGATAGATGGGGGATACCGGTTACGATTGGCAATTGTCGTCCTAATGTAACTATCGATATGATTGAGCGCAATCTCTTCGAGAGAGATTGCGCTGGCCGATGGCGTTGCACAGGGCTTGCCTCCCGAAAAACCGGTGTCTGGCAAGATCATGTTGCGAGTGCCGCTCGAAGTCCCTGCCTGCGTTCGTGGCTGCCAAAGGCGACGGGAAAGAGGCCTGGCCGGGGGGGCTCCTTTCTCAAGGGATCACGACCCGGCAAGGACACCCTGCCAGTGACATTTGGGACATTCCAGGGCTTTTGCCCCGTCTTCTTTGAATTCTTCCAATTCGGGATCAGTTGACTCAATTAATTTTGCCTGACAATCAGGGCAACGACCGGCTCTCATCGATTCCACAATATATTGCCCTCGGCCCGGATCATTCATCGGGACGCTTTTGTTTCTCAATTCCCTTTTTTTCCCTCGTATTCTCCCTTTCATGACCGCACCTCCCGGCTACGTTTTTGAGGACCGCAGTGGCTCAATGGAGGACTTAGAATCCTAAGATTAAGTTAGTGAAGCCTATGCAGATAGCAAGGAGAACAAGCGATACAAGCGCAGATACTGATTGTTTTAACAACGACGCTTGGAGGTGTGACCCGATGGCACGCCAGCAAAGGAGCCACCTCTACCGTTCGTTTGTAATATAAAGTGGCGCTGGTCAGGAGACCGACTCCGATAAGAGTAAACACCAGCGGGAGAACAAAACTGAGAACTATCTCATCAGACATGCAATTCCTCGGGGGCAGGGCGGTCTACTTGCTCGATTCGCTAGGGCGCTCCGATGATTTTGGGAATACTGACCACAAGCTGACCGTATCCCTGGCTCACGTATGCGCCGATTTGAGCAATAAGAGAGTAGGCGAGAGCAAACTGCGCCACGGCAAAACCGGCCACAGTAAACTGACTGATACTGACAAGGCCGATACCAAATTGGCTGATGCAAAGCACTCCGCAGCCAAACTGCCCGATGGCGACAATACCTTTTGCAACGACCGGAACCCTGTTGGGGCTGTACTTGAATGAAACGTGCAGCAAAGGCAGGCCGGCGATATGTGCCTTTGATTTATATTCAAAGCCCCAACCTGTCCATGACTCCTTGGCTGGATATGGAGCACCGCACTGAGGGCATGCAAAGGCCTGCTCTGATATTTGATGCTTACATTCCCGGCAGGGTTTCATAATGTCCTCAAGCTGTTCGGCCGTATCAGGCCCGTAGAAACAGTACTGTCGTTTTTCCTTTTCCACGGTGACCGCTTGCCTGGGCAAAAAACGCGGTGTTATTCTGAGCAACTTGTATTTTTTATATAAATTCTAGATGGGTGTATCGCAAGGCAAGAATGAAAAACAGCAAGTTCAGCGAGAAATGGCTAAAATGATGGCGGGTTGCCGTCTGTCAATTCAGTTCATCATCTTTCCAGTATTTTGTTCCTTTAACCGTAGCCTGAAGCGCCAGTCCGCTTTGCGTTAACTGATAGACGGTTATTCCATCCACCAACGCCTCGCCTCCGATAGCCGCGCCTTTGTCGCTGGCCTTGGCGGCAGCATCGGCGTGTCCACCGAATTCCCACCCGCTGGCTATGAATTTTTCCATCGTGGCCCGATCATGGAAAATGAACACCGCTCGGAAATCCTTCACCCCGAGTCCCAGCCCTAAACCGGCTTCACCCATTTTCATGAAGGTTTGCTTCCCTTTTTTGTCCGTGACGACACCGTAACCACCACCGAAAGAAGCGAAGATTACATTAACATTGGCATTACTGAAAACCGCATAGCCAGGTGCTGCTGCAACCTCAGCCTTTGCAATTGGCTTGACTTTATAAAGATCGGCTAATGTTTCCCTTTGCATGGAAAGAATAGCCTGTCTTTTATCTTGCGGGGTGGTGCCCTTGGTAGTTGCACAACCGATCAAAATAAAGGCGGAAGAAAGAAAACAGATGGTTAGTATTATTCGTCTCATAATTGTTCCTTCGGCTCTCGTGTGAAATCACATATTGAAGTTTCATTTTAATAAATCTGGTAAAGGCAAATATTTTGCGTATCTCTATTCATAGAGAACTCTTTGAGGGCTTATTCAGCAAATTTTTCATAAAGCCATCCCATGCGACATGGTTATGCTTTGCCAGTCAGCTCGGATATAGCAGGATTATTGATTAAAAATTTTTCCAATCGATGCAATGTGTCTTCCGACAGATTCAGTAAAGCAGCTTCCTCTGTTGCCATTATATCTATGGAACTATTTTTGATAATTCCAATCCCCATTTTGTGACATATAATATTCGCCAGCCTTACTATTGTGATGAGATGATTTTCTTTGTCAAATTTTTTTAAGTGGTGATCACGGGCAACAACGGAATACATTACTGGTAATTTCATTCTTTTCATGAGCATGTAGCCATGTTTTGCATGCAATGATTCTATTGCTTCGAGAAGCAACTCATCTGGAATATTGAAAATTTTATAAAACTTTTTTTTCTGCTCAATGACCTTGAGAATTAACAATTTTCCGATATCGTGAAAAAGTCCAGCAGAAAAAGCCTCTTCTCGTATTACACCATAGATCCTATTGCTTGCGAGAATGCCAGATCCATAGGCACAAGCAACTGAATGCTGCCATAATTGCTTCATGATGACATCGATCTGGCCATCATTTGAACTAAATAATTTATTATTGATGTCAGCGCAGACAATTTGCATGATTTCAGCCATCCCGAGTCTCATAATGGCTGATCTTACCGTGGTTGTCTCAACTATACCGGAATACATGGCCGAATTAGCGAGTCTCAGTATGGTGCTGGAAAGGGATTGATCTTCAACGATCAATTTTTCAATAATCCTGAGATCAGGTTGATCCTTAATTAATTCAAGTTGTATTTGAATGGAGATAGCGCTGAAAATAGGCAAGGTGCCTTGTTCGGCTTCGAGCGATTTGTTGAGTTGTAACAGCAGGTTTTCTTTGTTTTTCATTGTTGTTCGTGGTTAATGCCGCTTTCAAGGACCCTTTTCAGGGCATTTTCACCTGTCTTACTTATCCTGCACCGAGGAATTTATTCTTTCCATGAAAAAGTGATTTTGTTGGCTGGGGCTTTTTTTTCATACGTCAACTCGAAAATGGTTTCCAGCATCCAGCGGCGGAAGGATTCATTGTCCTGAAACTGTTTAAAGAGTTGGGCGTCATCGGTGAAGAGGGCGGTGATCACCCGTTTCAAGGCCTTGTCGTGTTCAATACGGGCGTTTTGACGGTCGGAATGTTGCTTTGCGTTCCGGTAGGCTTGATCCTCGGCCACCTTCTTCGGTATCTCATCGGTGATACGTTGCTCCATCCGTTTCGGATCGGCAAAGAGTCCGCCAAATTGCTCATTGAACGCCTGGAGGATGTTGGAGAGGTTGTCCAACTCCGGTTCAATTTTGCGGCCCCCGCCTGAGGTCGGCACCGGCTCGATCTCGGCGTCGGCGTCGGGTAGGGCAATGGCCATCGTTGCCTTTTTTTCGGCCCGGTAGCTGTCCATGTCGATGGCCTCAAGGATGCCTTTGGCCAGGTCTTCTTCAACCGGGGCCGGCAGTTTGGGGATGAGGAAGTTGAGAAAAATCGACAGCTTTTCCCAGTCCTGAATGCCATAGGGCAAGATGGTGGCCAGGAAGTCATAGGTGCGGGCAAAGGCTTTGGCCTTGCCCTTGAAATCCACCTGCCCGTCTTCATCCAGATCGTGCAGATAAACCGCCACACAGGCGTCGAGGATGGGGTCCAGCCTGTCCCTGTCCGCCCCTCCCAGGTATGAGGCCACCAGTTCGTCGATCTGCTCGGGTGCATAGACCTGATAGCCATCAAGTTCCCCCTTCAGGGTATGCAGCTTGTTGGGGTCGGTCTCCTTGCTGAGAATCGTGGTCCGGTAATAGTCGGCGAACGATTTTTCTATCGTTTCGGTATCGTTCTGGAAATCGAGCACAAAGACGTCGTGCTTCTTCGGGTGCGCCCGATTGAGGCGCGAAAGCGTCTGCACTGCCTTGATGCCGGAAAGCAGTTTGTCCACATACATGGTGTGCAGCAGCGGTTCGTCGTAGCCGGTCTGGAATTTTTCGGCACAGATGAGAAAACGGTAGGGATCTTCCTGGATCCTGTCGGCGATGTCATTGCTGGGAAACCCGTTCAACTTGGCCTCGTTGACCTTCTCCCCCGCATATTCCGGCTCCCCGGAGAAGGCGACAATGGGTTTATACGGGCTTTTCAGCTCCGTGAGGTAGGCGTTGAAGGCGAAAAAATACTGAATCGCCCGCTGAATGCTGCCGGTCACCACCATGGCCCGCGCCTGGCCGCCGATCTTGTGTTGACCGATCACCTGCTCCAGAAAGTGGTCCACCATGATTTCCGTCTTGTCGCGAATGGCCTTGTCATGGCTTTCCACATAGCGGCGCAGTTTCTTGCGCGCCTTCTTCACATCAAAGAGGGGATCGCCCTCCACGGTTTTGGCCAGCCGGATATAGCTTGCCACCGGCGTATAATACTTGAGCACGTCGAGGATGAACCCCTCCTGGATCGCCTGCTTCATCGTGTAGCCATGGAAGGGCCGATGCTTGACCTCGTCGCCAGCCGGGCAGGCGATGCCGAACAGTTCCAGGGTTTTGTTCTTGGGTGTGGCGGTGAAGGCAAAGTAACTGGCATTAGGCAGCAGCTTCCGCGATTCAATGATGCGGTTGATCTTGTCCTCGGTGGTTTCCTCCTCCTGTTCCGCGCCGCCTTCAGACAGGGCCATGTTCATCGCCGCCGAGGTCCGCCCGCCCTGGCTGGAATGCGCCTCATCGATGATGATGGCGAACCTCTTGCCCCGATGTTCGTTGCCGATCCGGTCCAACACCTCGGGAAAAGTCTGCACCGTGGAGATGATGATCTTCTTGCCGTCCTTAAGGAACTTGACCAGTTGCTGGGTCTTGGATGTGCCCACCCCCTCCTTCACCGCGCCGATGATGCTGCCGACCTGGGCAAAGCCCTTGATGGTTTCGCGAATCTGTTTGTCGAGGATGCGCCGGTCGGTGATGATGATGATCGAGTCGAACACCTCCTTGCCGTCCTTGCGCAGCCCGATCAACTGGTGCGCCAGCCAGGCGATGGAGTTGGACTTGCCGCTGCCGGCCGAATGCTGGATAAGATACCGCTTGCCGGCGCCGAACCAGGCCGCGTCGGCCAGGAGTTTGCGCACCACATCCAGTTGATGATAGCGGGGGAAGATCTGCACCCGCTTTTTCTTGCCGGTCTTTTCGTTCTTTTCCGCCACGATCTGGGCGTAGTTTTCCAGGATCTCGGTCAGGCCGCCGGGGGTGAGGATGCGCCGCCAGAGGTAGTCGGTCTTGATGCCGTAGGGGTTGGGAGGGTTGCCGGCGCCGTCGTTCCAACCCTGGTTGAAGGGCAAAAACCACGAATCCTTGGCCATGCCTTTTGCACCCTTCAAATGGGTGCACATCCGGACTTCATGGTCGTCCATGGCGAAGTGGACCACGCAGCGGCCAAAGAGAAACAGGGTCTCGCGGGGGTCGCGGTCGCGTTTGTATTGCTCCTCGGCGTCTTCCGCCGTCTGTTTGGTCAGACTGTTTTTCAGCTCAAAGGTGGCCACCGGCAAACCATTGATGAACAACGCCAGGTCGAGCGCCCGGTTGCTTTGCTCGCGGCTGTAGCGGAGTTGGCGGGTGATGCTGAAACGGTTGGCCCCGTGGCGCAGCACGGCCGGTGCATTTTCCGGCGTGGGCGTGCCGTAGAACAGATCGACAACATGCTTGCCGTGGTGGACGCCCTTGCGCAACACGTCGATGACGCCGCGCCGGGTAATCTCTCCTTGCAGTTGCGCCAGAAACTTGCGCCGCACCGGTCCATCCACGCGCAGCTCCAGGGCTGCCGCCGTTTCCTCCTGGGTGGCCTCAAGGAAACCGGTCAACTGATGCAGGTCAAGCGCATACTCCCGGTTGTAGTCGCCGCCAGCGCCGGCAATCCAGCCGAAAGTGGTCATGGCGCCGACGATCAACGACTCCAGTCCGTCTTCCTTGACGTTGGTCACCGGCGGCTGTTCGGCCGGAACGGGCCGGGCCGCCTCAATCAGCTTGATGCCGCCTTCCGGGCCAAAGAATGCTACTTTGTGATCGTGCGGTGCGCACTGAGGATCGTTCGATGCGCACTGAGAGAACTGTTGGCAGGGGGGCTGGGCAAACTCATCGAGAAACGAAACCAACCGCGGGTCCTCGGCCTGGAAGCCGAGGATGAGCCGTTCGGCGGCGGTTCTCGGCATTTCCAGCCGGACCAGGGCGCTGGTGCTGGGGGCAACAGCCACTACCTTCACCTCGTCGATCATCACCCCGACGTAGGCGGCGACCATCTGCACCAACTGCACCCGCTGGTATGCATTCATGTCCTCGGCATCGCGGGCCAGGATGAGATCCACCATCGCCTTCTGCGGAGCGCTGACCGGTTGGCCGACATTGACGCGCAAGGCCCAGGGTTCTTGCTTGTAGACCTCGAAGTCTTTCTTGGTCCACTTCTGTTGGTCGGCAATATTGTGGCAACTGCCACAGAGGGCGATCAGGTTTTCCGCGCTGTGGTCGTGGGTGTTTCGCCAGGGGATGATATGGGCGAGTTCAAGGGAGAGGCCGAAACCGCAGACGGCGCAGCGGTGGCAGGATTCGTGCAGCACCTGGCGGCGTACAGGAATGGGGATGGGAGGGCGGTCACTCATGGAGTTCCTCGGCGTCAAGGTCGTCAAGTAGGTCGCCGTTTGTCTGTTCTGGTGTGTTATCCGGGGGCAGGTCCGGCAGCTTGGCCGCCGCCTCGCGCACATCGAGCTTGCCGGTGACGATGTCAGCGGTCATCCGGGTGCGGTATTCCTGCATGAGGGCTATTTCGCGTTCGGTGCGGGTGATGGCGGTGTTGAAGGGTGCCGTTTCGCTTTCGATGAATTTCGTGATCTGTTCCTGTTCGGAAAGGGGCGGCAGCGGTATCCACATAGCACCAATCCTTTCAACATTCAAATTACCCTGTGTATTCACTGGTGCTTCTCGCAACAGTTCGCTCTTCATGCACCGAAAGACACTAAACAGATAGTCACGGTCCAATTTGCCTGTCGGTGCGAATCCCACAATTGAGTCCGGGAAACATGCTTCAAATGTGAGGATCGCCACGTCCCCAATGTTTGCGGCAATCGTCATCACAAGGGTGCCACTTGGGAACAACTTGCTTACAGACAAGCCTTTTTCGTTGAGCGTTTGCTTGTAATTGGTAATGAATTTGTCTGCTTGAGCCACCGATCCCGTTTGGATGAAAGGGTATGGGCCGTCGTAAAAGGATGGATCGTTTCGAGGCCGATGTGAGAACTTGCCTCGGAGAATACGGGCAACTTGTTTCACACGCCTTGCCTCCCAATGTGCCGGAATTTCCCCAAGCCAAGGGATGCCAGACGGTTTGAGCGGGATGCCAGGGTTGAGGCCACGGGTGACGGCACGGTGGATAATGCCCTGCTTCTGTTCATTGAGCAGCCCGATCAACTTGCGCTTTGCCCGAATAAAGCTGTCGAGCTTCCGGTTCGCATGGTCCAGAAAGCGCACGATGGCAGCTTGTTCGTCGGGCGGTGGGAGCGGCACGAACTGATTGCCAAACATCTCGTACCGAAAGTCGGTGGACCGTTCCCGAATCCCTTTTGCCAAAGCGAGAATCCATTGAGAGCGCGACATTTCGCGGATTGTGTGGGCGTAGTAACCGGCCACGGCACCGGAGCGCGGTTGGCAGACGTTGTAAACCGGAGTGCCTTTTCCGTCGCTGTCAGAAACACCAATCGCTCCAGCGAAGGCGTCCATTCCATGAATAACCAAATCACCTTTACGGATACCTTGGTAGCCTGATTCAACAGTTGCTTCAGTGAAACCACGAAGACGACGGTTCTTGCGTAACGTCACCATGCCGTCCCGAAAACACGTCACGACCTCATCCTCGGGGCGTACAGGGCGTTGCATCTTTGCAAAGAGCCGCTTCGCCCTCTCTATCTGCCACTGCGACGGAAGTTCAGGCGTCCACGGAATGCCCGACTCTTTGTACTCCGCATACGGCTTCATCCCCTCGATCATCCCCTCTCCCCCGTCATTTCCCCGGAGGTCTCCGGCTCATTGCCGCCAAAGATGGCAATGTAGGGTTGGTAGCTAAAGACGCGATTGCGCTTGTAGCCGGTGACCTCCTGGAGGATGTCGAGTGTGACCAGACGAGAGACCAGACTGTTGGCGGCAGTGAAGGTTGTCCCGGTGAGGGCCTGCACCTCGGCCACCGAGACGATGGGGCGCTGGTAGAGCGATTCGAGCACGCGATGGCCATTGCCGGCGGCGCGGCCCAGATGGGTGGTGACCGCAGCGCGGTGCTCCTCTCGCAGAGCGAGGATGCGGCGGGCTGTCTCGGTGGCCTCCCGGCTGACGCTGGCAATGCCGCGCAGGAAAAAGGCCAGCCATTGCTCCCACCGGCCGTGGTCGCGGATAGCCTGGAGGTGTTCGTAGTAGGCGGCTCGGTGTTGTTTGAAGAAATGGGAGAGATAGAGCACCGGCTTGCTCAGGATTTCCTGTTGGCAGAGCAGGAAGGTGATGAGCAACCGGCCCATGCGGCCATTGCCATCCAGGAAAGGATGGATGGTCTCGAATTGGGCATGGGCAAGGCCGATCCGGATGAGTTGGGGAAGATCGCTTTCGGCATGGAGGAAGGTCTCCAGCGCCCCAAGCGCCCCCGGCACCTCATGGGGCGGTGGCGGCACAAAGGTGGCTTCGTTGAGGGAACAGCCGCCGGGGCCGATCCAGGTCTGCGAACGGAGCAGGT
>Ga0074193_1001340_pt1 | contig 30722 bp, 28 predicted proteins | sample EPASupsiteHSE605_FD_64523 | JGI IMG/M metagenome (GOLD analysis project Ga0074193, IMG submission 64523) | Bioremediated contaminated groundwater from EPA Superfund site, New Mexico - Sample HSE6-05 | ecosystem: Environmental > Aquatic > Deep subsurface > Groundwater > Contaminated ... | reverse complement strand
GAATTATTTGAAGCTCCTGAACATGGCCGCATTTTAGGTGAAGTTACTGAAAAGCAACGGGTTATCTATACTTCGCTGGGGGTGGAGCCTCCCTCGTTACAAAATTCGGGAACTTAGGTGGTAGAGAATCATTAGGATACAATACACAAAAGCCTTAGACATTTGTCTAAGGCTTTAATTTTTTTTGGTTGCGGGGGCCGGATTTGAACCGACGACCTTCGGGTTATGAGCCCGACGAGCTACCACTGCTCCACCCCGCGATGTTAAATAAACGTTCCAGCTCGATATCTCCAATTATAGAATGGTGGGCAGGGATGGATTCGAACCACCGTACCTTTCGGAACAGATTTACAGTCTGCCGCCTTTAACCACTCGGCCACCTACCCATTTCAATTGGAGCCGACGATGGGACTCGAACCCGCAACCTGCTGATTACAAATCAGCTGCTCTACCAATTGAGCTACATCGGCATTGGACACCAACGTATTGTATCAAAGATTACGGCCACTTGTCAACAATAAAAGTCATTTTTTTTCTGGAAGAATTTACAAGACAGAGTGTCTGATTCTATTCATATTGTATGGAATTTTAGGCCCCTCTGTGCTCCAGATACCTTTCCAACTTTCGCTTGACCCGCTGCAGTGCATTGTCAATGGATTTGACATGCCTGTCGAGATCAACGGCAATCTCCTGATAAGATTTGCCTTCAAGATAGGACATCAGCACTTCCCATTCGAGCGAACTTAAAATTTCGCCCATCTTTTCTTCAATATCGTCAAATTCTTCCCTGCTGATGATCAGTTCCTCAGGATCCGTGATCTTATTTCCAGAAATAACATCCAAGAGCGTCCTGTCGGAATCCTCATCGTAAATAGGTTTGTTCAGCGATACGTACGAATTGAGCGGAATATGCTTTTGTCTGGTAGCCGTCTTGATCGCTGTAATGATCTGCCGAGTTATGCATAACTCGGCAAATGCTCTGAAAGAGGAGAGCTTGTCCCCACGAAAGTCACGAATTGCTTTATACAGTCCAATCATGCCTTCTTGAATGATATCTTCCCTATCCGCACCGATCAAGAAATACGATCTGGCTTTTGCTCTGACAAAATTCTTGTACTTATTGATCAAGTACTCCTGAGCTTCTGCGTCACCGATCTTTGCTAACTCAACTAGTTCCTCATCCGCTATGTATTCATTAGCCTCGAATTCTTCTGGAATCTCTGTCTGGATACTGTAAGTCAAGTCCATCCCTCCCGAAACCGATTCACGAAGGTAACGCTGAAGCCTCCATTATATGCTTATAACAAAACAATTATACCTGAAATGCACAAATAGCGTCAAGATGAAGATTAGCGGGATATGGCAGATTAAGTCTGATTTCTCTGTCTCCGTACCTCATACATGATGATGGATCCGGCTACGCTGGCATTCAAAGATGAAATTCTGCCATACATTGGCAAGGATATAATTTCATCGCAGGTTTCCCGGATCAGTCTCCCGAGTCCCTTATCCTCTCCGCCAATGACGATGACCCTTGGCCCTTTCAGTTCCGCCTGATAGATATCTTTGCCGCCTGCTTCCGCACCGGATACCCAGCAGCCCTCTTCTTTGAGATATTTAAGTGTCTGGACAAGGTTGCTTACTCTGGCCACAGGCACATATTCCACAGCTCCGGCCGACGTTCTGCCGACAGCTGGCGTGAGTGCGGCACTTCTTCTTTTGGGAATGATCACCCCATGAACACCCGCTGCATCGGCAGTTCGAAGAAGAGCCCCTAAATTATGCGGATCCTCGATCTCATCCAGAACAAGGATAAATGGATCTTCCCCTCTTTGCCTTGCTATCTCCAAAATATCGGATGGTTCTGCATATTCTTTGGCAGCAGCAAATGCCACCACTCCCTGATGCTTTTCTCCGGCAGTATATTTGTCCAGGATAGTATTCTCCACAAATTGGTACGGTATGCCGCGCGCTTTAAGTAGATGCAGTATGTCCGAATTTCTTCCCTGTCCCTTTTCATTTTTGATCAGCACTTTATTCACTGGATTCCCGGATTTGATCAGTTCGGTCACAGCGTTGCGCCCGCACACAATATTTTCTTCCAATGCCGGTTTCCCCTTCCGAAAGTTTATCGTAGCATACTAACCTTAAAATTTGTATATTACGACGTTCACTTTCTTACATATTTTACAACACTGTACTGAATGTCATTATAAGTTTGCAATTCACCTTCAGACTCAACTTTCCAGTTGTCATCTTCATCGACATTCCTAAGATGCTTATCCGCAGGGAATGTGTGCCTGATTTTTGTTACATACAGTTCATTCAGATAGGGCATGAGCAGCTGAAAAAGTGATTCTCCGCCAATCACACAGATATCGTCCGAAGGGTATTCTTTCAGCTCCTGAAGCAGGTCCTCCAGAGAATGACAGATAATAAATCTTTCATCCTGAAAATCCCTGTTTGTGCTCAGGACAATATTCGTTCTGTCCTTCAAGGGCTCTTTTCCCGGCAATGATTCATAGGTTCCTCTGCCCATGACCACGACCTTGCCAACAGTCATCTGCTTAAAAAACTTCATATCTTCCGGAATTTTCAGCAGCAGGTCGCCTTTATAGCCAATACCCCAGTTTTGATCTACCGAAACGATTGCTTTCATTCATTAGCCCCCTAAAAAATTTTCAGAACAACGCGGTAAATCCTCTGAAGATAATAAAATGCTGCATGTAGTGCGCAGCCGTTACTTTTGCCTGAAATAGAACAGATCTCTTACTTCCTGCTGTTTGCCGCAGGTCATCTTCCCTTCATGGCATTTGCTGACCAGACAGGGCGGCAGTGCTTTTTCATAGAGTACACCGGACAATTCTCTGAGGATCTTCAGTTTCTTGACTGCGAGCTTTCTGATTTCCCACTGGGCGTTTAGGCAGGTCCTTTCCGAGAGCATCTGATTGTCTATCCTCGCATTTGTGGACATAATCATTTTTAAAAGCTGGCAATTCAGGATAAACGGCATAGCTTTGCCCAGCCCCAATTTTTGATAAATCTCCCTGGAAAATGTCCGATAGGCTTCCGTCAGATTTAAGAACTCCTCCAAAAACGGAGAATTGCGAATGCTATCCGGAACGATTACCGGTCTTTCTGTGTCGCTGAAAAGGTTACTGAAGTCTTCCCGGAACATTTCCGGCAGACGATGACGGATCTGCTGGTGATACGTCACCAAGGAACACATCATCCCAAAAGTGGTCCGGACCTGTTCGGCAATACTTTCATGACCGTAACCAAGCACTCTCTGGACAATTTCTTTCGCCTTAACTGGAGCTTCCTCCCCCCAGGACAGCAAAACCTCGGAAGACGCCCTGCTTTGGGTGCTGGTCAGAGCGCCCAGACCAGCCTTAATGTCCGGATCCTGACAACTGGATAATAAGATGAGGTCATCTTCGGGATTAATTCTCGCCAAATCTGTCCGATAGAAGTCCTCAATGATTGTTAATTCTGCCGTACTGTCATAGTCATCGGGGAACAGCGCGCGTAATTCAGCCGGAAGGAAGGCTTCCAGCTCATTTTTCAGGGTCTCGAATATCCCTTCATATTTCCTGTCATTGAATAAAAGAAAGAACTCCCACAGTTTGTCCCCGGACATCGAAACGGATAGATTCGTCTTTGCCGCGAGCGGCAGTATATAGCGGGCATCTTCAATCGGAATCGCGTAAAGGTAATGCTCAGGCTTAGGTCTCCCTTTAAACCCACCTTCCTTCAGTGCACACATTCTGGTATACAGATCGAATGCTTGCTGCCCGAGCTCCAAGGCTCTGTGGCAATCTTCAGGCGGCAGGTCAGGAAAAGCAAACGCGTCCTGATCAAGCGCCACATATCTTTGACTTTGTTGTACATAGGATGCTTTCAGCTCACAGAGCAGCATGCTCTGAACCCGGTTGATACCTTCGGCAACAAAGAATATATTGGCCGTTTTCAGAACTTTCTTTAGTTCCGTGGCGGATATCCCGCTTAAATGACTCCGTTTAATCCAGGCTGCGACTCGGTCCAGTCCGGTATGTTCAAAGTTCGTGATCTTCATGTTTCGACTCCCCCCGTTTTCCGGTTTCTTCGGGTAAAGTACCTCTTTCTGTTTTCTTGCTATTTTCTGTCGCCATTGTCTCAAGAATCCCGTCTATGTTGTTTAGAACCGCGCCCATCCGAGTATTTTTGCCAGTAATATGCCAGTAGCCGATAAGCGCTTCGAAGGCTGTAGAATGCCTGTAGGTGACAACATCAACACTACGTGGATAGTGGCCCTTCGCATTCCGACCCCTCAGAACAACCTCTGTTTCCGTTTCATCCAGTTCGTTCATGAGATGCCTCAGAATACCTGCTTGCGTTTTGGCCTGTACATAGAAAATAGCCCGCTTATGCATGAGTTGTACCTTGGCAATGTCCTGCTCCAGAAGATGCTTGCGTACCCATAATTCATAAACGGCGTCACCTATATAGGCGAGCAGCAGAATATTAATATCCTGCCACCTTTTATTGATTTGTACCGACCAAATATCCGGCATGCCGTTATCCTGTTCAGGTTTGTTTTGCTTAGGCAAATGTTATCATCCTTTAACTATTTCAAATACCAACGAGCACCCTCAGGGGTATCTTCAATCACAATCCCGATTTCTTTAATCCTGTCCCTGATGAGATCCGCAGTCGTCCAGTCTTTGTTCCTGCGGGCATTAGCTCTGATCTCCATCACAAGCTCCATGACCTGGGCCAGTTTCCCGGAATCTTCCTGCAACATTTCAGCCTCGGCTTCCAGATCAAATCCTAGTATCCCAGCCAGCTCTATCAAAGTTTGTGCTGCTTCAGTCAGAGATTCCGTCTCTATAGAACCTTTGGCAAGGTACGTATTGATTCCTTTGGCTAGCTCAAATAAGGCTGCATAAGCCTGGGCCGAATTAAAATCATCGTCCATAGCCTGTTCGAAAGCATTCCTGGCCTCCAGGCAGACCTCAGCCATTTCATTATCCGTCTTCAGGTCCCGGTTCACAGCAATGATACCGAACGTCATACCCTCTTTACCCTGTGCTTTGCCCAAGGCCTCTTTGGCCAGACGCACGCTGTTTTTCAGGCGGTCCAGTCCTTTTGAGGCCATGACCAGCTTCTCATCATCAAAATCCAGCGGACTGCGGTAGTGTGTTCCGAGCAGATAAAAACGGATAACATCTCCCGGGAATTTTCCGGTAACATCTCTGACCAGAAAGAAATTCCCCAGCGATTTGGACATTTTCTCCTGATTAATGGTAATAAACGCATTATGCATCCAGTACCGCGCAAACTGCTGGCCCTCCAGACAGCCTTCGGACTGCGCAATTTCATTCTCATGATGCGGAAAAACCAGGTCGCCTCCGCCCCCATGAATATCAAACCCAGGACCGAGGTATTTCAAGGACATCGCTGAACATTCAATATGCCAGCCGGGCCTTCCTTTACCCCAGGGGCTCTCCCAGAAAGGTTCTCCCGCTTTGGCTTTTTTCCATAGCGCAAAATCCATTGGGTTATGCTTCTTATCGTCCACCTCTACGCGTGCTCCGGCCTGCATATCTTCAAGAGTCCGGCCGGACAGCTTGCCGTATCCAGGGAATTTGTCGACAGCGAAATAGACATCCCCGTCAATTTGATAGGCTAAGCCCTTTTCCTCCAACCTGCGGATAATGTCAATCATCTCCGGGATATGTTCCGTGGCTTTCGGGTGGATATCGGCAGGAAGAATATTCAAAGCCTTGGCATCCGTAAAGTACTCATTAATATATTTGCCGGCCAGCGCTATCGGATCGCAGCCCTCTTCAGCAGCCCGGTTGATAATTTTATCATCCACGTCGGTGAAATTTTGGACATACGTAACGACAAATCCTTTATGGATCAGGTAGCGCCTGACCATATCAAATACTACCAGCATCCGGGCATTTCCCAAATGAAAATAATTATACGTCGTAGGGCCGCAGGCGTACATTGAAGCCTTTCCCGGTTCTCTCGGAACAAACGCTTCTTTGCGGCGTGTAAGTGTATTATATAGTCTAATCGCCATCACGATTTCCTCCTTGTACTTACTTCGAGAAAGCAGCCGTTTTCTCCAATCGCCCGTAAATATTTTCTTTGCCGAGCAGTTCCATGATCCGGTCGAGATCCGGGCCATGCATCTGCCCCGTAAGCGCAATCCTAACCGGCATAAATACATCCTTGCCTTTCAGGTTAAGTTCTTTGGTGATCTCTTTTAATATGCTCTTGGCTGTCGGTGCATCAAGCAGCGCAGCTTCCCGGACCTTGGCTGCAAAAAGTTGCAGCACTGCCGGTACGGTATCTGCCTTCATAATCGCTTCAGCTTCCTCCGTCAGCACATCAATTTCTGTTCCAATAAAATAATGAATATAGGACTTAACCTCGCTTAAGCAGTTGATTTTTTCCTTGACGGCGTCAATAAAGCCGGTAACCCACTGCTGTTTGGCCAAAGAAAGCTCATTCGGAAAAAGTCCTTTTTCTCTCAAAAATGGCAGCACCAACCGGGCAAGGTCTGCCGAAGCAGTCTGTTTCAGGTAGTGCGCATTGATGTAGTTCAGTTTATTCAAATCAAAAACTGCCGGGCTCTTTGATACTTTTTCCAATGAAAATTCTTTCTTGAGTTCTTCGATCGTAAAAAATTCCTGCTCACCGGAAGGCGACCAGCCTAAAAGCGCGATAAAGTTCACGACGGCCTCCGGCAAATACCCTTTATGGAAATAATCCATGACAGCAGTATCCCCGTCCCGTTTGCTCATCTTCCGCCCTTCAGTATTCAAAATCAAGGAGATATGGGCAAAATCCGGTACTTTCATTCCAAGGGCCTCATAAATTAAGACCTGACGCGGCGTATTGGATAGATGTTCTTCTCCTCTGACGACATGCGTGATGCCCATCAGGACATCGTCGATGACCACGGCATAATTGTATGTGGGGATTCCATCTGATTTGACAATGATATAATCCCCGATTCCATTACTTTCAAAAATGACTTTCCCTCTGACCAGGTCATTGATCACGATATCCTGGCCTTCCGGCACTCGGAAGCGGACAACAGGTTTCCTCCCTTCCGCTTCATAAGCCTGGCGCTGTTCTGCGGTCAGCGTCCGGCATTTTCCGAGATAGCGCGGGGTCTCCCCACGGGAACTCAGCTCCTGACGCTCCTGTTCCAGTTCTTCTTCCGAACAGTAGCACAGGTAAGCATGTCCGTTCTGAAGAAGCTTATCCGTGTATTCACGGTATGTATCGAGCCTTTCCGTCTGCCTGTAAGGGCCGGAATCTCCACCGGCGTCTATCCCCTCGTCCCAGGTGATCCCCAGCCAGTGTAGCGCTTTCATGATATCCTGCTCTGATTCCCGACTCGACCGTTCCAGGTCGGTATCCTCTATCCTAAAGACGAAGGTCCCGCCTCTGCCTGCTGCAAACAAATAATTAAAAAGAGCTGACCTGGCTCCTCCGATATGCAGGGGCCCGGTCGGGCTTGGAGCAAACCTTACTTTCACCGTCATAATCGACATAACCTCATTTCTACTTCGTACTGCTTGTCTTCAGCAGGTATTAATAAAATACAAGATATTAAACATATAAGAATAATTGCGTTTAATATTATATCAGGTCATACAGGCAAAAGACAAACGATTGCCTGGGAACTGATTCCTTCCTCTCTGCCTTCGAAGCCCAGGTATTCCGTCGTCGTTGCTTTAATCGATATACAGTCCGGACTTGCGTTCAGGATCTCAGCAAGATTCTTTCTCATCTGCGCGATATAAGGCAGCACTTTCGGTTTTTGAGCAACAATAATACTATCCAGATTCCCAAGCCTGTAGCCTTCGCCTTGCGCAAGCTTTACAACTTCAGCCAGCAATGCCAGACTGGAAATGCCTTTGTACCGGGCATCGCTGTCGGGAAAATGTTTGCCAATATCACCAAGCGCACAAGCCCCGAGAATCGCATCCATTACGGCATGCGTCAAAACATCCGCATCAGAATGCCCCAAAAGTCCTTTGTCATGGGGAATTTCTACTCCGCCCAGAATCAACGTCCGTCCCTCAACCAGTGCATGGACATCGTAGCCCAGTCCCATCTTCATTTGAGGCACCTCTCTTCTTCTGTGCAGGATGGACTCCGCCCAAAGCATATCTTCAGGCGTGGTCACTTTGATATTCTCGTAATTGCCTTCAACAACCCTGACCGGTAAGCCCTGCCACTCAAACAGAGAAGCATCGTCCGTGGCAAGGTACTGCTGTTCAAAGGCGAGTTTGTGTACTTTTTCTAAAAGGTTCCGGTTAAAAATCTGCGGTGTCTGAATCGCCCGGAGCTGTTCCCGCGGGGGTGTTTCCATAACTTGGCCCTGAGTATCCACCTTTTTCACAGTATCTTTCAAAGGTACAGCCATGACAGCCGCTTCAGAGTCAGCCGTTTTTTCAAGAAAACGGTTCAGATCATCCAGTGTTAATAAGGGTCGGGCACCGTCATGGACGATCACGCTGTCCACTTCAGGACTTAAGGACTGAAGCGCCCGGTAAACGGATTCCTGCCTTTCGGCACCTCCCTCAACCACTGCCGTCACCTTTTTTAGGCTGTATTCTTCCACCAATTTTTTAATTGTCAAAATATCCACCCTTGCCGCAGGAATAATGATTTCTTTAATTAGCGGACAAAGTTCCAGCGTTTTTAGAGTAAAAACAAGGATAGGGGTCCCGGCAAGTTCAAGCAGAAGCTTGTTGCCTTGACCCCCCATCCTTTTTCCCCGCCCGGCAGCAGGTACGATAGCAGCGATATTAGCCGAACGCATTAAACTCATGGGAAAACTCCTCAGATGATTTTTCCTGCATCCCTTTGGGTTTAGCAAAGATCATCCTACCTGCAGCCGTTTGCAGAACAGTCGTAACCAGTACGGTGGTCTGTTGCCCGATGTACCTGCGTCCTCCGTCAACAACAACCATCGTTCCATCGTCTAGATAAGCTACGCCCTGTCCAGCCTCTTTTCCTTCCTTCATAATCTGAATATACATCTCTTCGCCCGGAAGGACGACTGGTTTCACAGCATTGGCCAATTCATTGATATTTAAGACTTTTATCCCCTGAAGCTCGGCCACTTTGTTCAGGTTATAATCATTGGTCAATATCGGTGCGTCCAGAATATTCGCCAGCTTGACAAGTTTACTGTCCACTTCAGCGATGTCTTCAAAATCACCTTCGTAGATCTCGACCTTGATGACCGATTCCTTGGAAATCTGATTCAAGATATCAAGCCCTCTCCGACCCCGGTTTCTCTTCAGGGCGTCTGAAGAATCGGCAATATGTCTGAGCTCTTCCAGAACAAAACCAGGAACCAGAAGAACCCCATCTATAAAGCTCGTTTTGACAATATCCGCAATTCTGCCGTCAATAATCACACTGGTATCAAGCACTTTATAGCCTGCAGCAGCGGACTGCTTCCCGTGCCCCTTATCTTTATTCTTTTCTTTTTCAGCACGTTCCCCTTTCAGTTTGGGCAAAAAGTTGAAAAATCCAAGAATATCATCCTTGCGCGTGATCCCAATAATCAAGCCGACGTAGCCAAGTAACAAGCTTACGACGACAGACAGAATTGGGCCGAGAAACGGAATACCCACAAAAGTAATGCAAATCAGGCGGGCAATCAGCAAACCAACAATACCCCCAAGTGAACCTCCGACCAGATCATGAATCGGCATGCGGGTAAGTCTGCTTTCCAGCCATTTAACAAGGCCAATAAAAACTTTCATGCATACAGGGGCAAGAAAGAAACCAAAAGCAGATAACACAATAAAAATAATAATATAAGTCCAGTATAAGTGAATCTCAAAACCTAATGTCTGACTAAGCTGACGAATATCGACAACCTTTAATATCAAGTAATCTACGTAAATTCCTGCTGCACCGAACAGCAGCGTAATGATGCCGCGAACAATTTTGCTAAGCATCAAATTCACCTCCCTTTTTCTATATTTTGGCTAAAAACGATTCTGTTTATACCAGGAGCCTGAAATTTTCCTGATCTGTCCCCTATGAAATTGTTTAGCGGTATTTTCCCCTGTATCTCATCATTATATCAGGTTGTATTTCTCTTTCAAAGTAAACGACAAATTATTTCAATATATCTTAATTCAAGAAATATTTCCCGATTTGATGAAATTGACAACAGCTTCAGATGCTGTCTATAATGAAATTGGCAGAAAGGAAGTGTATGTTCTATGAGTCCAATCAATAATGATTTTCAAGAAACGGTTGATGCTATGCTAATTCGACACCAAAGCATCTTGGATATTTTATCAAAAGGACAAGAGGCTTCTTCCCGGGTAAACAGGGCTATCACGAAGGCTGTGACTTCTTGCGGCTGTGTCTCAGTGGATGCCTACAAGAGTCCAATTCCGGAAAACGCTACCATATCAGATCTTAAGTTTCTCCTGAACAGTCATCTGGTAGGAAACCTTTGTTCCAACTGCCGTGAAGTTGTCGAAACCGAACTGGGAAATCAGCTTTTTTATATCTCAGCTCTTGCCAATATTCTGGGCTTGTCTGTAAACGAAATCCTGGAAAAAGAAGAAAGCAGACTCAAAACACTTACAGTTTTTAATTTTAGATAGCTGAGCTTAAAAGAAGATTAAAGAATGCGGAGATATTTTCTGTCATTTTGTATATTTGTATATCAGTTACTAATGTTTACATATCAGTGATGCCTTGGAATGACTGCCGGGATGTCTTTTGACATCCTTTTTTATTTTGGTATCAAAATCATCTAAAAAAGAAAATCCAGCACTTCCTCAATGTTTTTAACCGGAATGATCCGGCAATCGGTCCTCCCGATACTGTCTGCATTGACTTCTGGTACCAGGCAATTTCGGAAACCAAATTTTTCCGCTTCTCTGATCCGCTGCTCAATATGAGAAACCCCTCTAATTTCTCCGGTCAAACCGAGTTCCCCGATTAAAGCCATATTTCCAAGCGGCTGATCTTTAATTCCCGACATCACAGAGGCGATGACGGCAAGATCCGCTGCCGGTTCATCCACATCGAGACCCCCGGCAATATTGACAAAAACATCCCGGGCGCCAAAAGCGTATCCGGCTCGTTTGTCCAGAACTGCCAGAAGCATCAGCAGACGGTGGTAATCCATCCCATTTACGGTTCTTCTCGGCGGCGCAAAGATGGACGATGTTACCAAAGCCTGGACTTCCACTAAGAGCGGCCTTGTTCCTTCCATCACGACAGCCACCCCGGAACCAGCGGATACCTGTGTATGATCGCCCATAAAAAACATGGAGGGATTTGTAACATCAGCTAGACCGCAGCCTCTCATCTCAAATACCCCAATTTCGTTGGCCGGACCAAAACGGTTTTTAACTGCCCGCAGCAGACGGAAAATATGGTGCTGATCTCCTTCAAAATACAGGACCGTATCGACCATGTGCTCCAGAACCCTGGGTCCGGCAATCACACCCTCCTTTGTAATATGGCCGGCCAGGAAAACCGTAATCTCATTTTCTTTGGCCAGTTTCAGCAAAAAAGAAGCCCCTTCCCTGACCTGGCTGACGCTTCCGGGTGCAGACTGGACGTCTTCGAGCAGCATCGTCTGAATTGAATCAATAAAAACGACTTTATAGCCTTTGTTCAGCACCTCCGAACGTACTGCTTCCAGGGAATTATCGGCGAGTATATGTACCCGGGAAGAAGAAAGCTCCATTCTGTCAGCCCTGAGTTTGATTTGCCGGGCAGACTCCTCTCCCGACACATAAAGCACATTTTCCTTCCGGGAAAGATATTCTGCCATTTGCAGAAACAGCGTGGATTTGCCGATTCCAGGCTCTCCGCTTAAAAGAACAAAAGATCCTTCGACAACCCCTCCCCCAAAAACCCGGTTAAGTTCCTGACTTCCGGTATCAAGTCTCTGCCCTTCCATCGTTTGGATTTCAGTCAGAGGGATCGCCTGAACGATCCCTCTGTTTTCTGTAGGTTTGGATTTTTCTACGCGTTCCTCAATCAGTGTATTCCATTCACCGCATCCGGGACACCTTCCGAGCCATCTCGCGCTTTCCTGCCCGCATTCCCGGCAATAGAACTTCGTCTTTGGGCCTGCCAAAATTCCTTCCCCCTTAGACCTTTTCCAGTTTCTTTCTGCCCTCTTTCTTGACGGCAGCGGGTTTCACAAAAACGACTTCTTTGTCGGAAAGTTCGACCTTAATCGTATCGCCTGCGTTATAAGTTCCTTCAAGAATCTTTTCAGACAGGGGATCCTCAATCATTTTTTGGATAGCCCTCCGTAAAGGACGCGCCCCATAAGTCGGATCATTACCCTCTTCTGCCAGATGCTCCAGAACCTCATCATCCAGGACCAGTTCAAGCTCCTGCTCTTTTAGTCGTTTGCTGACATCCTTGATCAGGATTTTGGTAATCTTCACAAGATCGTCTTGCTTGAGCGGATGGAATACCACCATTTCATCCACCCTATTCAAAAATTCCGGACGAAAAGTCTTCTTAAGTTCCTCCATGATCCTGGAACTCATGGATTTATATTCGCTTTCTTCGTTTCTTCCGGAGACAAAACCCAGAGATTCTTTTTTGAGGAAAGAAGCTCCGACGTTGGACGTCATAATCAATACGCAGTTGCGAAAATCCACAAGCCTTCCCTTAGAGTCCGTGAGCCTGCCGTCTTCCAGTACCTGCAGTAGAATATTAAACACTTCAGGATGGGCCTTCTCTATTTCGTCAAACAGAATGACGCTGTATGGTTTCCTGCGGACCGCCTCCGTAAGCTGACCACCTTCATCATGACCGACATATCCCGGAGGCGAACCTACCATCCTGGATACGGCATGCTTTTCCATATATTCGGACATATCAACTCTGATCAGCGAATTTTCATCCCCAAACAGAGATTCAGCCAAGGACCTCGCCAGCTGGGTTTTTCCGACTCCTGTCGGTCCGAGGAAGATAAACGAACCAATGGGCCGCTTAGGGTCTTTGAGTCCCGCCCTGGCCCGTCTGATCGAACGGGCAACAGCCGTGACCGCCTCATCCTGTCCGATCACGCTCTCATGCAGAAGGGATTCCAGTTTCAAAAGTCTGAAGCTTTCTCCTTCTTCAAGTTTATTCACTGGGACTCCTGTCCAGCTCGATACGATTCCGGAGATATCCTCTGGCCCCACGACCATCCGGTCCTTTTCTCGGCTTTCCTCCCAGTTCTTACGAATCTCGCTGAGCTTTTCGCGTTTCTTTTGCTCTTCGTCTCTGATTTCGGCGGCTTTTTCGAATTCCTGCCTTTTTACGGCTGCTTCTTTTTCTTTCTTCAGATTTTCGATTTCTTCCTCCAGCTCTTTCAAATCCGACGGTGCCGTAAAACTGTGAATGCGAACTCTGGATGCAGCCTCATCAATTAAATCGATGGCTTTATCGGGCAAAAATCTGTCGGAAATATACCTGTCGGACAAGCGCGCTGCCACATCGATCGCCTCATCGGATATCTTCACCCTGTGATGGGCTTCATACTTGTCCCTTAAGCCCTTCAGAATGGCCACGGTTTCCTCAACTGTAGGCTCTCCTACCTTAATCGGTTGAAAACGTCTTTCCAAGGCTGGATCACGTTCAATATGCTTACGGTATTCATCGAGTGTCGTTGCTCCGATACATTGCATTTCTCCTCTGGCCAGGGCCGGTTTCAGAATATTGGCTGCGTCAATGGCTCCTTCGGCAGCCCCCGCTCCGATCAGCGTATGGAGTTCGTCGATGAAGACGACCACGTTCCCCGCCAGCCGGATTTCTTCCATGACTTTTTTCATTCGCTCTTCAAATTCACCGCGATATTTTGTCCCTGCTACCATCGAAGAAAGATCGAGTGTCACAACCCGTTTATCGGCAAGGATCTCCGGCACTTGGTTGTTGACAATCCTTTGGGCCAAACCCTCGGCGATGGCCGTTTTTCCGACCCCGGGTTCTCCAATCAATACAGGGTTATTCTTCGTCCGGCGGCTCAGCACCTGAATGACTCTTTCAATTTCATTTCCCCGGCCGACGACGGGGTCAAGCTTCCCTTCAGCGGCCATAACCGTCAAGTCCCGTCCGAACTCGTTTAAAGTCGGTGTTCCGCCTGCCTGTCCGGGTTTGCTGTTATTCGCGGCGGCACTTCCGGGCATTGATGTGCCTTCGGTTTCTCCTCCCAGGAGCTCTACAACCTGCTCCCATATTTTTTCCGGACTGATCTTAAGATCCGCCAGGACTCTCGCAGCAATTCCTTCTCCCTCAATGATCAGGCCAAGCAGAATGTGCTCGGTTCCGATATAATTGACCCCTTGGCGTTGAGCCTCTTCGGTGGCAAGCTGAATCACGCGCTTCACTCGCGGAGACAATCCGACCTCTCCACTGATAGGGGTTCCTACGCCAATGATCTGGGTAATCTTTGCGCTTACCTTGTCAGGATCCAATCCAATCCCGGTCAGCGCCTTCGCGGCAACTCCTTCTCCTTCTTCAATCAAAGCCAAAAGAATATGCTCAGTCCCTATAATCTTATGGCCCATGCGTTTGGCAATCGCCTCAGCAAGCATAAATACTTTTTCTGCCTTTTGCGTAAATTTTCTTGACATTTTGATCCTTCCTTTCCAAACCTATCGGCGTTTAATTTACATTCTCACTCATTTTGTGATGGTAGATTCCACGCACAAAATTAGCTCTTTCTGCGTTAATATGATAAGCATCCAGCTGCTTATTGAGATTATATTGCAGACATCCCTGCATTGAGTTGATCAAGACAGACACGAAACCTGCAGAAACTCTAGACAAAATGCCCATATCAATGCCCAGCCGGTCCTCCGATAGAAGTGAATAGATCTCTTCCGTTTCAAGGATCCTGACATTTTCCAAAGTCCCCCGGGCCCTCCATACTTTGTCTTCGACGATAAGCGGAGATTCTTTGCGAATAACTTCCCGCATCTGGACTTCCCGTTCCATCAGCTGCCGCGTCACCGCATCAAGATGCGTCAAGGTGTCCTCTTCACTCTTGCCTAAAGTAACCTGGTTGGATATCTGAAAGATATTTCCGAAGGGCCTGGAGCCTTCACCGTACAGGCCGCGTACTGCCAACCCAAGCGAAGTCAGGGCACCCAGAACCTGCTGGACCTGATTGGTCAGCACCAGGGCCGGCAAATGAACCATTACGGATACTCTCAGGCCGGTTCCAACGTTGGTGGGACAAGTCGTCAAATAGCCAATCTTTTCTTTATAAGCAATATCCAGGTGCGCTTCCAGATGATCATCGACCAATCCTGCAAGATGCCAAGCTTCCCTGAGGCTGTTCCCCGGCATCAGCACCTGAACTCTCAGGTGATCTTCTTCATTGACCATGACTGCAATTTTATGGCTTTCGGACAAGGCCAGACCGCGTGCATATTCAGTCTCGTTAAAACCCGGGCTGACCAGATGCTTTTCAATCAGTACCTTCTTCTCCACCGGAATAAGCATTTTCAATGGAATATAAACAAGCTTTTCCCCTTCAGCGGTAAAACCGTCCAGAACGCCGGAAATCTGTGCTTCAATTTTTTCGGCATCATCATGGGTCATTACGTGAGGGAAAGGATTGTCCGCGATATTTCTGGCCAGTCTAATCCTGGAACTCAGTACAATCGGAATGTCCGGGGTATCCTTCATCCAGAAGCTGTCTTTGGCAAGCAGTTCCCGATAAGTCATTTGCTCTCACCTCCGACAGTATTCTCCATTTCTTTAATCCGGTCTCTTAATATAGCTGCCTCTTCAAACTTTTCTGCTTTTACTAGCTCCAAGAGTTGTTCTTTCAATTTGACTATTTCCTGTTTGTTTCGGAACGAAGCGCCTCGTCTTACCGGCACTTTCCCGACATGCATCCCTCTTCCATGTATCCGGCGCAGGAGCATTTCCATTTGGGGCTCAAATTCATCGTAACATTTGCTACAGCCCATTTTCCCGGCTTGCTGTATCTGGGAAAAAGTTCTTCCGCACCCGGGACATTTTCCGGGCTGGCTGTCTACAATCGTCTGATCATACTGTCCTGCCGGATTTACCCCAAATAATGCCTGTAAAAAATCCGATACCATTCCAGGGTAGAGATTGAAGCCGGTACCAGGCGCTTTCTGCGCACATTCCTGGCAAAGATGAAGCTGCGCCGCCTGTCCATTAATGATTTTGGTCAGATGAACCACAGCCTCCCGTTGTTGACAGTTCTGACAAAGCATTGCTATCCCCCCGATCAATCATTAACATCGTCCCGGCACATATTCGCCAGTATTTCTTTCATCATACGGGCCCTAAGCGTAGAGGGCAAATTCGTCACTCCAACCAAAAGCCGGTCGGAAAAAATCGTTTTTACCAGGATTGCTTCTCTTTTGGTGAACAGATCTTCTTCTCTGAGTCTGTCCACAAGATTGTTGGCCCGATCCTGGGAAAGGTCATCCCCAATGAGTTCCGACATGAGTCTCTGGAATTTACCCTCAGGATCAAGTCCCAGCCTAACAATCCTTAAATAACCGCCGCCGCCTCTTCTGCTTTCAACAAGATAGCCGCGTTCTGCGGTAAACCTCGTTGTAAGAACATAGTTAATCTGGGAAGGAGCACATGAAAAGAAATCAGCAAGATAACCTCTTTGCAGGACAATATACCCAACTTCGGCCTGCTCTATAATCTTTTTGAGGTACTCCTCGATTCTGTCCGCCAAATTACTCATCGTCATCCATCCTTATTTCAATGTTGACCTTTGCTGACTTTATGACCTTTTTTGACCTTTGTAACTATTTTAACCCTTTTTGATCATTTTGAAAACTATTTTATTTAAAAAAACCTATCCGAAGATAGGTTTTTATGCTCGCTGACTACAAAAAATTTAACATTGCTGTACTTAACGAAAAGTCCTCAATCGCTGATAAAGAAATACCACAAACCGAAGGTGACCGCTGCGACAATCACAACCAGAATAACAAGCTTTAATCCACCAAAGCCGCTTTTCTGTTCAAACTCAAAATCTAGGTCATCGTCATCGTCCGCACTCGGGTCATTTTTACTGTTCATGATATAACTATTTAAATCAGAAAAGCGGCTTCTTTCTTCGGCCCCTACTTCTGTCTCCTCCAGAGTACCCAGATCAGTCGGTCTTTTCGGGATCATAGCGGTATCTTCTGCGTTGTAGGCTTCATCAGCTTTATTCAAATTATCCACTGCCTCAGTATCAGCAAGCGGGCTGAAGCTGTTCGGACTTGTTTCCGCCGGATCATTGATTTCGCTTATACCCTCTATTCCATTAAAATCATCTTCCAGGGAAGCCGCTTGTGAGATAAACAGTCTTTGCAGTTCATCCTGCCCCGAATTTTGATCACCAAGCAGAATTGTTCTGATCTCCTCATTGTCTTCATCCGAATCTCCGGCAAAAACAGGCTCTGCTTCCGTTTGATCCTCTTCCGGAGACTTCCTGGCCGTCCGGCCATATTCTCCGTTGGTCTGGTCAAATTCCCCGGTGTTCTGGTCATACTCGTCAATAGCACTGTCATTAATATCAGCCTCATCTTCAAGACTAAACTGCCTTCTGATGCTTTCCGCATTTTCCTCGGACAGTTTGGGCTCTATATCTTTCCAATACAAGCCTCCCTCCAACAACTGCCGGAGTTCCTCAGGATCAAGCCAAATCTCTTTTTTCTTATCATTTTTCATTCTAATATTTCCCCCACAGGTTGAAAATTCAGTCGAGTAAAGTATTATAAAGTATTATTTAGTAGTTCTACAAAGAAATTGTTTATCCTTCGTGCCGTATTTCTCAATTCAGATAAAATTTGCATCTTATTTTTTTCAGGATAAAATAGGATTAATAACTTTGATTAGAGAAAGAAGGAACCATATGCCGTCTCTTTATCCGGAATTTAAGTTTTGTCCCGTGTGTTCTGCCGCACTGGAGTTTAAACTAATTGAAGACAAAAAGAGGCAAAGCTGCCCGGCCTGTGACTATATCCACTGGGGGGAATACTCCCTGGGCGTAGGCGGTCTTTTGCTTCAAGACGACAAAGTACTCCTCGTCCAAAGAGCGCATAACCCCGGTAAAGGAAGATGGACTATTCCCGGCGGCTATGTAGAACAGAATGAAAAAATTGCCCAAGCGGTTGTCAGGGAAGTCCGCGAGGAAACCGGCATCCTGTCGAAGCCTGTAAGCATTCTGGCAGTCCGCGATTACCCTGAAGATATCCCGAACGTGAAACACAATATTTATATTGTCTTCTTTCTTCGTGGTCTGGGCGGTCAATTAAAACATGATCCGGTCGAGGTAATCCAGGCCGGTTTCTACTCGCTCGAAGATTGTCGTAATTTACCTATCGCCCCGATGAGTCTTGAAGTGATCACAAAAGCAATCGAACACACCGGAAAAGAAAATCCTTTCCCAGGACTAATTCACAAAGAAGAAGTCCCTGTATTCGGTGCGCTTTCCGAACTATTCACTTTAATCTAAAAATAATTAAATTTAGGGTTAACCGTGGTACTGATTATTAAGGGATATTTTACAATAAGTAAAATATCCCTCCCTGTCACAAACTATGATCATGCTAAAACGATATTTATTTTACGGGCTGATGGGCTGGAGCCTCGAAATAATCTGGACAGGACTTGATTCTCTTATTCACGGGGATTTTCGGCTAATGGGCTTTACCAACCTTTGGATGTTTTTTATATATGGTTCCGCTGCTATTCTTGAACCTTTACACGATATAATTTCAGGATGGAGGTGGCCTTTGAGGGGACTCGTTTGGCTCACAGCAATCTGGGGGATAGAATATTTTAGCGGTCTGTTTCTACTTAAAATTCTGGGTGTCTATCCGTGGCACTATACAGACGGGCTGGCGATAGACGGACTGATTACGCTGCGCTATGCGCCGGTGTGGTTTGCCGGCGGTCTTCTCTTCGAGCGGGTCCACCGTAAACTTGATGCTTTCGTTATACTCACAAACAGATATTCAGAAAGGTAAAAAGCTCCAGGACGTACCCATATGATGATGCCTGGATGTGTATGCCTGGGTTATTCTGAGAGGATTTTTGCTAATTCTTCGGGGGTATTTACAGGCTCCCTGCAAGTAAAATCCCTGCAGACATAAACCGATAGGTCCCTACCGACAGGGTAATCATCCATTCTTGGGATTAACTGTCCTAACGAACCGTCATTGTACGCCACTGCAGCATATGGATGAAAATCCTTAAAAATGACGGTCTGCATTTTTTCTAGCGTTTGATTAGCGGAAGATCCCGACAATACCAGTTCCTCGCCTTGATTTAAGGCGTATTGGATCGCCTGAAGGAAAGCTGTGTATCCCGGAGGATAGTCCTCAACAGTCGTCCGGAATGAATTGATTTGTTTTTCAGCCCGTTCTTGCCATTTTGACAGTCCGGTAAGTCTCCACAGCCTCACTAGATTGCAGGCGCTCATTGAGTTCCCGGAAGGCATTGCACCGTCATAGATCTCCTTAGGCCTGAGTAGCAGTTCCTCAGCATCACAACCGGTAAAATAATATCCCCCGTTCGTTTCATCCCGGAACAGTTTTTCCTGCTCTTCCTGAAGAAATATCGCCTGCTCCAGGTATTCTGTTTTTCCGCACGCCGTATAGAGTTCCAGCAACCCGTGAACTAGAAAAGCATAATCATCGAGATAACCGGGAATACCTGCTTCCCCCTCCCTGTACCGGGCGAGCAGTCTGCCGCGGGAATCAAACATCTTGTCTCTGATAAAACCTGCCGCATTTTCTGCGGCTAGAAGAAGACTCTTTTTATCATTTTTCCAAGAGAGATCACCTGAGAGCACCTGCACTCCTTTGGCTAAAGCCCCAATCATCAAACCATTCCAGGAAACCAGGATCTTATCATCTTTAGCCGGACGGACCCTTTTCTCTCTTGCTGAAAACAGAATGGTATTACAAATGTCCAACATCTCGTCCAGTTCGTCTCCAGTCAGACTATAGCGGGAAGCGAGGTCCCCAACACCGACATGAAAGATGCGTGAAGGAATATTTTTTCCTTCATAATTACCTTCATCCGTTATGCCATACGCATCACAATAGATATCCACCACTTCTTCTTTTTGCTTAGAAAGAGGTTTAGATCCGTTTTTAAGCTCTCTTTCTTTTTGAAGGGATTCAATTCCATCCTGGAGTGTTTTTCTAATCTCATCTTTGGACCAAAGATAGTATTTGCCCTCCTCCCCTTCAGAGTCGGCATCTTCCGCACTGTAAAAGCCTCCTTCCGCAGAAGTCATATCGCGCAGAATGTACCGGAAAATATTCTGAGCAACCCGGCGGTATTTTTGGTTTTTCGTCCGCTGAAAAGCTTCTAAATAGACACGCGCCAAACCCGCGTTGTCGTAAAGCATTTTTTCAAAATGTGGAACTAACCAGTATCGGTCCGTACTATAGCGCGCAAAGCCAAAACCGATGTGATCAAAGATTCCCCCGTCCGCCATACTATCCAATGTCTTCTCAACCAGCATCAGCGCTTTGCTCTGAGGCTCCTCCAAAGAATACCGCAGCAAAAATTCCAAGTTATGCGGCGCCGGGAATTTTGGCGCACTTCCGAATCCCCCGTATTCTGTATCAAAATTGTTTTCTAGAAGCGCATATCCTTTGCGGAGTACGGCTTTTCCCCAGACATACATGTCGCTGTTGTCCTTTAATGCCTCTGAAACGTGCAGATTTTTTTGATTTTCCCGCACGAAAGCCGCGGATTCTTTATCTACATGATGATATCTGCTAACTGCTTTATAAAGTTCCGCTGCCGTTTGGATGACTTTATCTTTCTCTGTCTGCCACAACTCACTTACCTGACTCAAAATATCCATGAGACCAGGACGTCCGTAATGGCTGTGTTTTGGGAAATAAGTTCCGGCAAAGAAAGGCTGTTTATCCGGCGTCATCAGCACCGTCAGCGGCCAGCCCCCTGCTCCGGTCATAATCTGACAATAGGTCATGTACAGTTGGTCAATATCCGGTCTTTCTTCGCGGTCCACCTTAACCGGAATATATCTGCGGTTAAGAATTTCAGCTACTTCTTTATCCTCAAATGATTCCCGTTCCATCACATGGCACCAGTGACATGTTCATAAAATACATGTTAGTCAGCTATACCCAATAGAAAGGAAAACCGGCTTATCCTCGGCCTGTGCTTTGGCAAAGGCTTCATCACTCCAGGGGTACCAATCCACAGGATTGTAAGCATGCTGGAGCAGATAAGGCGACTTTTCATTCACCAATCTATTGGGTATTTTTTTCTCTGTTAACATGTGGCATCACCTCCCTTACTTGAAATCAACTTTTATCTGAATAGTATCTCTCTCCCGAAAATAAATAATACTATTAATGATGGTTCTGTATAAATCATTTCGCTGTGCATTTTCGGTAACGGTAGTAATGCTGTCTAAAAAAGCTGATAATTTTTTTTGCCGTTCTGCTTTTGTAATTTTATTTGTGGAATGATATTGCCTTTTCAGATCAAATATCTCAGATTTAAGCTGTTCAATGGATTTTTTCCATTTCTCTTTACGCGTTAACCATTCATGACGGGTATAATCGCCCAACTCATAGGCATCATTAACAAGTTCCAAAGCCTTTTGATGCTTTTGCAGTGCGAATTCCTTTTCCAGGATTGATGCTTGTATATTCTCAACCTTTTCGGCATCTTCAGCATCAAACGATATAAGATAATTGTCATTATATTTCTTTATTTCATCAAGCAATAGCTTCTCCAACATATCAATGGGAATCCCACTATTGACGCATTTGTTCCCAAAAGCGTCAGTAAACCAGCAGGGCTTAATGAAAATCTTTTCGTTAGTTATATAAAAAGTAAGGTTATGCCCGCACTTAGCGCACTTAACCAGGCCGGTTAAAGCATGTTTTTGCTTACGTCCCGCAACTGGTACACTATTTCGCTGATGTATAAGCGTCAGTATACGATCATGTTCTTCCTGCGTTTTAACCGGTTCATGGCAGTTTTCTACAATAACCCAATCACATTGCGGATTCATTTTATACGGCTTTGCATTCGGACGCTTATTTTTATGAGCATCCCCCTGAGTCTTATTGCTTATAATTTTGCCCAGATGCGTTTCATCAACCAATACCCTTTGTATAGCAACATTGCTCCAATAATTGCCTTTAGGCGTTAGAATTCCTCTTTGGTTAAGATTCTCCGCAATTTTTTTAGGGTCGATTCCTTTTAACGCTTGCTCAATCATATCACGATATATAGGAAGCTTGTCGTCATCGACAACAAGCCCTTTTTTATTCACTTTATTTTTATACGTTTGATAAACATAAGGAAACGGCGGTGTACCATTTGTCCATTGTCCTCGCCTTGCTCCGATTTTCTTACCCTGGCGCAGTCTTTTGGTTATCATCTTGTATTCCTGCCGGGCGAAAAAACCCTTAAAATCAGCGTATGTATCATCTACATCATCGTTCAAATCGTAGATTTTATCCGGCGTAATGATGAAAGTATTGGATTTTTGAAACGCTTTTTTGATCCTGTCCTGTTCTCCGAGATCGCCCCTGCCAAGCCTGTCGTACTCAACAACACATACAGCGTCGTACACACCCTCCTCAACTTCCTGCAGAAGCTTGCAAATTTTAGGCCGCATATCGATGCTGTCGGATGTTCCGACTTCCATGTATTCAACATATTTAAAATTATTATTTTTGCAGAGGTCTATAAGGACCATACGATGCTTTTCCAGGTCCTCCATGCTCTCTGCACGAGATTTTCTGATATATATAGCTACATATCGAATAATGAACTTTTTGCTTTCAATATCCAATATGCTCACCTCCCAGAAGAATGCCTTTGTGAATATTATCAATTAGAACAAGAACAGAATCAAAGGTGCCAAATTTAGATCAACTTAGTTTGACAGTTTTGCTGTCATAGACTGGATTAATCGCTTTATTCAACTCTTTGCTTGTCAGGAGTTGATATAGTTTTCTCTGAAAACTCTTGAGTGCCTGATCAGATGGTTTATTTGACACAATAGTTATTTTCAACTGGCTATCGTTGTACATAAAGCACCTCCCACATCGCTCAAATGGTAGAAAGCATTGGGTATGCCTGTGTTTTGATAACGTATTTACGCATATTCAGGCATACCCATGCCATTTTCTGTTTTGGTTTATTAAGGTAATTGGTTTTATCCGGCAGACGGCGGTTGACCGTCTCATAGGAATTTCACCTCCCCGTCAGCGACCGGGGCGTACTCTGGGACTTAACCTCGACTACACGCAAGTATCATTATCCCGCCGTATGTGTCATGGCCATAAACGCTACCAACATTTATTTATTGCACGGGTATTATTCGCTTCCACCTTGCCATCATCGACTCTATTAATTACATTAATCCTTTAGATGCAATCCGAGCGTTGCCGGACAGGCGATCATGGCGTACCTGCAATCTGGCTTTCCTTTTACAGGACATACGGGGAAAGTAACGGATAAAACACATATTCAATTTTCAAAGACCTCCGAGGGGGTAGAAAAGTCCCTCTATTAATCAGCAGATTTTTTAGCCGTTTGTACCCCCCCTTTTTAATTTTTTTGCTAATGATTGATCAAAACACTCAGCTTTAACTTTCTACTTTAAATTCATTAGTTTGTGCAAATCCCAATAGTGCTTTGAAAATGAAAAAACACCGCAATCCACGCGGTGTCTATGTTTTCAAATGAAATTGATGTTCGGAATGGAACCGACGACTCTAGTTGTCCGTAATGTGTATAAATACTATTAACTAAACATACTCTTGATCCAATTCCAGATTCTTCTTAAGATGCCCTTATTTTTATATAGGTCATTAAAATAAGTATTCCGCCTTAATTCCTCAGCAACACGCCCTGCCTCAATTTGCCCAGGTGTCCATTTAGGTGCCCACACAACTTGACCGTTACGTATAAAATAATGCGATTGGCATGGTTGCTGCCAATTACCTATCGAAGGGTATAGTGTTGGGCCATCCAGAGTCTCCGAAAATGACCATTCTGTTGGGCCTAATGGAGTCCGGATCTTCGCTCCACAACCACAAGCACAAAGATGAGCAGCCGCCCCAAATTCCTCCGAAACATAAAGTACGCCCTGTTCTAACTCCTTCGGCATATAGTGAACTCGTTGTAACTTAAACTTCGTCATTTTGGTTGTCAGTCAAATCACTCCCAACTATCTTCATGTCAGAAATATCAAACAGCAGATCATAATTGGCCACAGATTCCATGTAGAACCCCCTTAACTGCTTATATCTTATTACTGCCAGAGAAGCATTCAGTGCATTGAGTTCCCCAATTTGAATATTTGTCTTATAAACATCGTCAGGATTGTCGGTAAGCGGTACCATTTCTTTTTCTTTAGCTATCTGATTTTCATCAGTAGAGAAATAAGAAGTACGAGCCATTCCTTTTAGTTTTCCATTTTTCCGGCTGAGCCCCATCCCGACATCAATAAAAGGGATTTTCATTGAAACCAAAAGTTCAATAATACCAGCACGCGAGGTTCCTTTATCAACACACACAAACGCAAAAGTTACGTCACTGAAGTCATCTTTACTTGTTTCGTCAATAAATTTGGGTTCAGCTTTTAGCCCGTTTCGGAAGTTCTCATATCGCGAGCCGTAGACTTCCACTTTAAGTTTACCAAGTTCATCTGACTGGAGTCTTCCCGGGGAGCGGAAAACATTGTGAACATAGTAAGGGTCTATATCAAAAATACGGACTTCCCTAACTGGTGTCTTTACGAGAAAATCAAGTACGTATGAACCAGTACCTCCAAGCCCTATAATCGCAATAACATCATCCTTAAACTTTGCGGATAAGTCGGATATCTCAGCTCTCGATGATAATGTATCTTGAAATTTGAATACTGAGTCTTCCTGTGCTTGCTCAACAATTCTATATGTGTATGGATTTACGTCATATTTCTCCATGGCGGGTCCAGATATGATGGACACATAGCTTTCAATTTTCTCGAAAAAATCAGAAAACCTTCCGGTTTTCCGTGGCTTGTTTGAAAAAGAGCGTTCCACGATTACATCCTTGCTATTCTCACTCAAAGGGAGCCTAACAGGGCCTCCACCAAGATTTGGAATAGGTTTACCCTCAAAATTATACGGTACAGAACCTGCAAAATAAACTTGATGATCATCTTGTGTGACCTTATTCTGATCAATGAACATGATTTTGCTAACAAATGAACCAGTCCGCAAATGAAGTTGTTGATCCAAGTATGGTATGTCCCGTATAACAAGATAATTACTATCGAATCCAACAGCATATCCCTTTTCTACTAAACGCTTTATATCGTCATTATGACTGACCAGTCTCTGAAACACTAAAGATCATCCCTTCCTTCACGTTAACTGAACCGCCGGGGGAGAGCGTGCCTTCCGGTTTATTACCATGACCCCTCACGTATTTAACAGAATACGTTATCTCAGGATGTTGAGCGTAATCTGGGACTTCGAGGGTAACTACTTCACTGTATGTAATTTCCCCCTTTGGCCATTCATGAGGAGTACCTTCCACAATAATAGTGACCATTTTCTTTTTTTCTTCCATTGTTATTACCTCCTTATTTTAAATGGTATATTTTTGTCTGCATTGTTGCGGAACCTTTAGGTTCCACCTTATTGTATATCCATTGGAACTCTTTGTCAACACTTTTATTGGATATCGTTGCTTTTAGGTTCCATAAATGTTATTATGATATTAATGAGAAAGGAGGGTACCATGTTGGATACCTTAGCGTCTTACGTGAAAACTAAGCGGGAGAAGTCTGAGATGTCTGTCCGAAAACTCGCTGAAAAAGCTGAAATTAGTCATACCGAAATAAAGCGCATTGAAGATGGCACCCGTAAACAGCCTTCACCAAAGATATTAAAGACAATCGCAGCAGCATTGAATGTCCCTTATAATGACATCATGATTGCTGCAGGATATCTAAATGAAGCAGAGAGTGGAGATTTACCTACGATGATGACCGCATCGCAATCGAAATCCTCGGCTCTGGATATTGCGGAACTCACTGAAAGAGAACTTGAAGATGTGAAACGTTATATTACCTTCATTAAGAGCCAGCGATAGTAGAAAGAACCACACCTTTTGGGTGTGGTTCTTTCTACTATCTGACTGGAATTCTTATAGACGTGATTGGCTGGAAGCGTCCTGCAGCCTCAGTCATAATAGCTGCATAGATATCGTTTGTTTTCGTTAAATCTTCAATTGTAATGACAAGTGCATAGGGGATCTCATCGTCGTTTTCCGTTCCCCAGCGTGTGCTTAAATCTAACCATACCTCCCAATCACCTGATGTGAAACCTGAGAAGATATTAGAAAAATGATAGCAAGTATCCCATTTGGTACGGTTGTCGCTTACTTTCGGGTTAGCGACCTTCAGATTCCTGTTCTTATCCAATTTATGAAGCGAAGCCGATATGTATGCTCCGAGATATTGGCTTCCTTTCGTCTTATCAATGGGGGGATTTGTCACGCATGTAATGGTTACTTTTGTTGTGTTGTTTCCTCTAAGTGCAGCTTGGGGCGAGGGCATCAAGAATTTGACATGTTCTTTTGTAAGCCGCTTAAGAGAACCTGATCGTAAAAAGGACACCTTATATTGTGAAGAGTATTTACAATTTTGCGGCGATGATAGTCCCCGGCCGTAGTGATTACCAATATAATCGGCTTCTTCTTGTGTTATCTTTTTTGTATTCCACAAATGCTGCGCGCCATTGTAGAGAAGTGCCTGAGCCAGCATTACATCACTATTTGGGGTGACATCAAGCATTTCTGCCAAGTCTCCAGCCACAACAGGTGCTGTAAATGATGTTCCGCAGTCCACAGCAAGTCTGCCGTTTGGTGCCATAACAATTGAATAAGGATCACGGGGTACCGTGAGGTCATGACAGAGATTTGCGCCATACGTAACGAGATCTGGTTTGTAAAAGCCAGCAAAACCAGGGCCTGTCCGTGAATAAGCAGTTATAATATTCGCTTCGCTAAATGCATTATTATGCGTTATACCGGCGACTGCACCCACGGTTATTCCAAGCATTGCGTCACCTGGTTCTGCAACGCGGATATCATCATCTTCGAGTATTTCCTCCAAAGAACTACTCGATTTTGCAAGTTCATGATTTCCGGCAGAAATCACAAACTTGATAATGTATTGTTTCATAAGGCTGTCGAGGTGATAACCCATGATACTCAATTCGTCTCCGTCAATCGGACGGGAAGCATTAGTTGAAAGATTGAATATCTTACAAACGTCAGCGAAGGCTGAAACTGCCTCTTCAATCCGTTTTGCCATAACGTCTGATGGGACTTTTGTATCCGATCCGTAGATATCACAATCAATTACCTTAGCCCTCGGAGTTAGGTATGGCTCTGCCAATTGCATTCCGATATGAGCAAAAACGACCTTGCTTGCTACCGCAGTACCATGCGGGCCGCCACTTCCCGAACAACTGCTTGCCTGCCAATGGATAGGTACCAAGGCAGAAAAATCCGCGGGGAAATTCACGCCACTATCCAATACAGCCACAGCAGGCAGGGCGTTAATATCGATGTCTGGAGAAAGGCCCATCTCAGACCCGAATAGATTTAATCCACTGGGGCTAACCTGAAAAAACGAGGTTTGCTCAACTCTGTAAATGACAGCATCACTAGAAACCGCCTCAAGATTTTTAATTGGGATTACAGCTCGTACAACCGTTGTTCCATCGGAAAGTTTGTATGGTTCGGCTTGCAGTGAGCCTTCCATCTCATTAATTTTTACAGTTAGCCGCCTTGCCGCTTTGTCTTGAATTTCATCTGAAAGATTCGGGATAAACATCATTTGCACATCGACTGACAGGCTATCTTTTTGTTCTGCTAAATATTTTTTTAGCGACCGGGCTTGTTTTTCTTCCGTTGAAAACGGTTCAAATTCCTCGACATATTGAAAATGCTTTAGGCTGCCCGAATCCCGATAGGTGCCTACACGGTCTTGAAGTCTTTGAAACATTGATTTGTTTGTACTAACAACCGCGTGCCGTTTGTCTTTGATTGCATTGATTTTTAGGCCTTCTTTTTCAGCGATATCGCGCTTGGCGTAAATATCCTCACCCTCTGGCAGTACCATTTTAAAGACCACGATATCCTCTTCGCTGAGGGAGTCATTTTGGAGATTTGAATATGCTGTCATAACCTCCTGCAACCCTTGAGATAAGATATTTCCATGCGACGAGAAGTCAAGGCCGCGATCAGCGGATATAGCCATTGGTTTTTTCTCAAGCTCATCGACTTCCTCCTGTGGTATCCACAGATGGAATCTTCTCTCATCATTGCTCATCTGATTTCCCCCTATATTTCTTTAATTGATAATCCAAAGTCGTATGTGGTGTACCGAGCGCTTTGGCGATCTGCCTGGTCGACACCCCACGTTCGATCATATCAACCATTACTTTCATTGCCTCTTCGTTGTCGCCGGAATATTTGGTGAGTTGTTGCAAGAGGATGGTTGTGACATCCTCGGTTTTCAAATGCTTTTCTATAAGGTATTTTTTAAAAGCCGCATTCGCTAACTCTTTAATCTGTGCGCCGTTCAAGCCTTCGGATATTTTAGCTAATAGAGCGTAATCAAGTTTGATGTCGACATCATGCTCGTTTATCCATTTCTTAAAAAGCGTCTGACGCTGTTCATTGTTCGGTAAATCCAGTGTCACGGTTACATTGAAACGCCTCCAGATTGCCGGGTCAAGTAAGTGCTCGTGGTTTGTTGCGGCTATTAGGAACACGTTGCCGGGCATGTTGTCAAAATTTTGAAGCAGTGTAGTAACAACGCGCTTTAGTTCGCCTAATTCGTTTGAATCATCCCTTTTTTTTGCTATAGCATCAAACTCATCCAAAAAAAGGATTATACTTTGATTTCGAACAGAGTCAAACACCTTTCTTAAGTTTGTGCTTGTCTGCCCCAAATACGATGAAATTAATCCGTCTAAGCGAACATAGGCAATTTTCATAGAAAGCTCATTTCCAATAGCATATGCTGTCATCGTCTTACCACATCCAGGTGGACCGCAAAGCAAAAGGCGATTCGACGGAGCAACATTATGCTTTAGGAGTTCATCTGAGTTCTTCTGTTCAGAAATTACTTGTTCTATTATCTGTTTCTGGCTGTCCGAAAGTATGACGTCGCTAAGTTCGACATTTGGTTCTACAATTTCGTATAACTCTAATAAACTATCCTTGTCTCGTGGGGCAGATCCCTGCGCTGTTTGAGGAGAGAAAGACATAGTATCAAGAGGCGTTTCGACACTCCTCTTATCTGATACTTTCTTTAGTTTATAGGCATTTCGTATTCTCTGAGCCAATGGGACATTGCCTTTCTTTTCTTCATCTCCAGCTAATACCTCAATGGCGTCTTTGAATTTGCCTTCATCCCCGCTGCAATGAGCGACTATTAGGTTTTCAATTAAGTCTGCCTTCATATCGACACCTCGCTGATTATTCGTACATCTTTGTGCATCTCTCTTTAAGAATAGCTTACTGTTGTTATTTCGTCAATAAATTTTTCGTACACTTTCGTACACTATATTATGAGGTGTGATCTTATAATGCGACATAGAAGATAGTGGCGAAAACTATTAAATATGCTTTTTAATATGGCTACCTTCTTTGAAAATAACTGACGGGTATCCCGAATAGCTCTTTAGCTACAATCCGAATACCCGTCGAAATTATAATTTTATTTTCAATCTACCACGCCAGCGTGATTTCTAGCTTGTGGTAAACATATTTATACGATATATATCTTTGCCTTGCTGATTACATTTTTGAAAGCCGTTCGTGAACGAGCGGAAGAAGAATTTTATCGATTTCCCTTCGGAATTCGTCATCTTCCAGATACCTCTCGCAGAATTCCTGATTTTTTGTCATGCGACTGAGGACAACGTCCATGATGGTATTATCGTAAATAATTTTGAAGAGGTCGAGCGGGTTTTTGGCGCGGAGAACCATTTCCTCATTGCCTGCCATGTCCTGTACGAACTGCTCAAGAACTTTATCCATCTCTGTGAAGTTTGTGCCGAGCCGCTCGTTCAGCCTTTGGATTATTGCCGACAGGTTTTCTTTTTCATCCTCAAGCGGCAGTCCCGTGCCGGAGGTCTTGCCATATAGCACCCCGTCTTCTTTTATCAGAGGTATAGAGCCTTCATATGACTTCTGGAGGCGGTAATACTGCAAAGAAACCTCGTCGTCAATGTTTGGGGCTCGCTCGCCGATATCCTTCGGCAGCTTGCGGAGCAGACATTTAGCATAAGCATAAAACTTGTGGAGGTTCTCATCGCCAAGTTTGATTATGTGCGCGAGAAATGAATACAGGCGTATAAACTTTGAAAGCGCACCCTTGAAATCAACTTTGTTTCGCTCCTCGGTCAGGGCGTTGTAGCGGTCAATGGCTGGGTCGATGAATGAGTTCAGTCTTGCCAGGTCGATGTTTCCCTGATTCTTTGTCTCCTTAAAGAACACCTTCGCAAAGGCGTCGATTTCGCTATCTGTGTAGAGCATGAAGCTGTCCAAGACATTCTTGATGTCGTAGATGGTGTTCGGATCGGTGGTTTCGTCGATGCCGGTCTCTTGATAGTAGTCTTGGAAGGCGTTTAAAATATCCT
>Ga0074193_1001339_pt1 | contig 30727 bp, 24 predicted proteins | sample EPASupsiteHSE605_FD_64523 | JGI IMG/M metagenome (GOLD analysis project Ga0074193, IMG submission 64523) | Bioremediated contaminated groundwater from EPA Superfund site, New Mexico - Sample HSE6-05 | ecosystem: Environmental > Aquatic > Deep subsurface > Groundwater > Contaminated ... | reverse complement strand
ATTTTAAAGTAAAATCGAAATGTGGTATGCGGAGCGGGAGTGCTGAATTTCGGAGATCCTTCCGAGGAGGAAGGAGATCTGAAATTTAAACTCGTTCCAATATATGTATAATTATTGAGTGCGTTTACTATAGGCCTTTATAAAAAATATACCTATTATTGCTTAATATCAGGTTTTTTTAAGACAATAAAATTTTGTGGTTCTCTATCATTCCCTGCTTCACATACCACTTCTGTTTTTCTTTAAAATCCCAAATTTATTTTAGGAGTGGCATAACTTACAGGTTGGAAGTTTTTTTATTCTGTTTTCTTATAGATAAATTTTTCAGGAGTTATTATTATGTTATAAAGATAAAAAAGGTTTTTTAAATATGAAATCAAGAATATTTGCTATTATTATACTTTTATTATTTCTTTTTAACATATGTTCAGCACCTGTTTTATGCCAGGGTAAACAGGCTGATGAAATAAGGCGAATTAACAATATTGTAAAAACAGCCCATAATGCATACGAGCACAGAGATTTCCTTGCTGCAGCCGAAAATTATGAAAAAGCCTACAAGATAAGCAAAACAAAAGTGTATCTGGATAATTCCATTGTTGCCTATTTGAGCCTTGCAAATGAAAATGCCAATGATAAAGACTATAATGGCGCTATCAACTATTGTAACAAAGTTTTATCAATGGATGCCAACAATAAAAACGCAAAGGAATTCATGTCAGATATTTATTTTACAAGGGGGATAGACTATTTTTATACAGGCGATCTTGACAAAGCAAAACTCGATATAGAAAATTCCCTAAAATACAGTGCTTCAAAAGAGCAGACAGACAGGGCAAAAGATGGTTTAAGCAAAATAGCAGAAGCAAAAAACTCCGGTGCTGTTCCTGTACCAAAATATGAAAATTCAAACAGTGACTCTATTCCTGAAATAGTTGATAAAATAGAAATGAAACTGTATGGCTCAAAAAATTCTAAAATTCCGCTAATGACAAGAATAGGCAAGCTTGAAAAAGAATCCCTCGGAAAAACTTATGAATCAGATGGGTTGATTGTCAGGGTAGACAGGTTAAAACGTACACTTCTCCCGGAACTTATGCCGCAGCATACTGTTGATAAACAGTATGAAAATACTTATGTACCGGAAATTATTGAACAAAGCATGGGAAGAGTGAATATATTCGGAAAAATGCCAATAACTGTTTTTATCGATGACGCAAATGTTAAGCCTTACAAGAAATTTTATAAAGATGCGGTCAAAACTGCTTTCAGTGAATGGGAAAAAGCTTCCAGAGATGCAATTAAATTTCAGTATGTAAACGATCCAGCCAGAGCTGACATTCAGGTAACGTGGAATGAAAATTTTGAAGATTTTCCCTGGCAGCCAAAACTGGAAAAAGAAGATTTATCTGCCGAAAAGCAAAAAATGAAGTATAAAAAAGCGAATGCTGCTGTTCAAGCCGGATCAATGTTGGCAATGGTTGCAGGAGGATTAATAGGTGTTCCTATATTAGGTACTGCTGGTTATCTTGGTGGATCATTAGCTGCTCCATATCTTGGATACAAAGGATATGGCAATGCAAAATTATCACCCGGCGTTAAGATTAATACAAAAATAACTGAAGGAATGACCGATGAGCAAGCTAAAGTTAAAATAAAGCAGATAGCTATGCATCAAATCGGTCATGCTATAGGTATATATGGTCACAGTAATAATCCTGAAGATATTATGTACAGTGACTTTAAAGCTACAACCCTTTCCAAACGTGATATAAAAACCATTCAGGAATTATACAGATCGCAAGACTCTCAAAAGCCACAAAAAACTTGAATAGGCACATTAGATCATCAATTAAAACTGCATAAATACAGTATTTAAAATATAACCTGCAAGAATAATTCCTGACAGTAAAATAAAAAGGTAAACTATCATAAGCTGAATTTTTAAAGAACTTTTTAATATTAACAGTTCTGGAATAGAAGTTGCGGTTACTGACATTGTAAAGGCAAGAACTGTACCAACCGGCAGCCCATTTGCTATAAATACCATTATTACTGGCAAAGCCATTGCTATATTAACGTAGAAAAAAATAACCAGAATCACTGCAAGCGGTACCGCATAAGGATTATTTTCACCGACAAACTTCATTATAAATTCTGAAGGAACGAACCCGTGAATAACAGCAGCAAAACCGATACCTGCAATTATATAAAACCAGAAGTTTTTAAAAAAACTAAGTGAATTAGCTTTTGCCTGAATTATCAAATTTTTAACATTCATATTTTCAGTATGATTATTTTCTGTAACTATATGTTCAGGAATAAATGTTTTTAGATATTTGTCAGGTTTTAACATGCCAATGAATACTCCGCAAATTAATCCTATAATTATACTTGTTGCATAATAAATAAATGCGATTTTATAGCCAAAAAGCCCAAGAAATAAAATAAAAGCAACTTCATTTGTCATTGGCGCAGTAATCAGGTATGTAAAAGCAATTCCGGCAGGTATTCCGGTCTCTAAAAAGCCGATAAATATCGGGACAACAGAGAATGATTCGACGGGAGTTATTACTGCCAGAAACGATGCCAGTATGGTACCTGTTATTGTACTTCTGCCACTTAAAATCCTTTTCGTCTTTTCCGGTGTTATAAATTCTCTTATTAATCCGATAAAAAAGCCTATTAATAGGATAAGCAGAAGAATTTTGGCAGTGTTATAAATAAAAAAATGTAAACTTTCTGTAATCGGCAAATTGGGAGAAAGTTTCAGAATTTTATACACTATTAAATCAGCAAACAATTTTAACAAGTTAAACATAGTAACTTATTAATCAAGAAATATTTAAATAACAATAGTATTTTGACGTATAGTTCTGTAGACTTTGTAATTGATTTTATTTTATAGTAGTCTAGTAAATCATGTAATTTTGTATAGGAGCTAGGTATGGCTAAGATAACTTTAAGATCGGATAGAAGTACAGATTATACTTTCTCATATAAAGGTGAAGAAAAGATTTTGGCTGCTGGAAGTGTAGTTGATATAGCTGATGGATTGACTGATGTTGTTCTTCCTACATGTGTAATGAAAATAATCAGAGGCATAATTGTTATTAAAGAAGACGCAAAATAAAGATTTTTTACTTCCAGTATTTTAAATTTTTTTAGGGCCTGTTTAGTTAAATGTAAAAAATAATTATAATCAATAAAAGGCTCGTGCAAAGCTGGAGTTTGGTATAAGACGAAACGACTTGCTTGGCAAGACATTGAGGCTTTAGCCAAATTCATTCCCAATAATAGCTGCAAATTGTTATTCTTATGATAATTACAGACAGATTTCAGAATTTAGTTAAATTAAAATTATTTTGTTGAATAATAATTTCAAATAAATAATGTATTGTTTAACTAAGAATTGGCTGGTATAGTTGCACATATCAATTACAATCTGGGGGAGGTAGTATGGATAAATTTAAAATCTATAGCAATGATGCTTATGACTTTAATGATGTTGGGCAAATAGAGGACTTCTATAAAACTATAGGCAAAAAGGAAGTTTTAAAGAAAATAAATGATTCTAATAAAAGCAGGATTTATATGAGAATTGTTGCGGATAAATCTGATAATAGTGTCACAATGTCTCTTTTTGAACCCAGGACAAGCCAGAATGCACAGATCAAACTGCCTGACCTATTACTTGATTATGAAGAATACACAATAAAAGAAGCGGATTCATTTCTGGATTTAACAGAATATACAGAATTTGAATAAAAATAATACTAAATGCCCCCAATAATTACACATTAATATTTTATGTATAATTATTGGGGGCATTTAGTATATAATCAGTTTTCGTCATTTGGATACTAGACGACAAAAATTTGTAAGTAATATTCTTATTCAAATTGTGCCATTATGTCTTTTAAAGAACAGTTTTCAGAAGAGCATTTTGATAAAGCAAGTTCGTTGACTGTTTTTAGTTTATCATTAAACGTAGGCTTATCAACGTGGTAGAACAAGCCTGTATACAGGTTTTCATTGGTAAATGCCAGCTTCATGCCTTCGATTCTGTCTTTTGTATTATGATCTTCAGGCAGTTTTTTAATTCTTTGTTTCAGGGTTTCATACGTTACCTTATGGTTATATTGTACACATGGTGACATTATGTGTATAAAAGAAAATCCCGTATGTCTGATCCCCCTTATAATCAAGTCTTTTAACTGGTTCGGATCGCCAGAGAAGCCTCTTGCAATGAATGATGTATCAAAAGACAATGCCATTAAGACAGGATTGATACGTTCTTCAATAGCTTCATAGGGGTTTACTTTAGTTTTTAGATCATCATGCGAAGTTGGAGAGTTCTGTCCTTTTGTAAGCCCGTAAATCTCGTTGTCCATAACAATATATGTTATATTGGGATTTTTTCTTGAGGCATGTATAAAATGATTGCCTCCTATACTGAAACCATCCCCGTCGCCTCCGACTGTTATAACTGTTCTGCTAGGATTTGCAACTTTTATGCCTGTTGATATCGGTAAAGCTCTTCCATGTATGGAATGAAAACCATACGATCTTGTAAAGAAAGGTAACCTGCTTGAGCAGCCAATACCTGATACTATAACTGTGTCATCAGGATCTATATTAAGTTCTGAAAATGAACATAATATTGCATTAAGAACTGCATAATTCCCACATCCCGGACACCATGTCGGTTTTACACTACTTTTATATTCACCCGGATTCAATTTACTACCTCTTCTATTTCCATTAACTAATTAAACTTTTATTTTTGCTGATTTGTAAATTTAAGCGATTGTTCGTTGATAATTTCTTCGATTTTTTTGAATATACCTTCTGAAGTGAACGGTTCGCCATCATATTTCATAATATTGTATATTTTTAAATCTTTTGACATGCAGGTACATCTGTATACTATGGTATTTGCAAATTGCGCACTGTAATTACATTCAACAATCAGCAATATTTCCTTTCCCCTGATAAAATCGTTTATCCATTCATTAGGAAAAGGATATATTGTCCTTGGGTAAAGAGCCTGAATTAAAAATCCACGCTCTTTTGCCATATCTATAGCTTCAAGTACTGCTCCTGAAGTGCTGCCCCAGCTTAAAATACCAATTCTGGCATCATCTGACCCGTATTTTTTTGCAGGTTTAAATTCTTTTATTGCTGTTTCCAGCTTTTTAAATCTTTTTTTAGTCATTGCGGCATGTATATCAGGAGAATATGAAGGAGATGATATTTCATTGTGTTCAAGGCCGGTTGCTATATATGCACCGCCTTTATCTCCCGGTGAGGTTATCGGAGATATTCCCGATAATGTTAACGAATATCTTGAATACAATTCTTCCTTATCTTCTCTGGAATATTTCAATCTGCTGGCTACCTGTATACTATCAAGATCAATCAGGTCAACACATTCTCTCTTTTGGGCAAGAGCTGCATCTGACAGTAAAATTACAGGTACCTGATATTTTTCTGCAAAATTAAAAGCGTTTAATGTTTGATAAAAACAATCTGCTACATTCATTGGAGAAATAACTATCTTTGGAGTATCTCCATGAGTTCCGTAAATTGCCATATTCAAGTCAGCCTGTTCAGTCTTTGTCGGCAAACCTGTACTTGGACCGCCTCTTTGCACATCTACTATAACTAATGGAATTTCAGCCATTGAAGCAAGTCCGATTGCTTCTGACATAAGAGATAATCCGGGTCCGCTTGTAGCAGTCATAGCTTTGACGCCAGAATATGATGCACCAATTGCGGCTGTTATGGATGCAATTTCATCCTCACACTGTATAACATTACCGCCCAGTTTTGGCATTTCTCTGGCAAGCCATTCCATAATATCCGTAGCCGGAGTTATAGGGTAGCCTGAATAAAACCTGCATCCTGCAACTAATGCGCCAAACGCAATTGCTTCATTTCCGCTCATAATCAGTTTTCTGCCTGAAGTCGGAATTACAAGCGTGTCCAGGTTATCAATTCTTATAAGCTGGTTACTGGCATATTCATAACCTGCTTCCATTGCAGCCAGATTAGAATTGATAACTTCTTCGCCCTTTGTTGCATATTTTCTTTTTACGTCATTTACAAGTCTTTCCATTAAATTCAATTCCGGTACAAAACCGGCTAAAATCCCCAGTGCAACCATATTTTTTGTCCTGGGAGTTGCCACTGTTTTGGCCATATAGGTTATAGGAATAAAATACTTATAAATATTATGATATTCAGTAAACTGGTTATAGCTGTTTGATGAGTCAAATATCAATATCCCATCTTCTTTTAAATCTTTAAGGTTTTTTAAAGCTGTTTCCTCATCAAAAGCAATAAGTACATCAACTTTTTCTGATACAGTTAGTACTTCTTTTGAGCTTATTCTAAACTGAAAAAGGCATTTACCTTCTCCTCTGATTTCTGCAGGAAAGGATTTATAGGTAGTTACGTATAGTCCGCTTCTGGCAGAAGCAAGCGTAAATATATCACTTGCACTAATTACACCATCTCCGGCTGTTCCGACAATTCTTACAACTAATTCTGTCATTTGTTCATTCCTAATATCTTTAAATACAAGTGCTGATGCACAACCAATCTTATATTTTAAATATTCCGTTTTTTCAGGAATTTATTTTTATTGCAATATAGAATCCTAATTATTTTTTGCGAAATACTTCAACAATAAAAGTATAGCAAAATTTATCTCATTTTGAACTTTGTAAATTCTGGAATTAACAAAATTCTTTCTGCTCTGAAAAATTCTTATTTTAGATTTGTAAATATATTTTACAAGTATTAGTAATTTAATAAATCTAATTTAGCAATTTTTAAGACTTGTTTGTTTTTATATTAATATGGCTATGATTTTAAAAAGGTAATTAATAAATTATGCATGATGCAGCTAAGATAAATTATAATCAAAATATTTTGTTTAATGGCTTTTGCCAGAATAATTCAAACCAGAATATATTTAATCAAGTATCGATTTTTAATCAGAATTATAAAACAACAAATTCATTTGTCGCATATTATAATGATGATTTTGACGATATATCATTAATTCTGAATAACAATGATGCTATATACCCTGATATGGTTAATATGCAAAATCAGGACAGAACCGCTATTGACAGACAAAATGCAGTATCATTTTTTACTCAAAGCAATCTGGATAATTTAGATGAATATACACAGGATGATAATATTGAATGCAATAATTTATATCCGTATGAGTTAAAAGATATTCAGTCAGATAATTATTGGGAATTTGATAATACTTGTAAAACTGATCCATCAGAAATTAACAGTGAATACGTTGATGATAATTACCTACAAGACGGAACAGATGTGAATTTAGACGGTAAAATAGGAGATTTTCAGCAAAATAAAAACGAGCAGGATTGCTGGCTTCTTGCCGGATTGGAAACTTTATCCAACACCAAAGAAGGTGCGGAAATAATTAAAGACTCTATTCACAAAAATGATGATGGAACGATTAACGTAACATTCAAGGGAGTGCATGAAACTTATACTTTTACACCAAAAGAAATTAACGATGCTGAAACAAGGTTATCAACAGGAGATGATGATGTCAGAGCTATCGAGCTTGGTGTTGAACAGTACAGAAAAGAAGGAATATTAAACGGCAGTTATAAGGATATTTCGTTAGATGATCCATTAAATGGCGGTAAGCTTGATGAAACAGGATTTATTTTTACAGGACAAAAGCCGGAAATGGTTACAGAAAATTATGATAAATATTTAGATTCAATTGCGCAAAATCCAGAAAAAAATGGAGCTGAAGTAGGTTTTAAGGAATACGATTTCAGTAACGGCATAATGCCCAATCATTCATATAGTATTAAGAGTGTAGATAGTAAAAATGTTACAGTTATTAATCCCTGGGATACGAGCAAGGAAATAGTTATATCTCGTGAAAAATTTGTAAGTAACATTAGAGATTTTGCTTTTTATTCACCATAAAGATCAGTTAAATTATGTTAAAATAGAGATTCATCAGGAATAAAAAGTGTAAAGATACGTCATTTTTATAACTGGAAAAGAAGATTAAAATTTCTGTTATGTAAACTTGTGCATAAGATAAAAGCGGAGACTTTTATCTCCGCTTTTATCTATAATTATGTATATCGGTCAATTAAGCTATTTCACCTTTTGGTTGATTTGTTTGAGGTAAAAGCAGCAATTCTGCAACCGATTCTTTTTTCCTTACCATATCAGATGTTACTTTAAAGACCGTAATATCAGACCTTGAAGGTACTTCGTACATGACATCAAGCATCAACTCTTCAACAATGGATCTTAACGCTCTTGCGCCGGTTTTTCTTTTTATTGCTTCATGAGCAATCAGCTTAATTGCATCAGGTTCAAATTCAAGTTTGACACCATCCATACTAAGTAATTGCTGATACTGTTTAAGTATTGCATTCTTTGGCTCTGTCAGAATTTTTACAAGAGCGGTTTCATCAAGCGGGTCAAGAACTGCATATACAGGAACCCTGCCTATAAATTCCGGTATTAAACCAAATTTAAGCAGATCTTCAGGAACCATTTTCTTGAGCATTTTGGCAGCTTGCAACTCTCTTTCGTGTGCAGCTTTTGGAGCGTTAGCACCAAAACCAACAAGCTTGCCTGAACCGGCTCTGCTTTCAACTATTTTATCCAGTCCGACAAATGCTCCGCCTACAATAAACAATATATTACTTGTGTCAATCTGGATGAATTCCTGATGAGGGTGTTTTCTTCCACCCTGAGGAGGTACGTTTGCAACAGTGCCTTCGATCATTTTTAATAAGGCCTGTTGTACACCTTCACCGCTGACATCCCTTGTTATACTTGGATTTTCTGATTTTCTTGCAATTTTATCAATTTCATCAACGTAAATTATTCCACGTTCTGCTTTTGATGCGTCAAAGTCTGCACTCTGATAAAGTCTCAAAAGAATATTTTCAACATCATCACCAACATAACCGGCTTCTGTTAATGTAGTTGCGTCTGCAACAGCAAACGGTACATCAAGCAGTTTTGCAAGTGTTTGAGCCAACAGAGTTTTACCACTGCCGGTAGGTCCGACAAGAAGTATGTTACTCTTCTGGATTTCAACACTGTTTGCTGCGTCTTCACCAGTGATAGATGAATTATGATTGATTCTTTTATAGTGGTTGTACACTGCAACTGATAAAATTTTCTTGGCGTCATCCTGACCAACTATATGTTCATCAAGATAGCTTTTGATTTCATGAGGTTTAGGAATTTCGGTTAATTTTGGTGATTCAAATTCTTCACCTTCTGTTTCCTTAGTTTCAAAAAATTCTTCGTCAAGAATTTCGTTACAGAGGTCAACACATTCATCGCAGATATAAACTTCGGGTCCGGCAATCAATTTTTTTACCTGATCCTGGGTCTTTCCACAAAATGAACATTTTAAACGGCTGTCATCGTGCTTAGCCATATATTTCTCCTAAGTTAACTAAAGATTAATCCTGACTGGATGGAGCTTTTTCTGTTTTGGCTATGATTTTATCAATCATGCCATATTCCAAAGCTTCTTCAGGAGTCATTATATAATCTCTATCGGTATCTTTTTCAATTTTTTTGAAAGACTGGCCTGTATGCTTAGCAAGAAGTTCATTAAGGGTGCGTTTAATTCTTCCTATTTCAGCGGCCTGAATTTCAATATCGGTAGCCTGTCCCTGTGCACCGCCAAGAGGCTGATGTATCAGGATTCTTGAGTGTGGAACAGCATGCCTTTTGCCCGGAGTACCGGATGCGAGCAGAAATGCTCCCATACTAGCGGCCTGACCAATACAAATAGTATTTACATCGGCTCTAATATGCTGGATTGTGTCATAGATTGCAAATCCGGCAGTAACACTTCCACCGGGACTGTTTATATAGAGCATAATATCTTTTTCAGGATTTTCGGAATCCAGAAGCAATAACTGCGCAACAATGATATTTGCTACCATATCGTCAACGGGTGTGCCGAGAAAAATGATTCTTTCTCTTAATAATCTTGAGAAAATATCGAATGATCTTTCACCGCGGCTTGATTGTTCTATTACTACAGGTACAAATCCCATAATTGTTGTCCCTCTCTATAAAAATTACTCTTCACTTTCAATTTGTGGTTCGGAATTATCCTCAATATATTGTACATTATTATTTTCAACTAAGAATTTAACAATTTTTTGTCCCATAATTTGCTGGGAAATAGCCTGTGCAAAACCGGGATTCTGGGCAATTTGTTTAAATATGGTTTTATCATCAGTATTATAAACAGCAGCAAGTTCTTTTACTCTGGATACAAAATCTTCGTCGCTGAGCTGGATATTTTCAACTTTTGCTATTGCTCCAAGTACGAGTGAGCTTTTTACTCTTTTTCCTGCTTCTTCCCTGAGACTCTTCCATATATTTTCATGACCCTGAGAATCTAAAAACTGTTCCCACTGTAAACCCTGACTTTTTACTCTTGCCTGAACCTCTTCCATAAGAACCTTGGCTTCCCGGTTTACCATAGAATCAGGAACTTCAACCTGAGCGTTATCTATTACTTTTGATGTAACAGCTTTTTCTGTTCTTATTTCATTTTCACTCTTGGCTGTCTTTTCAAGGTATGATTGAAGATCAGATTTTAATTCTGTTAATGAAGTAAACGGACCTACTTTTTTAGCAAGTTCATCATCAATTTCAGGAATTATTTTTTCTTTTATTTCATTTATTTTAATTGCAAACTCTGCTTCTTTACCAGAGAGAGACGCATCCTGATAATCTTCAGGGAAGGTTACTTTTATAGTAAATTCATCTCCGATATTTTTGTCAATGAGTTGTTCAGCAAAACCTTTTATAAAATTACTGTGTCCTAAGTCGAGCTGATGGTTTTTTGCAGAACCGCCTTTAATTGGTTCTCCGTTAACTGTACCGGAAAAATCAATTACAACTATGTCAGTATTTTTTGTTGGTCTGTCAATAACTGTCTGCATTGTGGCAAATCTTTCTGAAAGTGCAGTTAATTCTTTATCGATAGCATCTTCAGGATTTTTAAATTCAGGAACTTCTATTGTCATGTCTTTATAGCTGTTAAGAATTACTTCCGGCTTAAGTTCAAGTTTTGCAGCTACTGTGAGAGGTTCTCCCAGTACAAAGTTATATGATTCAATAACCGGTTCTGACACTATGTCAAATTGGTGTTCGCTTATTACATCTGCAAGAACATTAGGAAGAAGTCTTTCTAAAGCATCACTTTGAATTCTTTCAACACCTACATAATTTTCAACCTTTGATCTTGGGGCTTTTCCTTTTCTAAAGCCGGGTATTGAAATTCTTTCACCAATTTTTCTGCAGGCTTTGTTATATTCCTGAGCTGCAACATCTGCATCAATTTCGATATTAAGCTGGACGATATTATTTTCTTGTTTTTCTACATTTACTTTCATTTTCTTTTCTCTTTATCTAGATTGTTGTACTTTAACTTACATTTGTATATTTTTAAACAATTTAATCCCGTAATGATAATTATTTATGAACACAAAATGCTTAGGTTATTATAGATCAAACATAATATATTAAAAACTACCCTGAAATAAAATACTAGATTTGGACTACAACAATAACTTGAATGTGTAAAGTAAAAGCTACTCAAATTACGTTTATTATGAAGTTTTAATTTAGTTTAAATATGGAAAAATAAAGATAATGAGTATTATACCACTCCCAAAATGAATTTGGGATTTTAAAGTAAAATCGAAATGTGGTATGCGGAGCGGGAGTGCTGAATTTCGGAGATCCTTCCGAGGAGGAAGGAGATCTGAAATTTAAACTCGTTCCAATATAATTGTAATAAAAAAATGAGTTTTATAAAACCAATTATACTGATTGTCAAAACCATTGATTTTATAAAACTCACCCGTTTAAATAAAAAAGCGGGAGACGAGGCTCGAACTCGCGACATCTTCCTTGGCAAGGAAGCATTCTACCACTGAATTACTCCCGCATTGTGCATGATTAGAAAATAAATTATTGAATAATACCAACTACTTATCTCTAACCTTTAACGGAATATGATTATACAAGGATCAAAAATTAATTACAAGAAAAATTTTTAAAAATTTTTCTTTATGTAACTGTGAGTTGTTATAAAGTCAAATATGGAATCGTTTTAATTTTTATTACTTTGAGATTGTATATTTAGAACAGATTTATTTTGAAAGTAGTATAAAAGCATTTTGCCTTAATAATATTTTGCCATATATGTTATCAAATTGACACAAAAATCAAAACTCTATACTGAGAGACCGAAATAATTATACATAAAAATTTTTTCACTTATGAACAGGCCTTTATTATTTGGATAAAAGTGCTGAGAGTGTTATTATTTAAATGCAGGGCATTTAGCAAGTATTTGAAAAATTTTTCATGAATGTAAACTCAAAAATATATTTAACATTTAGAGCATTACAGCACAGAAATTACAGACTGTTTTTTTTCGGGCAATGTATTTCGCTCACAGGTACATGGATTCAACAAATTGCTATTAGCTGGCTTGTATATACATTAACAAAATCCGCTTTGTTAATGGGGATAATTACATTTGCCGGTTCAATACCATCTCTTGTTGTGTCGCCATTTGCAGGAGTTTTTATTGATAGAATTAATAAATATCATGCTTTAGTGATAATTCAGGTTTTCTTTATGATTGAAGCCTTTATTTTAGCGATATTAACTATTACAGGGATTATTAATATCTGGTATATTATTATATTAGGCGTATTTATCGGTATAACCAATGCGATTGATATGCCGCTCAGGCAATCATTCATTATCCAGCTTGTAGAAGACAGCCGAGATTTAGGTAATGCAATATCATTAAACTCTTCAATGTTTAACCTTGCCCGCCTGATTGGTCCTGCAATAGCCGGTGTATTAATTGCCCTTGTTGGTGAAGGAATTTGTTTCCTAATCAATGCTGTAAGTTATATAGCTGTAATCTGGGCTCTTCTGGCTATGAAAATAAATTCTGTAACTGTTAAAAAAACAGCAGGTATAAATATCTTTCAGGAATTTAATGAAGGATTTAAATATGTTCTCAATTCAATGCCGATACGTAATATAATTTTGTACATGGCAACGGCAAGTTTTGCCGGAATGTCTTATATGGTTATATTGCCGATATTTGCAAAAGAAATTATTCACGGAGATTCTCAAACACTGGGTTTCCTGATGAGTTCATCAGGTATTGGAGCATTATTCGGAGCGCTGTATCTTGCATCAAAAAAATCAGTTTCAGGATTGGAAAAATGGATTTGTATTGCCTCACTATTATTTGGCGCTGGACTTATAGGATTAGCCTTTACTGCGAAAGTCTGGATTTCTTTGATATTAATGTTAATTATAGGATTTGGAACGGTCACTGTAATAGCATCCTGTAATACATTAATTCAACACTTTGTAGATGATAACAAGCGTGGACGGGTTATGAGTTTGTACACGGTTGCGTTTATGGGGACTGCTCCGTTTGGATGTCTGTGTGAAGGTGCTGTTGCTAATAAAATAGGAGTTCCTTTTACGTTTTTATTAAATGGCTTGATTATTATAATTGCAGCTTTAATTTTCAGTACAAAACTAAAATGTTTTAGTGCAAAACCTGAAAGCATAGAACTAAACGATGAAAGTTCATATGCACCTGTGCATTAAGGACGTAATAAAAAATACTTACGCATTTTTTATTACTTGTGAAATCTTGATAGACAAGAAGCAGCCTACAAAAATTCTTAGCCGTACAAGAACGAGTTAGAGCCTCTATGCCGGCTCAACGCCGCCATTTCGGTTCGTCACTCCCGCTTCGCGCCGCCTTCGTGTCGCCGAAGAATTTTTTCCGCTGTCCTTAACTTGAGAAAACTAACAAGTTTTTATGTAAGCTATTTTGCAGTCAAATTTTCTTCATCTTTACTTGCACTTTGTGGTTTTTGAGGTTTGGTGTCTGATAATTTATAAACAGCATATACAGCCTGTCCCATACTTAAACCTTCATCATTGGTTGAAATGTTGCTGTGCGTTAATATATTGAAGTTGAATTTTTCAAGTTCTTCCATAGTTCTTGTCAAAAGAAGAATGTTCATCCAGACAGAACCCGAAAGTGCAACTGTATTAATTTTTGTTTTTAACTTAATCTCGTAACAGGTGTTAGCTATCATTCTAGCTAAAGTATTGTGGAATTTTGCAAGTATATCCGGTATAGGAATTTTATTTTCCACATCCTGCGCAATAAATCTGATTAGTTCACTCACTTTGTTTATATTGAAAGAACTTAATTTGTAAATATCCCAGTTATTCATATTTGTCAGGCTTTCCAGATAAAGCACTGAATATTCATCGTATGAAGAATATTTAATAATACCAAGTATAGATGCAACTGCATCGAATAATTTTCCGGCAGATGAAGTTAAAGGCGAATTTACACCGGCATTAAACAGATTTGAAAACATTTTTTCTTCTTCTGAAGAGATTTTTAAATTTTTATAAACCGGATGTTTTGGATCAATGCCGGATTTTTTGAGCAGGCTGTATCCAAGCCTGTGTACCTGAAACTCTTTGTCTTTTATTCCTATCATTTTAAATACAGGAATGCTGGCAACTCTTTCATATTTCAGATTCTTTGAGACAAGAAATTCTCCGCCCCAGACTGTCTGATCATCTCCAAAACCTGCTCCATCAAATATAACACCAATAACAGGTGCTGTAGCAGGGAGCTTGTTATCTGCAAGACAGCTTAGCAGGTGAGCATAGTGATGCTGTACCTGAAAATAAGGAATTCTAAGATTCATGGCATATCTTGTTGAAAGATATTCAGGATTTAAATCACAAACAGCGTATTCCGGCGTAACGTTCAAAAGCTTGCAAAATAAAATTATGTTTCTTTTATAAAGATCAAATACGTTAGCTGTATTTAAATCTCCAGTATAAGGGCTAATATAAATTTTGTTGTCAGGAGTTGCTATTGATATGGTTGAATTCTGGTAAGCTCCGCATGCAAGTACTACCGGAGTAGTCTGGCCTGTTTCAACAGATATATAATTAGGAGCAAAACCTCTTGCCAGCCTTAAAAAATATTTTTCATCCTTTAAAATTGTTACAATGCTATCATCAGAACCATTGCAGATATTTAAGTCATGGAATAACATGCCATCTACAATATCTTTATAAGTTTCTTCCGCATTAATGTTGTCTGTTTCAATGGCTCTTCCTGATTTGTTTGCACTGCTCATAACAAGTACTTTAAATTTGCCAGCTTTAAACAGCAGGTGATGTATCGGGTTAGATGGCAGCATAACTCCTATTTTGTTGAAATTAGAAGTTACATTCTTTGCAAGATAGTTTGGATCTTTGATTTTTAATTGCACAATAGGTCTTTGCGGAGATAATAAAAGTTCTTTTTCTTTATCGCTGACAAATGCAAAGTTTTCTACTTCATCAATATCCCTGACCATAACATTTAAAGGTTTATTTTTCCTGTTTTTTATGTCTCTGATCTTGTCAACAGCCTTTACTGAAAAAGCATTTGTGCTCAGGTAAAAGCAATTTATGCTTTTCAGAAGAAGCACCCTGTCTTTTTCAAGAATTTTTGCGGCTTTATTAAAACAATCCTCTTTATAGTAAATTTTATTTTTTTCTTTTAGCCATACTTTAGGGCCACATTCAGGACAGTTTGAAAAATAAACATCAAAATTTCCGTTGTTAATGCTTGAATTACATTTACTGCAGAATTTAAATTCACCAATTGAAGAATTTTCCCTTGTATATGGCAGTGAATTTACTGTGCTGTATTTGGGTCCACACTCCTTACAAGCTGTAAACGGATAATGATAATAATCAGAACTTTCCTCATTCAAATTATCAAGACATTTATTGCAGGTTGCAATATCTCTTGGAACTGTTTCCAAAGGATCATAAGTTGATTTTTCATTAATAACGTAAAAGTGTTCACTATTTAAAACCGGAATATCTGCCAGATCAAGATTTGCAACGTTAGATATTCTGCCGGGATCATTATACACGTTTGATAAAAATTCGAATATTGAGGCGTTATCGCCTTCTATTTCAATACTGGTTGAATCATTACCAGCATTGATCCAGCCAGATAGCTTGAATTTCTTAGCCTGAGAGAACACGTAAGATATAAATGACTTACAGCTTATAATACCTGATATTATAATTTTTTTTCTTACTCTCATTATATTAAGATTCCCTTTACCACCTAAATTAAGTTTACTAGAAAAGTGATCATTAAAAAATAAATTTTAAATATGTTTAAGAAAGTTTATTCATATTTCAAACATAAATTTGTGATTTTTCACAATAATATTGTAGTTTGATCTAATAACATTTTTTAACCAAGCAGGCTTTAAATGGTCGGTTCTGGATTTTCAGGATTAAACTTGTTCCAGAATAATCAGATTTTATATTTTAGAGTATTGTTGGACAATCACTCCAAGTATATCTGATTTTCAGCCAACTGTATATAATATTTACTTCAATCCAACAAATTCACCTTCTTTTTGAACATTAATGTTGTGAGGATTTTTCCTCGGGATTTACAAAATCCTTAGGTCCCACAATTTTTGTTATAATACCGTACCTGTCCATTGAAATTGGATAAGCTTCAGGGTGCTTTGGCTGGAAAGAGTCACCTCCTTCGTAAGGGTTATGTCCTGATTTTAAACCCAATATCCTGTTGTTTATAAAAGGGGCAACAATCAGTGCACCGACTGTAAATGCCAGACAATTATGTATATAGCCTCTGGGCTCATTATATTTGTTAACGGTAGACAAATATTTTAATGTCAATAAACCACTGCCAAGCCATACCGTATCTCTGACAACAGATTTTATTTTTTCTTTTGTTGATTCCTTTTTTCTGGCTCGAACCCACATTGCAACTCCTGCAATTACAGGCAATAAGCCTTTTTGCATTCGATGGAGAAAAACACTGCATCCGATGCCTGTCATGGCATTTGCCAATGTTATTGCCTGATGATGTTCACTGTGGTGCTTTTCAAATTCACCAATCAGAGCACCTACAGCAACTGCAGGTATAAAAACTGTTTTAACAGGATTCGGAATTGGACATTTTGCAGAGGATATTATCATACATAATTTTTCTTTATTGTTATATAACAGCAATTTATTAAAAACAAAACAATAAAGAATTTGACCGTTTTTAGATTAATTTTTCATTAATTGTTATAAAATATTTACAATTTTTATTTTGTAGCTGCATATTTGTTATGTATGACAATAAAGTTGTATAATGATAAATAAATAATACCAAGTTGCAATTAATGAAGTAAAATAGCAAAAATTCTTAGGATTTTTAAAGCTCTGTTATATCAAGTTTATCAAGTTTTTATTACAAAACATTAAGAAAAATATAGCCTGATTATATAAAAAATAGCAATTTTTTATATTGGTTTGTTTTTATATATACATAAGGGACAATTAAGAAACAACAAGGCTACAAGATTATCGGGAGAGGAACAATTAAGTAGTATATCTAATATGGAGGAATTTATATGGCAAGAGTTTTAATTTCAATGCCTGAAGAATTTTTGGAAAAAATTGACAAAGTTGCTGATAACGAACAGAGATCAAGAAGTGAATTAATCAGAGAAGCATTAAGAACTTACATTCACAAATCAAGAGTTAGAGAAAATACACTTGCAAACAAAAACGCATCAATTTTAGAAGCGCTACTAGACTAGTATAAAGCTAATTTACAGGCAAACTGTTTTAGAGATTGGGGTTATTAATACTAACAGTTGCAAAAATATGCCTGAATTTAAACAAATTTTTATTACCAGAGAGGTCAATAAGAGGAGTAATCGGGGGCTTCAGGGAGTATAAATATTAACTGGGGAAATACACATTTAAGCAGCGAAAGCTGCATTTTTTTTATAGAAAAACCACTGTATAACGAGTGAAAATTTGTTTTTTCTTGTTATGCGGTGATCAACCATTAAAAATGTGAAAGGCAGTGATGGCATGAATGAGTTATGCGAGCTAAACCGAAAGCTCATCGCTGCCGTCGCTACCGCCTTGACACTAGATTTCACAAAATGCTGCTTTTTTGAAGTCATGCAGCAGTCTTTTATATATAATTATTGAGTTCGTTTACTACAGCCGCCGCCTTCGCGTCGCCGAAGAATTTTTTCCGCTGTCCTTAGCATATTAAAAAATTATTATTTATAATATAATTATTATTATTCTTTATAAATAAGCTAGGGTTCATATTTATATTTAATTGGGGTATATTATGGAAGTTAAAATTGCAAAAAGTAGTGAAGAAATAGATATTTGCTACAAGTTAAGGGAAACTATCTTTATAAAGGAGCAAAACGTACCTGTAAACAGAGAAAGAGACAATGATGATAATTTTGCAATACATTTTTTGCTGTTTTCTGGACGGACTCCTGTTGGAGTAGGGCGGGTTGTTGCTGATAAAGATGTTGCAATTATTGGAAGATTAGGTATTTTAGACGAATACAGGGGAAAAGGTGCAGGATTTTTTTTAATGGGACATATTATAAATTACTGCAAGAAAAATAAATTTCAAAAAATTATTTTGGGGGCACAGGAACACGCTTTGGGTTTCTATAAAAAATTAAATTTTGAAGTTTACAGCGAAAAATATATGGATGCAAACATACCGCATTTTAAAATGCAGCTTACTTTTAATAGAAAATAAAGAGTTTTTAGTTAACTCTGTTTATCACATTGCCGGACATGTATGCGTTAATATTATCGATTGTGGTTTTTAATATTCTATAAACAGCCTCTACTGAATCAAAGGCAACATGCGGTGTTACAACTACATTTTCTAATTCAAGCAGTTTATGATTTATAAGTGTTCTGGTCAGACATTCCTGTTTTATACAGTCAACTTTTGTAAGGTAATCTGATTCATTGGTAAGTATATCTTCGCATTCAAGTACATCAAGACCGGCTCCTGCAACCGTACCATTTTTTATCGCTTTATATAGAGCCTGTGTATCCATTATTTCACCTCTTGCAGTATTAATAATGATTACACCTTTTTTAATTTTGTTGAAGCTTTCTTCATTGATCATATGGAAATTTTCTTTTGTAGATGGGGCATGCAGGCTAATTATATCTGAGTCTTTTAACAGTTGATCCAGGTCAACATATTTTAAATCATATTTTTCTTCCAGCTCTTTTTTGGGGTAAGGATCATAACAAAGAATTTTCATTCCAAAACCGTTTGCTATTCTTACCGCATTACAGCCGATAGCACCTGTTCCGATTATACCTATGGTTTTACCCATTAAATCATGACCAATATTATTTTGTATATTTATGACTCCTTCTTTTAAATTCATATATGAATATGATATTTTCCTCATTACATCAAGAAGAAGTCCAAATGCATACTCCGCAACAGTGCAGTCTCCATATTTCGGGACATTAACTACCGGAATATTATTTTCTTTACAATAGTCTGTGTCAATATTGTTAAATCCTGTTGACCTTGCAGTAACAAGTTTCAGGTTGGGTAACTGTTTTAAAATGCTAGCAGGCGCACTTGTTGAAGTAAATACAGATATAATTTGGGCATCTTTAATTTTATCTTTTACTTCATCAAAATTCTTGTGAAGGGAAAAGGGAAACATCATAAATTCGCAGTTATCAGGTTTATACTTGTATAAGTATTCTTTTTCTATCTCTTTTACATCAAAAAATGCAACTAAAAATTTTTCCATTAAACAAACTCCATATTATTGAAATATGTAATACTTGAGCAAATTTATAAATATTTGTATACACAGGTATACAGAAGTAACTAATATTTACTTCAGACTTTGTCATTAAATTTGGGAAGGTTGTTCCGATTGAGCCTGTTCCTGTTGAACAAACATTGTGCTTATCGGATAAATTCTGGTTAATACAAGTTCATCATTTTTGTAGACATGGAAAGAAACTCTTTCTGCATTTTGTGGAAGAGCAATCTTTAAATTAGGAGCTATTGCATTATAAACAAAGTTGTCGTGCGGTATTTTTGTTTTTACACTGCCAAGTTCAACCTGTTCTTCATCGTTTATCTGAACATTAATTTTTAAATCATATTCTCCTGCTTCCCATCCCGGTCCACACATAACTGCAAGATCAAAAAATGATTCTGCAGGAAGGCTGAAAGTCATAAACTGGTCGTAAATATTAATACAACTAAGTTTGTTATACTTATAGGTAATGTTTTCCGCAATAACCAGATATTGATTTTTCATTGAACCCTCCAAATAAATTTAATAATTTCTTGTAATTTTTGTAAGTTTATCATAAAGGCCGGAATTTAAAAATAGAATTAATGGTCATAAGTTGAAATTGAGTGTAATAATAAAAATAAGAAATATTGATTTGCGTAGGAGGGATTCGCAATTGAGTGATATAAAAGATATAAAAATACTTATTATATGTATTTTAGTTGCAGATATTGTTGGCGGACTTATTTATGGAGTTAAGGGCAACATAGTAGGCATATTTAACTGCATATCGTGGGCTGTGGTTTCAGCTTTTGTCCTGTATAATTTTAAAAGCATTTTTAATAAATAGCAGATGTATTGAGGGATTGAAAGAATTATACATTAATATTTTTGTGCAATTACTTCGGTTGTTTACTATACTTTTCATAAAACCGGTTTAATATTGGCAGCACCCAGAAAACAAGTCCTCCAGATGCCCATATTCCGGTTAATAATCTTATATAATGAGGGCTTGCATACAGGTTAAATGTTTGAGCAAATCCATCTATAATTATTGGGAATAAAAAAATGATTAAAAACTTTGGAGAAAGTATTTTTGAACAATTTAACTTCTTAAAAAAAGGATAAATTACCGCACCAAATAAAAGTCCCAGATAAATTCCAAAACACCTGACACAAACAGGCATCTGATATCCCCAGATAAAATATGATCTTTCCGGTTTCTGGTGACATATTAACTTAAACAGTAAATAATAAATTTTTATAACTAAACTGTTTTCATAGCCGTGTGCCTGCAAATACGGACCAGCCAGTATAATTATCAGCCAGATTATGCTTAATAAAATAAAACTAAAATATACTACCATTATATTTCTCTATAGAATATAATAATAAACAAGTAATACATACATATTAACAGAAATGTCGAACAGAAAATTATGCGTTTTATTAGAGAGAAGTTATTTAAAATATTAAGTTTGCTTATGTTGGCCAGTTTGTTCTTATATGAGCCGATTGCTGCATTTGGGGCCTCGTTTAGTTCCTTTTCCACCTACAACACTGAACCCAGATTTTCAAAAATACTGGTAATAATTGCAGAAGGCTATGCGATGCAGGATAATAATGTTAAGTCAAAAGATTTGCTTTTAAAATCAATAAAATTAACACCCGATGATACTATAGCTCATCTTGAACTGGCAGCTGTGTACGATAATCTTGATAATTTACAGGGTAGTGCGAGAGAATACAAAAAAGTTCTTGAGTTATCTCCTAATTACAAGATAATCAATTATTATCTTGGCCTTACCCTTGATAAAATGGGAAAAGTTGATGAAGCACTGCTTTACTTAGATAAAGCGGCGGAATTATTACCTAATAATCCTCTTGTTTTTTACGATATTGGCGTCATTTATGCAAAGAATAATGATTATAAAAAATCAGTTTATTACTCCCAGAAGGCAGTTGATTTAAAACCTGATTTTGCAGAAGCCTACAATAATCTTTGTTACGGGCAGGCCCAGACAGGAAATTATATGGAAGCTCTTCCAAACTGTAAAAAAGCTATAGAACTAAGACCTGACAGTGCCCCTGCTCTTGACAGCATGGGATTTGTTTATTATGGAATGAACGATTATATTAAAGCTGTTGAATATTATAAAAAAGCACTGAATATCGATTCAAAAATAGGAGAAATTCACCTGCATCTTGGGAAAGCTTACCAGATGCTTAACAAATTTGATGAAGCATCTGCTTCTTTTGCTGAATACCTTAAACTTGAACCAAATGCTGTTGATTATAAAGAAATAAGCAATTTAATAAAAAAGAAATCTCACAGTAAAACGGAAAAGAAATAAAAAGAGGGTAATTAATGAGTGAACTTAAGGGACCTGCACATAATCAAATAGTTGATTTTATTAAAAATAAAAAGGTAGTAGAATTTCATACCGTAAATAGTAAAGTATTGACGGGAACGATTACTTGGTATGACCATAATTCATTTGGCTTAAAATTAACGGAAGACAAAGAAATCACTATTTGTAAAAGCGCTGTTGTCTACTATTCTACAGTATAAAACTAAATTTTAAACTTGACTCTTTAAGAAATGAATATACTTATGGTTTATTAATTCTTCAATAACCATATTAGCTCCACACTTTAATGCTATTTCCTTACCGTTTTCAAAGTTTATGGCGTTAAAGTTTGGAGTAAAAGGAATTAAAGTTTTTCCGGTTACAATTCTTGTTATTGCCAAAATTTTAAACAGCATTTCGTTTATATCAAAATAGCCTATTGCAGGTGCAAAATAGCCGCCAGCCTGCTGAAACTTTCTGGCAAGGGGTGTTTCTGCGTAAGGCAGATATGGTCCAATATCAATCATATCAATGGACAATTCTTTAAACAGAAGAATATCATTTGCGATACTTTCAAATGTCTGTCCCGGGAAACCTAAAAGGATACCGCTTCCTGTACTGTATCCAAGCTGTTTTAATATTCTGAGGCATTTAATGCGGTTAGAATACTTCATATCAGGATGAAGCTGTCTGTACAGTATAGGATCGCTGGTTTCATGCTTAAGCAAATAACTATCTGCGCCAGCTTCTTTTAAAGTTTTATATTCAAGTTCTGTCTTTTCGCCAATAGCCAGAGCTATTGATAATTTTGTAGACTTTTTAATTTGTTTAATGGTATCAACAAGCATTTCAAAGCTAAATTCACAATCTTCACCTGATTGAAGAAGAACAGAACTATAACCAAGCTTGGCGGCTTTGCTGCAAAGTTTTAAAATCTGATCCTGCGTAAATCTAAATCTGGTAACTTTCTCATTAGACCTTCTAATTCTGCAATATAGGCAGTTTTTATCACAATAATTTGAAAACTCAATTACTCCGCACTTTAAAATCTTACTGCCAAAGTTTTTCTCAGTAATTTTTTGTGCAAATTTATACAGCTCAGTTAAAGTGTCTTTATCCGTAATTTTTAATAAAGAAACTATATCCTGCTTTGTATAATATTTTTTTTCTATTGATAATTCGTTCATAAACAAGTCTTTATAAATAATTCACTATAATTAAATTTAACATATTAAATCGCAAATAATAAATTATTTATAAATTTTTTATTTCTCACCAAAAGTCAATTAAATATTTTTTTGAAAAGATTTTTTTTAAATTTCTCTTTATTTAGACTTCGAGCCATGCAATCAACAGCATGAGAAAAATCTTCATGTTCAATTTTAATTTTTGTCCCATACGTTTGATATCCTAACCCATTTGTTTTATCTGCCTCAATGATATCTAATATCAAAGGTACTTTTTCTTTTGGAATGTTATAAGACAATAAAGCGTCAATCATTTTACCAATAACTTTTTCATCTATATCAGCGTTAGGATTTTCTTTCAGGTATTTTCTTATTGTTTCCTCATAAGATTCAGTGCTACATGGAAGTTTATACGTTTCAAACCGTTCTGGATTATTTGAAGTTATTAATTCATTAAGTGCTGTATGAAGATATTCTGATTGTACCTGGAATGTTTTTCTTTTTGCTCTCGGTTTCATTTTATTTAAAACAGATATCATATCTTTCTTAGAAAGACCATATATTTGAGCTACTTCAGCAAATTCATTAATTAGATATTCATTTAAAATTATTTGTTTATTTCTGGCTAAATATGTTTTTAATATACTTTTATAATCGTTAACATCAGGCATTACATCTACACATTTTAAATTACGCTGACTATTAAACAAATTAAGAGAAGATTTTATATCGGACATTTCAATCTTATAAGGACCTGTTAATTTTTGTCCTGCTGAATTAACTCTTTTACTGCAAATCGATTCAGCTATCTCTATAATTGACAGTATCTGTTTTTTAGAATGTTTATTAATATATGTAAGTCTGTCTGAGTATAGTTTCTCCGCAAACCTTTTAATATCAGACGGATCTATAGTAAATTCCGTACTTTTTTTGGAATAATTCTCAAAAACTTTTTCATAACCTTTCAGATTTAATCCGCCTTTTAAAGATATATTACTTTTTTTGACAAGCATTCTATCGCTAACATTACATAAAAGCATACTATTATAGTTACAAACATTATTACCGGTTACGCTTGCATCGCTATTAGAAACATTCGAATAATTATAACTTTGCCTGTATGTATATGGATTTGTATGTATTGATAAAATGCTTGCTGATTTCATTTATCTTTCACCTTTACTTTACCAATTGATTGTCTTCTGTACATTTAATAAAACAATCAATAATACATAATTGTCTGATTTTTATACATAAATTTAATTATTTTTTGAAAAGTCCAATTACCTGATATCTTACGTCTCAAATTATTTTTAATAATTCTTAATAAGTTTTATACTGCTGAATTCAAGAAGTAATAGAACGAGTTTAAAATTCAGTACTCCCAACTCCGCATATCACATCCAATTTCATTTTAAAATCTGAAATTTACTTTGTGAGTGATAAAGAACTCACAAATAATAAATTATTTATAAATTTTTAATGACTTTGTTAAATAGCAAATTAAAATGAAATTAGAAACAAAATATTTCTCCTTATATTTTGATGGAGGGTTTAAACATGATTGATTTTAATAAATTTACGCAGCAAACGCAGAATACGGTTATGATCGCGCAGGAAATTATGTCCCGTTATCATAACAACCAGCTGGATCCTGAACATATTCTTCTTGCAATGCTGGAAGATAATAAGGGCTTTCCAAATAAAGTCTTTGGCAAACTAAACGCCAATATTCCGTTAATGATAAAACAAACGGAAGAAGTTCTCGCACAAAAGCCGAAAGTAACTTACGCTGTTGATCCCGGACAGCTTTACGTTTCTGTTGAGTTCAAAAAGCTTATTGATTCAGCATCAGAAGAAGCAGGCAGATTAAAAGACAGTTATGTCAGCCTTGAACATCTCTTAATCGCGATGGCAGGCAACAGAAATTCTGAAGCGGGCAAAATCTTAAACAATAACAATATAACTAGGGAATCTCTTTTTAAAATATTGAAAGATATAAGAGGCAACGCAAAAGCAGACAGTCCTGATGCGGAAAATAATTATCAGGCGCTTGAAAAATACAGCATAGATTTAACCGAACAGGCAAGGCATGGCAAACTTGATCCTGTTATAGGCAGGGATGACGAAATCAGAAGAGTTATTCAGGTCTTAAACAGAAGAACAAAAAATAACCCTGTTTTAATAGGGGAACCTGGTGTAGGTAAAACCGCTATAGTAGAGGGACTTGCACAGAGAATAATAAGGGGCGACGTGCCTGAAAGTTTGAAAGACAGAAAACTGCTTTCTCTCGACATGGGTGCGCTGGTAGCAGGCGCAAAATTCAGGGGCGAATTTGAAGAAAGACTTAAAGCTGTTTTAAAAGAAGTTCAGAACAGCCATGGTGAAATTATTATGTTTATTGATGAACTGCATACAGTTGTCGGTGCCGGCGCAACCGAAGGTTCAATGGATGCAGGCAATCTGTTAAAACCACTTCTTGCAAGAGGTGAATTAAGATGTATCGGCGCAACCACAATCAACGAATACAGAAAATATATTGAAAAAGACGCTGCTCTTGAAAGGAGATTTCAGCAGGTAATGGTTGATGAACCTTCTGTTGAAGATACAATAAGCATTTTAAGAGGCTTAAAAGAACGTTATGAAGTGCATCATGGAGTCAGAATCAAAGACGCAGCACTAATAGCTGCTGCTAAATTATCACAGAGATATATAACAGACAGATTTTTGCCGGATAAGGCAATTGACCTTATTGATGAGGCCGCATCAACTCTCAGGATAGAAATAGACAGCATGCCAGTTGAAATAGACACTTTAACAAGGCAGAAAGTTCAGTATGAAATCGAAAGAGAAGCATTAAAAAAGGAAACTGACGATGCTTCAAAAGAAAAAACAAAACATCTTGAAGATCAAATAGCTTTTCTTCAGAGCGAAATTGACACTTTAAAAACGCAGTGGGATAAGGAAAAACATGCCATAACAAGAATAACTGCCATTAAAGAAGAAATCGAAAGAACCAAACAACTTATAGAAAATGCAGAAAGGCATGCCGATCTGGCTAAAGCTGCCGAATATAAATATGGTGTGCTTATCGAACTTGAAAAAGGCCTGAAACATGAAGAAGAACTACTTGCAGGAAGAGACGCAAAAAATATCCTGTTAAAAGAAGAAATTGACGAAGAAGACATAGCCGACGTAGTCAGCAAATGGACGGGAATACCTGTTAACAGGCTGATAGAAAGTGAAATTCAAAAGCTTCTTGAAATGGAAGACTATCTGCATAAAAAAGTGGTCGGACAGGATGAAGCAGTTGAAGTTATTTCAGAAGCAATAAGAAGGGCAAGGGCAGGTCTTAAAGACCCGAACAGGCCTGTAGGTTCCTTTATATTTTTGGGTCCAACCGGCGTCGGAAAAACTGAACTTGCCAGAACTCTGGCTGAATTCTTATTCAATGACGAAAATTCCATTATAAGAATAGACATGTCGGAATACATGGAAAAACATACTGTTTCAAGACTGATCGGCGCTCCTCCGGGATATGTCGGCTATGAAGAAGGCGGGCAATTAACCGAACAGGTAAGGAGAAAACCTTACAGCGTAGTTCTTTTTGATGAAATAGAAAAGGCTCATCCTGATGTTTTCAACATAATGCTTCAGATTCTTGATGACGGAAGGTTGACAGACTCAAAAGGCAGGACTGTTGACTTTAAGAACACAGTAATCATAATGACAAGCAATATAGGCAGTAATGTTATTCTGGAATGTACTGTTAATTCTATGCTATGCGCAGGCGGCAGTGAAGACAGAATGAAAAATCAGGTAATGGAATTAATGAGACAGCAGTTCAAACCTGAATTTCTTAACAGAATTGATGAAATAGTATTCTTTAAAGGTCTTACAATTCCGCAGTTAAGCAAGATTATTGATATTCAACTTGACAGGCTCAGAAAATTACTTGATGAACAGGGAATAAATATTGAAATAACTGAAGATGCCAAAGAACTAATTGCAACAAGGGGCTATGACCCGGCCTATGGTGCAAGACCTCTCAAAAGAGTAATAAGGCAAATGATCGAAAATCCCCTTTCAAAATCAATACTGGAAAGCAAATTCATTGATGGTGATACTGTCAAGGTTGATATTGAAAATGATGAGATCGTGTTCAGAAAAGTATAATTAATACAAGAACATTGGAGCTTTAAAATAGCTGATTACAACTCGATATAAAGAAGCATTATCCATATGGCCTACCAAAAAACTGACCCTGCGATTGATGAGGAAGTGTTTTATGTTTTTTATAATAAAAACATAAGAAGGTAGGTTACTGGAATGGTGGAGTTGTGGTTAAATAAGACATTTTAAGCACTAAATACAACGAGGCTGTCCTTTACTTTTCAGACAGCCTCGTTAAATCTATGTTATTTATAAGATTAAGATTTTAAGAATGTAACCTCCTTTTTTTATGTAATCCAGTTAGTCTTTTTTAACCTCCATCTAAAATATGACCTACTTAATTTTGTTTTTTAATATACCCTCCATATTCTGATGAGTAAAACTAAAATTCTATAATTTTGTTTAGGTTTCTCCTTTTTGTCTAATTACTGGATTAAATTTTTCTTTTTCTTACCTCCTTATCTATCAAATAACTTATATTTATATAAAAACATCGAGTACTCAACAATTGCCTTAATTAATTAAAAAATTTACTAAACTTAAACAAAAAGACTTTTGCTCACTTTTACAAAGTCAATCTCTGCAATACTAAAGAGCCCCCTGATGTATGACAGAGAGCTTTTTAGTATAAATTGCTTATTATGCTGCGTATTCAACTGAAGAAGTTAATTCGGCTGTTTTATAGTTGTTTATATATTGTTGAATGTAAGAACTTAAAAAGTTAGCACTATTACCACTGGAAAGAATATCACTGCTATTGCTGTCTGATGAAGAATCAGAAGCAATACTTTCCATACCAGACATTCCAGGGGGTGGACCCATCGGCTTGTCTGGACGTGCTGCGTTAAGTTCATCTTCAGTTAGTTGTCCGTCACCGTCAGAATCAATTTTATCAAAATTTTCCTGCAAAGAACTAATAAAGTTAGCACCACCTGCATCATTGTCAGTACTTATTGATGATAGTTCCTCTTGAGACAGACCATTAATTCCATCTGTATCTGCTGCTTTCATCTTTTTCTTCATCTGCTGCATTAACTGCTGCAAAAAGCTTGAACCGCTGGTACTGCTTACACTGCTATCTTCACTTTCATCATCTGATGATGAACTGTCGTCTGACTCATCCAAGAACATTCCAGGGGGTGGACCCATCGGCTTGTCTGGACGTGTTGCTTCAAGTTCTTTTTCTGTCAACTGCCCGTTTCCATCTGAATCAATTTTGTCAAAGTTGCTTTGCAACGAACTGATAAAATCTGCACCCCCATCGTCATTATCTGTACTTATTGATGACAGTTCGTCCTGTGATAATCCATCTGTTCCGTCTGTATCCGCTGATTGCATTTTTTTTCGCATCTGCTCCATTAACTGCTGTATTTGAGCAGAACTACTACTGTTACTAATACTTGAGACCATGATATTTAATCCTCCTTCCTAACTTTTTTATTATAGAGAATTTCATTAAAGAAATGATCGGTTAAATAATCTATGAAACATATAGTTTATTAGTTCTGGAGAACTATAATATTATAAGAATCCCTGAATAAACACTTATCCTCTGTTCTAATTCTCAAAAAATATCAATAAGAGGTCTCTGAACAATAAATGAAAATTTGTTTTTCTTGTTATGTAACGGTCTTGATAAAGATATTTGCTATCTAAATTTGCTTAAATATAATATATATTTAATAATTAATAAATACTGCTTTAGAAATTTTGAATTTACAAATGTTAGAGGAGTTTGCTGGATTTGTCTACTTATATTTTACATAAGGCATTAAGTTTGCATAAAAAGGGAAGATTAAAGGAAGCGCAAAAACTGTACAATGACGTATTGTCACTTGATCATAAAAATCATATCGCTTTGTACTTTAACGGACTTATTTATATCGACCTGAATAATACTGATCTTGCGATAAAAAATTTAAAAATGGCTTGTGAAATAAATTCCAGCTCAGAATACATTCTCTCTCTTGCTGATCTGTTTTTTAACTTAAACCAGTATCAAAATGCTGTTCAATATTATGAAATTCTTATTCAGCAAGAAAATTCTAATATTAACCTGCTTAACAAGCTTGCTACCACATATTATCATATTGAAAGATATACTGGAGCTATTGAATTATATAAAAGAATTTTAAATATCTCAGGTCCAAATCCTTGCTGTGCAGAAATTTATTATAATTTAGCGGTGATTTATGGCAAATTGGGGCAGATTAATGAAGCTATAAATTCTTATTATTCCGCATTAAAACTGAAACCGGATTATCCTGAAGCTTATTTTAACCTGGGCTGCCTGTATCAAAAAAGCAATATCGAAGAAGCCTTAAAGTTTTATTTAAAGGCTCAGGACTTAAATCTTAATATTCCCAATTTATATCTTAATATTGGAAATATTTATCTGGAAAATTTGGAACTGGATAAAGCGATTGAATCATTCAAAAAAGCAATTTTATTAAGTCCTGATTATGCTGAAGCTTTCAACAATCTTGGAATGGCTTATTTTAAACAAGATAAGTTTGATAAGGCACTTGAAGCCTATAATAAAGCCCTTGAAATAAATCCCTCTTTTATCAAAACGTACAATAACCTTAGTGCTCTACACAGAGATATTAAACAACTTGATAAAGCTGTAATATATTTAAAAAAAGGTATCGAACTTGCACCGGATTATGCGGAATGCAATTATAATCTTGGAGCTATCCAGTTATTAACTCAAAATTTTACTGAAGGCTGGAAAAAATATGAATATAGATTTTATGTTGAGGAAGAGCACCCTACATTATTAGCTTTTAACCAGAAAAGATGGACAGGAGAGCCAATAAACGGCAAAACCATATATATTTATTACGAACAAGGATTTGGTGATACTTTAATGTTTTGCAGATTTTTGAAAGTACTTGCAAATATGGGAGCAAAAGTAATATTTAGACCTCAGGACCAGTTCATTGATTTATTTCGCATAAATTTACCAGAAATAGAAATTACCACAGATAATCCTGTAAAACCGTCTTTTGACTTTGATTTTCACTCTCCATTATTAAGTTTACCAGGAATTTTAAAAATAAATTCAGAAAATATTCCGTTCAGTAAGGAAAATTACCTGAAAGCAGCTCCTGAAAAAACAAATTTCTATAAAAATACTTATTTCGATAATAATCTGTTTAAAATAGGTATCTTCTGGCAGGGAAACCCGAAAGGACTTAAAAATAGGGCAGTAGCA
>Ga0074193_1001338_pt1 | contig 30741 bp, 28 predicted proteins | sample EPASupsiteHSE605_FD_64523 | JGI IMG/M metagenome (GOLD analysis project Ga0074193, IMG submission 64523) | Bioremediated contaminated groundwater from EPA Superfund site, New Mexico - Sample HSE6-05 | ecosystem: Environmental > Aquatic > Deep subsurface > Groundwater > Contaminated ... | reverse complement strand
TAGGCTCCATAGCTTTCTTTATATCGGCAATGCCCTGACCGTAATCCTCAATCATAATTTCCATAGTTTGATCTTCTAATATAGTAGCCATAACAACTACCTTTTCATTAGGCTTATTTATATATCCATGTATAATACTGTTGGATACTGCTTCTGATACCACCAGTTTAATCTCCTCTATCTCCTCCAATGTGCAGTCGAGTTGGGCAGCAAAGGCTCCTACACATGATCTTGCGAAGGACACATTTTCCGGTAAACTTTGAAATTCAAATCGTACATAATTTTTCATATTCATGGCCTGTCCAGCTGAGGGACTATCCCTTAGAGCTGGTATTCACCTCCCTTTAAATATTGATAATATCCTGCTCGTTATTATACATAGAGACCAATCTATTAATACCGGAAAACATGAGTATCTTATGGACTTGGGGGCGTGCACCTACGATGTACATTTTTCCATTAAGACTCGAAATCTTTTTGAATCTGCCAATTATTACCCCCAGCCCTGAGCTGTCTATGAAGGTAACCTCTTCTAGATTAATAACTAAATTGCTTATTTTCTTTGTATCAAGTTTCCTGTCTATTTCTTTGCGCAGCTTTTCAGCCACAACCATGTCCATTTCTCCCCTGATCCTAACTAATAGCGTATTTCTAATCTGCTTAAGCTCTAGTTCCACGCAAAAGTCCCCTCCTTGTAAGTCTTAGCCGCTAAACTAAGAACTTCTACAAAGAGGGGACAATTCCTTCCACAATATTCCATTTATAATAGTAAAGTTTCGGCAAACATTTTCATTATTTCCTTCATAAAACCACCTTTAGGCACATCCTTTGCCGAAACGATGTCTATTTTCTTCTGTAAGTTCCCTTCTTTGAAAATTTGTATCTCCCCTAATTTCTGTCCTTTTTTAATCGGAGCGTTGATATAAGACCTTAATTCTTTTTTGCTGCTTAAATTATCCTTTTCACCCTTGGGGTAAATAGCTCCTGCATCCTCTGCTGCAATTGCCTCTACTTCATTTATTGTTCCTTTGCCTACCTGTACCATACCGCATACGCTATTACTGCTAAAGAACGATTTGTAAGCATATTTGGCAAAGCCATAGTTGAAAAGCTCCATAGAATCACGGAAATGCCCTCTTACTTCTGGAGAACCCATTACAACAGATATTAAACGCAGACCGTCGCGCTTTACTGTAGAGGTTAAACAATATTTAGCTTCATTGGTCCATCCAGTTTTAAAACCATCTGCTCCCTGATACCACCAGAGCAATTTGTTGGTATTATATAACTTAAACTTTCCCTGTCGGAGATTATATTCCTTTATAGAAGTATACTCCAATAAACGAGGATGTGATAATGCATATTTAGCCATAAGAGCCATATCATAAGCTGAGCTATAATGTCCTTCAGCGGGCAGGCCGTACGCATTCACGAAATGAGTGTTTTTCAATCCCAAATCCTTGGCCTTGTCATTCATTTTATCAACAAAATTTTGGTGTGTTCCTTCAAGATGTTCGCCAACTGCTACACAGGCATCGTTGGCAGATCCAGCTGCAATGGCAATAAGCATCTCTTCATATGTCATGGTTTCACCCGGTTCCAGATAAATCTGGGATCCTCCCATCTTCCAGGCATTCTCGCTGGTTACGACCTTGTCTTTAAGTTCAACCTTTCCCTTTTCCAATGCTTCTACACCTAATATCAGGGTCATTAATTTGGTCATACTGGCAGGAGGCCGCCGTTCATTTTCATTGTAGCCAGTTAGGATTTTCCCTGAATCGGCATCCATCAACACATAAGACTCGGCTTTCACGTTCTCCATCTTAGTCTGGGCTGCCCCCGTCCCAACCCAAGAGAAGATAAATAATATCAAGACCAACCCGACAATTTTTTTTCTAACTCTCATCCCCACGTACCTCCCCTATCCTATAACTACTTATAAATTATATTGAGGTACATCTTCTATTATGTCATTCAGTTGTCGTTTTCCTGTATTATTCGGGGTATGAGATCTGATGGTGCGGTGTTATTGAACTTTTACCGGGTGTTGCCCCGCTGTGAAACAAATATATGGTCAAAAATAGGAGCAATCCTGACGAACGTTTCAAGTATCTTCGGATCAAAGAAACAAGGACTGGTCTTATCATCTCCATTTATGATTATTTCCATAGCTTCCTGATGGCTCAAAGCTGGTTTATAGGGCCTTTTACTCCTTAATGCATCGTAAACATCACAGATTGATGTTATTCTTCCTTCAATCGGGATTTCCTCTCCCTTTAGCCCTTTAGGATAGCCTGTCCCGTCCCATCTCTCATGATGAGTAAGAGCAATAGATTCAGTCATTTGGATCTTGCTGTACACGGAACCAGAAAGTATATTGGCTCCGGTTGTAGTGTGGGTTTTCATAACCTCGAATTCTTCCTTGGTAAGAGGTCCATTTTTTAGAAGTATATTATCATATATACCAATCTTGCCTATGTCATGGAGAGGAGCTGCGAATGCTATGTCTTCAATAAAATCTGCCGGCAACCCCAGCTCACGGGCAAGTTCTGGAGCGTATTTACCCAATCGCTTATTATGCAATCCAGTATCTGTATCTCTTAATTCAGCAGCAGATGTCAGCCTCTGAACTACTTCGTTGGTTAAATTTTCAACAATTCCCAATGCATCCTTTAATTCTCTGGTTTTTCTATCTATTGTCTCCTCAAGAGTTTTCTTATAATCATCTTCTAATTTAACACATTTAACCCATCTTATAGCTTTATCAATAATTGTCATAAATTGTTCAATATCCAATGGTTTCAAAATAAAATAGTCGACACCTACATTTATGCAGTCCAGAAGATATTGAGCTTCATCGTGGGCAGAGATAATTATTATAATCTGTTTGTCATTCTCAGATCTAATCTCACGGGCCATTTTCACACCATTCATGACTGGCATATTTATATCGGTAATGACTATATCAAAAGTGCCTTCTCTATATTTATCCAAGCCTTCCTGGCCATTTTCAGCAGTGACCACATTAGTAAAAAAGCTTTTAATAAGCCGGGTAGTATTAATCCGAAGATCCCGATCATCTTCTATATATAATACATTAAACCCGTCAGCAGCTTCTTTCAGTTCCCTTGCATTAACCAAGATCATTAACCCTCTCTCCGCTATTAAATGGGAGGGTTATAGTAAAACAGGCTCCCTCTTCATGGTTATGGGCCTTAATTGTACCTCCACAGTGTTCTTCTATAATAGTCCGCGACATATATAATCCAAGCCCTGTTCCTACAGTACCTTTTGTTGAAAAGTAGGGATTATATATTCTATCAATGATTTCATCAGGTATCCCTCCGGCGTTATCTATTATTTCAACTATTTGATACCCATCTGTTTCATAACCTTTGATGGTAATTTTAGGGTTAGATATCCTGTTTTCAACCAGAGCATCTGTAGCATTTTTAATAATATTCAGGAAAACCTGCATAAGCTCATTGGGATAAATAAAAATAGGATTAGTAAATGAATATTCCTTTACTAAATTAATATTTTTATACTCCAGTGATTTCCCTATGATTCCTAACGTTGCATCAACAATATCATTGATTAATACCATATCCTTGGGATTATCAGGTTTAAAGAAATGTCGGAAATCATTAATGGTTCGTGATAAATACTGAGAATGATTATTGATTTCTCCCAACAATTTCACGAACTCGTCTTTATCATACATTTCAAGATCAATAAGAACCTTTAGATTGCCGGCAATGGTACTAATGGATGAAAGAGGCTGACGCCACTGATGAGCAATCATACCAATCATCTCTCCCATTGCTGCCAATTTGGAATTATGAACCAAAAGTTGTTCCTGAACTTTCCTTTCAGCGATTTCTTCCTGCAGTTGTTTATTAATATTTTCCCATTGTTTTATGATACTGTTTAATGTTTTCTGTTCTTTTAATAATTCTTTCTCCTGATAAAGGTGACAATTTTCCACCTTATTCAAACCATTAAATATGACGGTAGCCATATAAAAACAAGAATTATAACCACACGCAGCACAATTCCTAAAATCTTTGTGTTCTACTTTATGCATATCTTTATAAATTTTAGTTAATTCACTCCTGCTAGGGATTTTAATATTGTTATATGATGATAAATTTTTATAGTATGAATAGGTGAAATCACAGTTTTCAGTAACTTTGGCAAGAAAGTTTCTTAATTTTTGATTAGATTCTTCAATTTGAACTAATTGCTCAGAACGGTAAGCAATAGATCTCTCTATTTCATCAATAGTTTTATGGTGGTTTATACAGCCGGGACCCATATTACAGCCTGTTTCACAGCTAAGAATGTCTACTATAAGAGGTAAATCTGGAAGCCTCGAAACTATAGATTTTTCTAGATCCTTTAGATATTTTTCATATACAAACGGACCCTCAATTTTGGTTATAGAGCTAGCCGGCGTTTCGGGATATCTGCGCAGATAAGACTCCTTAAGCCCTCCAGGTGTCGGGAAATTGGCAGCAATTCCTGCGGCTATATCATTATCAAATTCACTATCTTCTAAAATTGATAAATTTATATTCTTTTCTGCAAGAATATTAATTAATGATTGATAAGTCACATTATATGCAATCATTTTACTGTCCTGAAATTCTCTTCTTTTGGCCAGGCAGGGTGAAATAAACACAAATTGACAGTCAGGATGAAGCTTTTTTGCATAAACAGCTGTATTATGTACCGGACTGCCAGTTGGAGCAAGATATTTTATTAAGAGAGGATGATGTATTTCAATATATTTGACAACAGCGGGACAAGGCTGGGCAATAATAGGCAAATTCACCTGATCTGACTTAATAAGTTCATGGTAGCAGGCAATAGTGATTTCAGCGCCAAGAGACACATCATATACTGCTTTGATACCAATAATCCTTAAAGCACTTATTAACTTTCTTAGATTGAAATTACTCTGGGCTGAAGGAGCGATAAGCGCTATAATTTCCTTGGTTCCTAAATTGTTTACAAATTCGGTTGAATCATCTATAGGAAAGCGAGCGCTTTCCTCCTTTATCCCACCGTGACTTTTAATACAAGCTTCAATGCATCTGCCACACCCAATACACAGGCGATTATCAAACTCCACAACCTCGCCGCTCCCGTTGCTGCAGACCTTAACTGGACAGACAGCTATACATTGGTGGCAGTTTATACAATTCTCTTGATTTATTCCAACTACATTAATAAAATTATCCATTAATAGTTTTCTTTCCCATCTTTCTACTCTAAAAACATGGCTAAAATAGAAGAATTTGAGCAAAAATTCAATATCTTAACCAAAATATCCTTTTTTTATAGTCTTTTCGCTAATTATTTTTTTCACATTCTAAACCTTTTTAAGGCAAAATAATAGACGAAGCTTTTATAAAAATTCGTCTCAGGCCGTCAAAAAAGCCCAATAGCTGTGTTATTAACAAAAGCCCGTTCAATCGACGTACCTATGTACGCCTCAATCACAGGTTTTATTAATGCCTTGCTCTTGAACTTTTTTGCTCGACCTGATTTTATCGACACTCTGAGACGAATATTTTATAAAACTTCGTCTTCAGTAATAATGAAGTTATTTTCTTTACTTTATGGTCTGAATTATTAGAGGCTGCGGAAACGGTTTATCTTCTGATAAATGATAACATGCCAGAAGCTGTTTTTCTGCCCCAGGTATCAATTTCGCATCATTGGCGTGAATAATTGCCAGGACATCCCCTTCTTTTACATAGTCCCCTTTTTTCTTCAATACTTGAATACCTACCGAATGGTCAATTTTATCGCCTATCTTCTCCCGGCCTGCACCAAGCAGCATAGCAGTTCTGCCAACTCCCAAGGCATTTAATTCATGGACATAGCCTTCCCCCTGCGCTTTCACTTCTGCCTGAAGAGATGCAGCAGGCAAACCATATAATGGCAGTCGGAAGTCCAATCTTCCTTCTTGAAATGATACTAATTCACAGAACTTATCAAATCCCGCTCCTGAATCAAGAATATTTCGCACTTTTGCTGATGCCTGCTCAATAGTAGAATATTGCCCCGCCAGTATTAACATATAAGACGTAAGCATCACAGATAATTCTTCCAAATCAGCAGAGCCTCTTCCTTGAAGAAGATCAATAGCTTCTTTTACCTCAAGGGCATTACCCACTGTTTCACCGAGAGGTTGACTCATATCGGTTAATAGGGCTACTACCTCCCGACCTGCCCCCTTGCCAATGTTCACCATGGTTTCAGCAAGATCTAAGGCTTCGTCCTCATTCTTCATAAATGCACCACTGCCTACCTTGACATCAAGTACTATACCCTGGGCCCCCGCCGCTAACTTTTTACTCATAATACTGGAGGCGATTAACGGGATGCTGTCGACAGTAGCGGTTACATCTCGAATAGCATAGAGCTTCTTATCAGCGGGTACCAGATTCCCTGTCTGGGAAACCACAGATGCCTTTATCATATTAACCTGATCTACAAACTGACGGTAGCTCCTCTCTGCCTGAAAACCCGGAATCGACTCAAACTTATCTATTGTTCCTCCTGTATGCCCTAGACCCCGGCCAGACATTTTCGCCGCGGGCACCCCGGCCGCAGCAGCCAGAGGAATTACTATCAAGGTAGTCTTGTCTCCCACTCCCCCGGTACTATGCTTGTCCACTTTTATACCTGCTATCTCAGACAAATCCATTACTTCTCCTGAATAAGCCATAGCAAGGGCCAGGCTGTTAGTTTCCCGCTTGGTCATACCCCGGAAGTAAACTGCCATCGCCCATGCAGAAGTTTGATAATCTGGTATACTAGCGTTGCTAATTCCCTTTACCACGAACTCAATTTCCGCTTCACTCATTTCGTTACCATTACGTTTACTCAAAATAATATCCTGAATATTCATTCTTATCTCCTTATGAGTGAATAAAAGCTCTTACCAACATTAATGTCCGCATTAACTTCAAGGAACTCGGCAATGGTTTGACCTAAATCCGCAAAGGATGAACGTATGCCTAGATTAGACCCCGCTTTAACTTTATCTCCATATACAAGAACAGGCACCTGTTCACGGGTATGATCGGTACCGCTCGTCGTAGGATCACAGCCATGATCAGCTGATATAAACAGAATATCATCCGGCAGCATGACCTCCATTAATTCTGGAAGCCAGCGATCAAATTCCTCTAAAGCCTGTGCGTATCCGCTGACATCATTGCGATGCCCGTACACCTGATCAAAATCAATGAGATTAGCAAAAAGTAAGCCTTCAAAGCTATTCTCCATAATCTTTATAATCTTTTTCATGCCGTCCTGATTATTTTCTGTATGGTATGATTCAGAAATAGCCCGACCTGCAAAAATATCCTTTATTTTACCAACCCCCACGACCTTTTTGCCTGCTTCGACTATATAATCAAGTATGTTTTTGTCGGGCTCCAATGAATAGTCATGGCGGTGAGGTGTTCGGATAAAACTACCCTCCCGGCCTGTAAAAGGCCGTGCTATAACCCTCCCCACTCCATGTTTACCTGTTAATAATTCACGTGCAATAACACATATTCGATATAGTTCTTCCAGAGGAATTATGTCTTCATGGGCAGCAATCTGAAAAACACTATCTGCAGATGTATATATAATCGGGCAGCCGGTCTCTATATGTTCTTGACCAAGCATTTCCACAATCTCCGTACCGGAAGCAACAATATTACCCAGGGTCTTACGGCCGATGCGTTTCTCAAATTCCTGGACTAGTGTGGGAGGAAATCCCTGGGGATAGGTGGGAAAAGGCTGCTCTAGAATAATGCCCATCATCTCCCAGTGACCTGTGGTAGTATCTTTACCTTTTGACTTTTCTACCAGCTTACCATATGCCCCCAGGGATGAAAGAACCGGGGGTACCCCCAGCAATTCCTCCAGGTTCCCCAGACCCAAAGTCTGCATGTTGGGCACATTAAGACCCCCTGCCTCACTTGCTATATGTTTAAGAGTATTGCAATCTTCGTCCCCATAAAGGTAACTATCCTCAACAGCACCTATTCCTACGCTGTCAAGCACAATTAATATGGCTCGCTTCGCCATCACTATGACCTCCTTATTACTATTAAAAAGTCAATTCAGATATACAAAATAGCATTAGTTGTGAAAGGGTTACATTAGGATAAAGCGTTCGATTAGTTTGTCCTATGCTCTGGGGTGACATTGGTGATAGACTTCACGCAACCGACTTTTAGTTAAATGTGTGTAAATTTGGGTAGTGGAAATATCACTATGGCCCAGCATCTCCTGTACTGCACGCAAATCTGCACCGTTTTCCAAAAGGTGTGTAGCAAAAGAGTGTCGCAAGGTATGAGGCGTTATATCTTTCTTAATACCAGTTTTATCACCATACTGAGCCAGTATTTTGAAGAATCCCTGGCGGCTTAATTTCCTGCCATGAACATTTAGAAAAATTGTGCGTTCCAGATTACCTCGCAACAAAGTGTTTCTGGATCTGGCCAGGTATCTTTCAACCCACTTTATAGAGGTCTGATTAACCGGAATAATACGTTCTTTGCGGCCTTTGCCCAAACAGCGCAAGAATCCAGCCATTATATTGATATCCTCCAACTGAAGCGACAGGATTTCCGACACTCTTATCCCTGTTCCATACATTAATTCCAGCATGGCTCTGTCCCGCAATCCTAGAGGGAGAAGGACATCCGGCTGTTCCATTAGTTTGTCCACTTCCTCTATAGTTAAAACCTGCGGCAGTTTGCGTTTAATTTTTGGAGTTTCCAGGTCGGTGGTAGGATTCAGCCCGATATATTCTTCTGTCACCAGGAATTTATACATACCTTTTATACTGGAAAAACTCCTGGCCACACTAGAATTGGCAGCCTTTTGATCCATCTCCCAGGATAGAAAGCTAACAATATGCCGTTTGGTTACATCCTCCCATCTGTCTACTTGACAGCATCGATGCAGGTAATCCGCAAACTTGTGGAGGTCCCGCCGATAGGCAGCCTGAGTATTGGTCGAAAGACCTTTCTCATAATAGATGTAATCCATGAAGGCCACAATGTACTTGTCCACAGCCTTCCTCCTGTTTTTTCTTTCTCCAATTTGACACTGCGGCCCTTTATTCCTGCTTATAGGTTATTAAATATTAAGTTCCATTCTTTGATTCGACTTCAGCACTCTACAATTGTGGCTTCAGCCCAACCTTATCAAGTATTGCTCACCTTCCGGCCTCATACCGGAACGTTTACCGCAATTCTAATATTTTTTTGTTTCTTTATTCTGTTTCTTCATGATAAAAGTTTTGCATCTTTATCACAAACTGATCTACCTTTTGGTTAAAATCATTAGCCTGGGTATTTTTTTCTACCCTCATTGGATTACCGCTTGGATGTTCGTCTTGCATCCAGCCGCTGAATACCGGTACCTTTTCATAAAAAATACCTGATACCAACGGTATTGCGGCCGCAAATAGAGCTACAATCACTACTATTGTCGCCAGACGGATAACTTTTTTCTTCCATTTCCCTACTACAATAATCATAAACGTTGACCTCCTATATTTAATTAAACAAACAGCCCCAGAAACCATGGCGAAAGATAGGCTTCTATAAGAGCTCCCACCATCACTATAAGCAGAAATACCAACATTAACAGCGTATAGCTGATTACTCCTCTACCTAATGAAACTGGGCTGCCAGGCCTGCCCCTGGCAATATAAACCGAGAAATTAATCCCTATTACGGACCAGATTATCACCAAAGGTATGTATACCAGGTTCTGAGGCAGTATGGAAAGAATACTGATCAATATTCCTGATACAGCTTTTTCTTTCACCAGAAAACTGATCGTAAAGCCCAAAGAAAAGCCCTTCAGAAATACAACCCCTAGTATGATGGGCATCCCAATTATAGTTAAGCCCAGAAACCATACGGCAATGACGCTCTTAGCCTGGTTTAAAAATGAGTTGAATAGAATTACCTGTTTATCCAGATCTGTATTAGTACCTCCTTTCAAATAATCATCAATCAGAGTGAGTAGATGGCTCTTTACACCACCTGCCAGCCCTAGTGCCTTGTAATCTCCTATAAACACCCCTATAAGGAAAATAAGGATGATCAAGAAGTATTGCCACCGATTTTCACTTATGTGCCGTTTCAGCTTGTGTTTCAGTTTCATCCGCTTTTCCTTTCCCGGGCATATATTGGTGGAGAGACTCCTCTTTCCAATCATATTTTCACGCTGTTAACTTTATGCAAAAAAGAAAGTCCTCGGAAGAACACCCTTTTCATTTTATTGACAATAATTCTAAATATTATATTCTTGGAGTAAAAGTTAGAAATTGCGAAGGATTTATTGGAAGATATATTCGAGAGAAGTTGATTGGGAGTATGAATTAAGCAAGGATTAAACAGGGTGAGGTATGGCCTAGCCAAGATTGGTGGGAAATGAGAAAGGTACGTCAAAACTAAATACCAATAAGCGGATTAACAACAGTTAATCCGCTCAGCGTGTTGATAAAGTCAGTCCGAGCAAAAAATTTCAAGAGCAAGGCATTAATAAAAGCCGGTGATTGAGGCGGTATAAGGTATGGCGACACACCCCCTTAGGGGGAATGTCCCCGTATGAAGTACGTCGATTGAACGGGCTTTTATTAATAACGCAGCTATTGGTTTTTTTTGACGGTCTGAGCGGATTAACTAACGTCTGTTTAAGTTAATCCGCTTATATTAGAATGATGAATAGATACTAGCCTATACCTTCTTTACGCAGCATCTGATAAATTACTGGAACTACTTGTTTCTTACGTGAAAGAATCCCCTGCAGGAAAATTCCCCCATTTAGATGTTCGTGCCCAAAAGCCTGTTCAACCAGCATCCTCTTTTTGCCAGCAACAATCATTTCGGTTCCATCCTCAAAAATATTCGTTACCATCAGACACATTAGAGCGTAGTCTTTACGTTCGCACATAGCTTCCATTGTCTCCAGCAGTGCTGCCCGGCGTTCAGCAAAGGAAGCCAGATCTACTGTCTCCACCTGACTAATGGCAAAAGTAGTTTCACCGCTCACATATTCCTTTAGGTCTTGAATGATTATCTCTTCATCAGACTGTTTATCGATTCGGTTGATTTCGGAATATAATTTTTTGCCCCAGGCCAGAGGTTCGATTCCTGATATGTGCTCCAGTTCGCGGGCTATTCTTTTATCTTTCAAAGTAGTAGTCGGTGATTTGAAAATCATAGTATCTGACATTATTCCGGATAAAAGTAATGAAGCAAGGTTAGCAGTCATGTAGACTTGGTTCTGCAAAAACATCTCCGCAACCAGAGTAGACGTTGAACCAACCGGTTCGTTATGAAAATAGATTGGCCACAAGGTCTGCAGATCACCCACCCGATGATGATCAATTATTTCTAATATCTCTGCTTCCTCAATTCCGTCCACTGCCTGTTTTTTCTCATTGTGATCAACTAATATGACCTGTTTGCGCTTCATTTGAAGGAGATTGTATCTTGAGATCATACCCAGGTATCGGTTTTCCTCATCTACCACCGGGTAATTTCGGAAGCGGCTTGCCAGCATGTTTTTTCTAGCCTCATCAACTTTTTCTCCCGGTTCAAACAGAATTAAGTCTCTGGTTTTCATGATATTGCCGGATTTTTGGTCCAATACTTGTTTCAATATTTCTGAGCTTCGATCTACTTCCCGCCCGCTGCCCAGCGCATCCATGTAGATCATAGCCAGATCTCCAATTGTTATCAGGCCTAAAAATCTCTGCTTTTCATCTAAAATTGGTATAGTCTTTAAATTATTTTTACGCATGATATTCCCAAGTTCCACCAGAGTTGTATCTGTCCCGGTATAAACCGGTGTTACTTCATCTAACAAATCTTCTACTTTGGTTCCTACATCCTCCAATACCCGGGGATGCTCGAAATCAAGGTAGTCCAGAAGCCACACCAGTTCCTCGTTAAGTTCGCTGGCTGCAGCTGCCAGATAAAGACCATCTTCAGTACTCTGTTTATAGACCTTATAAGCTATCGCGGATGCGATACTGTCAATATCAGGATGTTTGTGCCCTATTACATAAACCGGTTTCAAACCCTTAACCCCCATAAATTATTTATAAGTCCCACCCAACAAAAGGTTGGCAATGAATTGTGCTGCTAAGACATCTTCCAGAGAGTTGCGGCTGGCAGCTACTACAGCTATACCTGTATCGCTTGGCTTGATATTTTCGTATACCCTGCGGATAGCCGTTTCTGCCGGCTGCATGCCCTTCTGCCTGTAAGTTCTCGCAACAGTACCCGTGATAACCCTTTTACTTTCCACAAAAGCTGCATCATAGGCAACTCCTCCAGTATCTGAAACAGCTACCACCACCCGTCCGCTTAAATTAGCCAAACGGGGAGTTTCAGCTCCGATGTTGGGCAAGACGGCTTCTATCAGTCCTTCTTCTTTTTCGATGCCCCTAATTATTTTCTGGCAGCGGGCAATCCTTTCCTCTTCTGTACCTACCCGGGGCTCTGCTACCAAAACAATTCCTCCTCCGCTTTCGCGGGCCAGCTGGGCAGCATATCGGCCCATTTCTTCAGGCATTACCTTCACCGGAGCTCGGGTATAATCGGGACTAGCGCCTAAAACAGCATAAGCTCCCACATCAAGTGCACTTTCTAAAGTGGTGGACATATCAATGACATCTACAATCATAACCAGCATGCCCTCGCGGGCTGCCTCTCGTGCACCGCTGGCATCACTAGTTACGATAATCCTTTCTGACCTTTCCATATTTTCCGCCACCTCCTGGTAGAATACTCAATCTTCCCTGCCTCATCGCGTTTATAATATCTGCGGCACTTTGACCACCGACCTGGATTATATCCTCAATAAGCGTATGTTCCATTAATTCGATTTCGTTAGTAACTCCCAGCAATTTATTATATGTCATGGGGCCGATCCCCGGCAAATCCTTAAGCGGAATTCGATAATAATAAGGCGGCCTTCCTTCTGGGTGATCGGGAGTGTCATAGTCTTTTATTATACAAATTCTGTCCAAAACACCCATTATGATTTTTGAATTATCACAACTCGAACATGTGGTAACTGGAGGCTGATCTTCGATTATCGTACCACAGACCGGGCAAAAGGTACGGTGATATTTGCCTAGCCGGGGATGCAGCCCGTAATTTGCTGCAATCCTGCGTCCTTGTTTGTTTTCCAAACATAACTTTAGTTCTTGAAAATTATTGGCATTCATACATAGACGATTAAATTCTCTGCCTATATTAGGAGATGAATGAGCATCAGAGTTTGAAAGGAGCGTAAAATTCTTAGTCTCTGCCAACAAGTCTGCCATATTTGAATCTGCGCTTAATCCGATTTCCATAACCCTAATATATTTAAAATCTGAGCCGAGCTTATTGGCAAGCTTATCTGTCCACATTCCATATACTCCTTTATGGGGAGTAAAGGCATGGGCAGGACAGAAGATGCCCTCCAGATCAGTACTTAATCTTATAATATCCATAATATTAGCATTAACCTTCTGGGTAGAGAGCTGCATATTGTGCACTCTGCTTTTTATATATTTCTGCCAATTTCTAATGCTCTTCAAATTGGGAAGGTAAGTTATTAAATGTACTCCTTCCCTGCTCTCCACCTCACAACCGGTAATTAGCAATACATCGTTCTTAGCCAGGAAACCGCCCTTTTTAAGTTCTGTTAAATCTCCGGCTGCGAGCATTTCTTCTATTTCATAAGATACAAGTGTACTGCCTGCATCTACAATACCTATTATGTCCAGGCCTTTGCGGGGTGCATCATCAAATATTATGGTCCTTAAATCCATGCGACGGGAAGCGGTAATCTTTACTGCCTTGTTTCGGGCACTTCCTATGTGAATATGAAGGTCGGCATAATAATCACTCATTGAGTTATCGCTGCATTCCAATCCTTGATTTACTTTCTTAACAGGTCTCATTAATATCCTCGTTTCCAAAAACTATTGTAATAATCATTATTATATCTTTTCATGATTCCACTTTTCTATTGTAAATAATAACTGCCAGCATAAATATAGCAACCCCTGTCACTTAAACCATTAGGTTGGCTGTTAATAATGTATATTGGAGTACTCCACAAAACTGCCATAAAGCTGAAAAAGTGAGGATCAGATATGATAAAAGCCCGCGATCAACGTACAAAGGTACGCCATTATACGGGCTTCTTGAAATAACCTATTCGTTGTAATCGGCTTGAAATGCCATTGTATGGTGAATACTTATTCCTTATTTTTTCAAGCCAACTGCATATTGTATGCCTATAATACTTTTACCGTCGACAATTTTTCCCTGAAAAATTAATTGATGAGCTTCTTGCAGCGGGACACGGATAGTTTCTACAAATTCATCATGATCTAGTTCGATTTCTCCTCCAGTTAAGGACTCAGCCATATAGAGGTGAAGATACTCATCCGTGAATCCTGGAGCACTGTAGTAGGATAATATTTTTTCCCAGTGTTGAGCAGTAAAGCCCGTTTCCTCCCTGAGTTCGCGTTTCGCACATTCGAGCGGTTCTTCATCCTTCTCCATCGTTCCTGCAGGTATTTCCAGAAGTACCCCTTCTACCGGTTTACGATATTGACGTACTAATATGATATTATTGTCATCGTCCACAGCCACAATGGCAACGGCTCCGGAATGTTCAACCACTTCCCGGGTGGTCTTCCGTCCATCAGGCAAACTGACTGTATCGACCCGCACATCTATTATCCTGCCTGAGAATATCTTCTGAGTCTCTAAGGTTTTTTCTGTAAAATCCATCTACTTACATTCCTCCAGCATATATTTTCCCATAAATGCATAAACTTGGTTTGAGGTGATACATATGGAAATAACTGTACAAAAAAAATCTATCTATTTTTGTGGTCAGTTCAGGGATCTTATTAATATCTTGTCCGGTTATCCGCCTGAGACAACCCTGGATGATTTTATTAAATTACATTTAAATTAAATCTTTTATGCCATCATTATAAAGTGTGGCTCTTGACCCTTGGTAAGGCGTGCCGCTGTTACTGCTGAGGCTCCGAGAGCCATGAAGAACTCTTTTTCCTGTTCAACCCCACGCCCCATTGTGGTCATCTTCATGCCGCATTCCTTTATTAGTTCGAGGGTGCTGGCAGCTTCCTCCATACAAAAGCGATGAATTCCAGACAGCTTTTCTCTTTTCACCTGCTCAAGAATAAATGTAGTTTTTTCCTCATCCATTATAGGTAGGGGGACCAAACTGGATGCTCTGCATACTCTGGACAAAACTGTCCGGGTATGATGGCTGATACCGCGATGGCGCTCTCTTTTATCTGCAAAGCTAATACGGGGTACAGCTATAGGGATACCCTGCAAAGTGTCTACCGCATTAAGAATTTCACCCTGTTCTATGCCTGTAAATCCCCATTTAGTACCGGTGCCTACAATTCCAGGTCCCATGCTTACAATGATAACATCTGCTTTTATGATCTTTCTGGCTGCAAGTAATCCAGAATATATATTTACAGCTTCCAGGTCACCGCCAAATGCATGTCCAACTGTTACCGTTCCTGCCAAAGCCATAGTCTTTTTCAACCAATCTACGGTGCGGCTGAATGAAATTGGCAATGATGCACCATCGGTCATTACATAGGCAGTTTTTAATCCCCTTTTATTAAGTTCCAAACACATAGGAGCAAGCATAGAGTGCAGAGTAGCTACTAATACCGGGGTATTTTCCAGATTGTCCGCCTGGAGCATTTCCTCATGATAAGGACTGCTCTCTTCTTCAACACTAAGGACTTTTAACTGAAGCGGAGTATATCGAAGTTTCATTATATGTCCACCCGGTTTTAAATCCTTCTCGATCGGATTTAAACTAGCAATGACATAATGATAGCCACCACTCCCCAGGTGTAATGATTCTGCGGTAGTATTCAGCAAAACCTCGTCCCCAATATTTATGTCTCCAATCAGCGCAGGATATACAATACATTGTTCATCCCGCCCTTCCACCTCAACCGCAAAACCTCGTATTCCTTCTCGAGAAAACAACTCTCTGATAATTCTGCCTTTTTTAGTTTGTAGCACGTTCTTCCTCCAAGCCTAGCTTTTAGCCGCTTCTTCTATAATACTTAAAACCAAACGGGCATCATTTACCAAATCATCTACTCTGATAAACTCTTCCGTGGTGTGGACTGCGTTCATACCTATGCCAAGGTTCGCGCAGCGTATATTATTGCCATTAATGATGCTGGCATCACTCCCGCCGCCCGTACTCAACAACTCAGTCTTTATCCCTATTTTATCAGCTGCCCTTACAGCCAGCCTGACTACATCTTCATCAGGCTGCAGGGTTGTTTCCGGGTATAGCAAGACTACCTCTGCTTCAGGCTTTCCGCCGCTTTTTATAACCTCAGTTTTAAATATTTCGAGCAGTTCGGAGGTTAATTTATCAAGTTTACTGCGGTTTAGACTCCGAGCCTCACCTTTGACCCGGCAGCTTGCGGCCACGATATTGCGGGCCATACCGCCCTCAATTATCCCAAAGTTACAGGTAGTATCCTCGTCAATCCTGCCACAGGGCATTAATGCCAGAGCCTTTGCCATTATCTGAATAGCATTGATTCCATCCTCCGGGTTTATACCAGCATGAGCCGCCTGTCCATATACCCGGTATTCTATTTCATTTTGGCAGGGGGATTGTATTACAATAGTTCCCGGTAATCCCCCACTATCTAATACATAGCCCTTTGGGGATTCCAATCGGGAGTAATCAAAATTCTTAGCGCCCAACAGTCCCTGCTCCTCACTGACTGTAAAAAGCAGTTCTAAAGGGGGATGATCGATCTGTTTCTCAATAATTACGTCATAAGCCTCAAGAATGGCTGCAAGGCCTGCTTTATCATCAGACCCGAGGATAGTATTACCTTCACTTCTTATTACTTCATCCTGACCTCGGACGGCCTTTATGTTTATACCAGGTACTACTGTATCCATATGAGCAGCTAATAAAAGAGCCGGTACCTTTACCGACCCTGGGATTTTAACCAAAAGGTTTCCAGATTCGCCGTTTAGTATTTTTCCCGCCTCATCTTCTTCTGCCTTTAAACCGCGTAGAGCGAACTCTTCTTTAAGTAAGTCCCTAAAAGCCCCTTCATGTCCAGAAACCGACGCTACCTCTACCATCTTTATAAAATTGGCAACTAATCTCTCTGTATTTACCATTATCATCTCTCCCCTATTATAGCCATCGTTTTTTATTCTTTTTATATTAATTTCCTCTTCCCAATTCATCTATGCCCCTTAGCAAAATATTATTTTCAATTGTTTTGGTAAGTGAAAACTTTTCGGTATAGAGGTGTATTCCAACTAAAATAATTAAGACCGCCAATCTAGCTGTCATCGACAGGCTGAATGCCGCCAGATAACCAAGTGAAAAGCCTAATACATTTGAACCTGCATCCCCCATCATTGCCCGCGCTTTCAGGTCAGATGGAAAATATGCCAGAATCGCCCCCAACAGAGGACTTATTAATAACAAGTCAATGCTGCCCCGGGCAGCCGCTAATATAGCCAAAAAGAAAATCAGGAATCCCTTTATGGCCCTTCCCGGCCTCAGGTCTAAAAGGTTCAGGGTATTAGTAAACAATGCCAGGATAAGAGTATTAATAATAATGTCCGGCCAACCCTGTGAATTAAAAACAGCTACAAAAAGTGCAATTAATCCTCCCCCTAGCGCTTTTAAACCTCCGGTCGTCAGCCTTCCTTTAAACAAAGCACCAAAATGGCCTTTAAAACCAAGGGTATCGCGCTGACCTAACATATCATCTATAAATCCCAGCCAGCATATAGAAATTAATCCTAAAATGAATAAATGGTACGTTTCATCGTACCAGGAGCCAATTCTATATAGTAAGTAGACTATCATGATTGTCAAAGGAAAACTTAAACCCGCACTTACCGGAATATCCACTCCCAGATAATTTTTGCGCATAGCCCCGACTTCCCGTAGCATGTTTAAAACAAAGAAAAGAATGAGCATTTCCAGCACTGCTCCAACTACAGCTGCACCCATAGATTCCATGAGAAGATTCAAATCTTATTTCCCCCAGTCCCTATTATAATGACCCGCAGGACATCCAGCAGTTGTTTGCCCCGGTGTAAGAAACCCTTTATATCCCGCCCAGTCTCATTATGCCCCATCATCGTAGGTACCTCGGCAATCTTATAGCCCCGCTTAAGTGCTTTAATACTCATTCCGAGTTCTACCCCATAGGCTTCATGAAAAGGAGTAACTGCATGCAAGACTTCCCGTGTCATAGCGCGCTGACCACTTAGTGGTGCGTTAACTTCCGACATCCCTGCCCTCCGCAGAGCCCATACAGCCGTTCTTTTCACAATACCAAAACCACCCTTTTTCTTTGGCGGCGGGAAAGAAGCAATACACAAATCGGCGGTCCCATCAAGCACTGGCTGGATTATCTTGCCGGCTTCACCTGCCGATGACCCCAGGTCAGCATCTAAAAAAGCCACTATGTCAGTATCAATATAAGGCAGGGAAGCATTCATTGCTCCGCCTTTGCCCTTATTATTCGCCAAATCTATTACCAGAACACCCTCTGCGCGGCTAAGCATTGCAGTTTGATCAGATGATCCGTCGTTTATTATAATGATTCGATCAACACCCGATATCTTTTTAACCGAGCGTATTGTTTGGACTATACGTTGTTCCTCATTATACGCAGGAATAACTACGCTTACAGTTTTCATCTCTTATTTCCCCCGCAGGAATTCCACCGGCAGAGCTGGCATAAACTTGGTTGCGGTCGGTTTAATACCATAATTACCGGGTTCGCCCTTCATGGACAAAACTAATGCTATCTGGCCAGGGCTCAGATCAATATCATCAATTGTAGTAATTCCATACCTCTGATAAGTACCCATGTAAGAAGACTTTACTTTAGAACCTTCTACCCCGTAAACACTCTTGCTTTCCTGCAGAAGAATAGAAATAATACTCCCATCCAGGCTCTCTGGGAAAGAGGTCCCTAATTCATTAGCTCCGCCTACCATAATTACCCCGTTAACTGGTATATTGTACTGCCCGCTAAATTTAACCAGCCCGTTATCTTGTAACAACTTCAACATACCCGGTTCAGCTTTGTTAGCTATCATAAGAGCCACGCTTGCCGCTACTTTTTGCCGCAGAGTATCTGAAGAAGCATTATCGTCAAGACCATAAGCTTTAATAAGTCGCTGGCGCATGGCAGAGTCCTTCATGTTAATGTTACTTAAGACCACTGTTTGTGAAACCACGTTCGCTCCTGCTATTGACAGGCTGCTTAGCAGCCCCGCAGGAATATCCTGTCCTCCGGTAACCACTACAGCCAATTGTGTTCCCACCAATTGGTTTTTAACGAGAGGAGGAAGCAGAGCCTGGCTGAAGTTTTCATAATCACTTATTACTTTATTCTTACTGGAGCTTTCAAGATTTAATTGGTTTTCTCTTTCTCTTAAAACTGATAGTTTCTCTTCTATGCCATCTATCATTTTTTGTTGCTGTCCTACCACAAGATTATCACTGACTATCGTGCTTCCTATCAGTAAACCCAGCCCAAGAGCCAGAAAAACAGCTACTAAAGAAACTATATGATACCTCATATCAATCATTATTCATACCACCCTAAAATATGATTTACTACATGCCCAGGAGTAGTTTTAACTGTAATATAATTAGCCGGAAAAATGGTTTAGTGGCCGGCGATATAAACAGCAAAATAGTAAATGGGACCATAGCTGCGAGAAATAACTGAGCCAGGTTTCTGCGGTGTAAACTCTGTTTGTACAACTGGCTTACACCTCGGGCATCCACCAGAATGGACCCTATTTTTAGTCTGACTAAAAATGTGCTCGCCATTCCTTTACGGCCTTTTTCCAGGAAATCCACCATATTGGAATGACTGCCTACTACCACTATTAAACTAGCGCCATATTCCCACGCCAAAATCATCGCCACGTCCTCACTGGTTCCAGGAACCGGGAACACTTCAGCCTCTAAACCCATGTCCCTAACCCTTTCCAGTCCGGGGGCCTTACCATTTGCATAGGCATGTACAATAATATCCGCGCCGCATTGAAGCGCTTCATTGGATACACTATCCATATCCCCCACAATAATATCCGGTTTAAGACCAAATTCCAGAAGAGCATCGGCTCCCCCGTCTACACCTATGAGTACAGGCCTTTGCTCTTGTATATAGGAACTAATCGTACGCAGATCCTCTTTATAACTGCTTCCTCGCACTACAATAAGCACATGCCGTTTAAGCATATAGGTATGAAGGGGAGGCACCTCTAAATTGCCCAGCAGTATATCCTTTTCCTTTTTGGCGTATTCCAGCGTATTGTCGACAAATACGTCCAGCTGTTGTTTGAAATTTTCATCAGCTTGGTTTAACTTGGCCTTCACGTCTTCTAATGTAAGGAGTTTTCCTTCGGCTACCTTTTTTTCAAATGCAAAGACCTGGTTCTGTCTTATTTCCACCCGGGTACCTTCCCTGATTAGATCAAATATCCCATCCTCTACTTCATCTAATACTGGAATACCGGATTTTAATATCTTATAAACCCCTTTAGCCGGATACCGCCCGGTAATTGATGGTTTAGTATTAATTATAGCCTGCGGCTTTATTTCAATTAGGCAATTAGCTGCCACCTCATCAATATCATCGTGGCTGATTATTGCTATATCAGTTTTACGAAGTCTCTTGACTAGATCCTTAGTACGCCTGTCAAGTCTTGCCCGCCCTCGAATTTGCATGTTTCACCTCAACTAGCTCTGTTGAAATCAGATTATTTAATTATCCCCACATCTCAATGATAAAATCAATATTATCATATCATATTAGGCACAAAAACGCGCTCTGTGATAGTTTACCATGCTGCAAGCAGGTTTTTTGTCGTTCCATTCTCTCAAAATTTAAATTTAATTCGACACAAATAAACCCCTTGTTTTAACAATTAAAAACAAGGGGCAATTATCCTTGTAATCTCCTTTAATATGAAATAGTTAGGTCGGTTAACACTCCCTTTTCAAAAACAAACTCAAGAAAGGTTCCTATATCGCTTTGGGGGATAAATGTACCCCAATAAATTAATTTACCAGACCAATCAGCAGAGTAATTAAGATTTCTGTTGGGACTTCTAGGAATCCCATATACCTGCAGTACGTCCATTATTGAACTGCTAAGCTCTACCCCCCCGGGGGTTGCCCCCTCTTTCCGCAGCTGCATATTAATAAATCCACCATCAGCTGATTTAGAGAAATTAACGTTATCCATACCTGCCAATTCAGAATCACTGATCAAATTATAAGGTGTAATAAAAATCTGAGGAGTATTCCAGGCGGTACTATACTCTACATGATATCCTAGTGCTTCTGACATAAAGCGCACTGGACATAAAGTAGTTCCTGATAGAAGTCGGGGTTCAACGGGCATATTATAAGGAATCGAGTTGATAAATGCTTCTCGGCTGCCAATATGCATTTTTATGATTTTGCCATCGCCTGCTATGTTTATGCCCGATGTGCTTGGCTCCCACGTCACTTGATAGCCCAGATCTTCAGCAACTGCCCGCAGAGGGACCAATGCTGCGGCCGTTTCAATAACCGGTTCTACGCCCAAATTTAAGTAATGAGGGTATTCATCATTACTTCCTTCTATTACTACACTAACTGCTGCCACAGCAGCATTTACAAGTCCTCCCACCATCATCAGGCAAAAAAGAATAATTAATATTATCTTCTTAATTTGTCATCCCTCCTGTACCTCATTCCAGTTGTTTACAAAGCTATTGTATGAAAGGACAACCAGTAATATGATTATTTGAGGCAGACTTCGTACATTCGAAAAGGCTTTGATAAAACCCTTTGATAAAAAAATACCTCTATTTATAAGAATAAATAGAGGCAATAGTTGCTTGTTGTATAAAAATTGGGATAACTATCCCAAGATAGAATTATAAATTAACACACTATATAAATCTCTGTTCTAACTAACCTTACTAGCCAATCTTAACTTATCAGCTATTATGGCAATAAATTCAGAATTGGTGGGCTTACCTTTTTCTCCATTTATAGTATATCCGAAGAACTTGTTTATCCTGTCGATATCTCCCCTATCCCATGCCAGTTCAATAGCATGGCGTATAGCCCTCTCAACTCTGCTGGGAGTAGTATCATATTTTTTTGCGATTGTTGGATATAATTCTTTAGTAACTGCCCCCAGGTAATTAATTTCTTCGGTTACAAGCATTATTGCTGCACGCAGGTATTGATAGCCTTTAACATGAGCGGGAACCCCTATTTCATGTATTATTCGGGTAACTTCAACTTCGAGGTTTTTGGGAATCGGCGCCGGCATTACAACTGATACCGAACCACGCTTCTCCATAGAGGGCTTAATATCCCTGGCAACCTGTCTTACTCTGTCTCCTAATACCTGTAGGTTAAAAGGCTTTAATATATAGTAATCAGCCCCTAATTTTTCTGCTTTCTGCGTAATATTTTCCTGTCCAAAGGCAGTCAGAATAATAATTTTGGGGCGAGGCTCCAGGTTCAAGTCTGCTATCTTCTCAAGAACTCCAATGCCATCCATGTAAGGCATAATTAAATCCAGTATTAATACTTCTACTTCTTTCTTACCCAGTACATCTAATACTTCCATACCATTGGAGCAGACATCTACCATCTCAAAATCTGGCTCATTAGTAAAGTAGTCTCTTAAGATGCTGCAAAATTCTCGGTTATCATCTGCGACCAGGACTTTAATTTGATCCCTTTCACCAATCATTAAGATTTAACCCTCCTCATCCCTTAATAATGCGTACATTGTTACTATATAAACGCTTTTCGACGGTAGGGTAATTATTACCTCTTTTTTATTTACACTAAATTACACAATTATCTTCCATTCCTTGTCACAATGATACATCATAATACATTTAGATTTTTATCCAAATTAGTTCGCGAAGTTTGTTAAGCCTACAATATTCGCAAGCTTGGCCCCCGTGAAAATTGTCGAAACTTTTTTGGTATTAGGCATTTCCGACAAGATATTATCCATAAAAATTCCATAACCTGTCTGTGGGTCATTTAAGAATACATGTGTAACTGCACCCACGAGTCGATTATCCTGAATAATCGGGCTGCCGCTCATCCCCTGGATAATACCTCCAGTCAAACTTAGAAGACGTGGGTCAGTCACCTTAATAATCATATCTTTACCGTTCTGCCGCGGTGAATAAACTTTCTCTATTTCTATATCAAACTTCTCTATATCTTCTCCATTAACAACAGTCATTATCTGCGCTTTTCCCTTCTTTACCTGGTGGGCATAAGCAACTTCCATTGTATATTGGCTAAGTGGGTTGTTAAGTTCCTTGTCCATTTGTCCAAAGATGCCGTAGGGTGAATTTTTAGTGATATTACCCATAATTGCACCTTTATCATTAAAAACCCCAATTTTTTCACCAGGCCAACCGGGACGCCCAGGTTTTACCGTCTGAATAGAAGCACTCATTACTCTTCCTTTGAGGACACTAATTCCCTGTTTGGTGTCAGCGTCGACAATAATATGTCCTAAAGCTGCATACTGACGACTGTTCGGATCCCAGAAGGTTAAAGTCCCAACCCCAACCACTCCGTCACGTACATAAAGTCCAATCCTATATCGGTCTGTTTCCTGGCAATGAACCGGTTTAATTGGAATAACGATATTTTTTCCCCGTCTATTAATAGTCAATTGAACCCCAATTTCCTTTTTAATATCAATCGCGCTGGCAAGTTCGGTCTCCGTAGATACTGTCTGTGTGTCTACTTTTAAGATTAAATCCCCAATTTCGATTCCCTGATCTTTCCCAGGATACAGCTTATCCCCGTTAGAATTTAATATCGGTGCGAAACCCACCACCATAATACCTCGAGATTGCAAAAAAACCCCGATGGAATGCCCCCCCACTACGACTCTTCGCGTAGGAACTGCTTCAATTTTAATGGATTTAATCGGTATATAACCCCACAGATTAAGTTTAACATCTGCTGTGCCGGGCTTTAAAGCCACAATCTCATAACCTGATGTGCGCCTGGTAACTGTAACGGTAGGATCCTCCTGGGAAGCAAAAACACTGCGCGAGGGACCCATTACCTTCATTTCTATTTTTTCTTGCAGCTTACTGGGAAGATTGATATTTATGAGACTCGCTTCGCCTACTACCATTCTCTGACTGGCAGGCAGGAGGAGTATAGCTTTTACTTGCGGGGTAAGACATAGGGCAATAAAAAGAAAGGATAATAAAATCCCAATGGCCGGGCGTATTTTATGCAAATTTTTTACCTCCCGAAGATTAGTACATTATATTGTCTCCACGAGAGAGTAACAATATACTGACTATTCGAGAGGATTAGGCCGAATAAAATTTAATACCCGCCAAATTGTATTTATCTCATTGTGGCCATGGTGACCATCTCTCGCGCATGCTCCAATGTCAAGTCTGAATAATCTTCTCCATCCAGCATGCGTGCTATTTCTTTTATCTTTTCATCGGCATTTAAGCTTTTGACCTGTGTAAAGGTTCTGTCATCTTCCACGTATTTCTTAATAACAAAAGTTTTTTCCGCATAACTTGCCACCTGTGCAGAATGAGTTACTAGTATAAGCTGGTGGCTATGCGATAATTCCGCCAGTTTGCGTGCTACAGAATTTAGCGCTGAACCTCCCAGACCAACATCTATCTCATCAAAAACCAGCGTTGGAATATGATACACATCGGCCAGCGCCTTTTTTAAAGCAAGAATGAAACGCGATATCTCTCCACCCGAAGCAATGCGCGAAACCTGTTTCATTTCTTCTCCCAGGTTAGGAGAGAAGAGAAAATCTATATCATCAATACCCTTTAACCCTGGCATACTCTTTTTATTTACTGTAACCGCAAATTTTATATCAGGCATGTTTAAATCCAACAGCTCTTCATGAACCTTCTCTTCGAGGATTATAGCAGCCAGCTTACGCTTTTTGCTAAGTTCTAATGCTAAATTCATATATTGATAATCCAGTTGTTCTATCTCCTTCTGGATTTCGTCCTGCCGTTCTTCACTCTGATCCAAGGCTTCTTGCTCTGAACGGGCTTTTTCAAGGTAGGCCAGGATGTCATCTATTTTCTCTCCATACTTTTTTTTCAGCTTGTTGATAAGATATAGACGATCCTCAACTTCTTCCAGCTGCCTGGGCTCAAATTCCAACCTATCCTTAAATGCCGAAATGCGTTCAGATAGATCCTGTAAAGAATAATATATATTCTCCGTTGGCTCTACCAGTCCGGCAAAAAAGCTGTCCCTTTTAAGATTCATAATAACGTCTAAAGCAGAAGAAACCTGGTCATAAGCGCTGGTTACCTCTTCTGAGCTATACAACAGTTCTAAAATTCTGCTGCTGCTTTCCATCATCTTCCCCGAATTCTTAATCCTATCTCGGAGTTCCCTAAGTTCTTCCTCTTCACCTTCACGAAGCTTGCCGTTTTCAATTTCATCGATCTGATAGGTTAAAAAATCTAACCGCTGAACCCTATCTTGCTCGTTCAATCTCAGATCATCCAGTTGCTTCTTCTTGTCACTTAAAAGTGAATAGGTTAATGATAAGTCCTGCAATAACTTATCTATATCCCCGGCAAAACTGTCTACAAAGTCCAGATAATTCGAAGGTTTTAATATGTACTGGCGGTCATTTTGCAGATGCATATCTACCAGGTAAGTACTAAGTGATTTCAGAGCAGCCGCAGTAACATTTCGTCCATTAATCCGCCCAACGGTTTTACCACTAGGATGAATCTCACGGCTCAGAATAATAGTCTCTATATCTTCATTCTCATCTATCAATCCCTGTTCCAATAAAAAAATGCGAGCACTATTATTCCTGCTCACATCAAAAACTGCCTCTACCACAGCCTTGCGGCCTTCTTCTCTTATAAAATCGTTCTTGATCCTATCTCCCATAAGCAAACCCAGAGCATCAATAATAATTGATTTACCGGCTCCGGTTTCTCCGCTAAGAACGTTCATTCCAGGTACAAATTCCATGCGCAGTTGATCAATTAATACAAAGTTACTTACGTAAATCTCCTGTAACATACTGCTCCCCTTTATGATTATCTAGATCAGTCCGCTAGCAGTTCCTTAAAGACCTTAATCACTTCTTCTACCGCTTCTATGGGTTTTATTACGATAAAAATAGTATCATCCCCGGCTACCGTGCCAAGTATATGGTGGTTATTCAGAGAGTCTATCAAAGATGCTATCGATTGCGCTGCACCCGGAAGAGTTTTTATAACAATAATGTTTTCACTAAAATCATGCTTAACAACCGAATCCTGAAATATACGCTTCATCCGTACATAAGAACTTTTAGGGCTGTGGGAATCGGGCCAGGCGTAGCGGTATCCGCTTTCATCAGCGATTTTCACCAGACTTAGTTCTTTGATATCACGTGATACCGTAGCCTGGGTAATATCATACCCTCTGTTTTTCAGCATCTCGCAAAGTTCTTCCTGGGTACTTATACGCTCGCTTATTAATATATCCCGGATGGCAAAATGTCTTCTAGATTTCATTATTTCCCCCATCATAAAAGTTTACAAAAGTGTGCCAGGCACTGCAATTATAAACTTATTCTTTACAAGCCTCCGTCATTACGCTGTAACCGCTGTATAATGGTCTGGAAGAAGAAACGTTGTTTTAGATTTGCCATTTTCAATTTATGCCCAGCCTTTTTAACCTTAATTACATAATTCTCGTCCCAATCAAATTTTACCTGCCCGTCGATGGAAATTAATGTTTCTTCGCAGCGCAGCGGGAAAAGGCTAATCTCTTTTTCAGCATCAATTACCATAGGTCTTTTATTTAAAAGATAGGAATTTATTGGTGTCACTATAAATACTTCCAGATCAGGGTCTGCAATCGGTCCGCCGGAAGATAAAGAATAAGCGGTTGATCCGGCAGGTGTGGCAATAATGATACCATCCCCGCGGTAGACACCGTGATCCCTGCCCGCTATTTTTATATCCATACTGATCATCCGTGAGGTTTTAGACTTAATACTTAATTCGTTAAGGCTGTAGATCTGGTTTATAAGGGTTCCGTTTCGATAAATGCTTACATCCAGCATCATTCTTTCGTTGATGCTGTAATCATGTCTTATGAAATTCTCCAGACACGATTCAAGTTCATCAGCTTTGATATTACTGAGGAAGCCAACCGTCCCCATATTAACACCCAGTACCGGCACGTCAGTCTCTACATATTGACGGGCAGCCCTTATCATTGTCCCGTCGCCTCCCAGGACAATAATAGAATCAATTTTCTCTGTGCAGACATCAGCAATACCGCTGTCTATTATTACTTCAACACCTAATGTTTTCAGGCGATGCGATAATTTTTCCGCCATGGCCAGGGTACTTTTGATGCAGTTATTGTTGACCAATAAGATGCTCACTTCGCTTTATCCTCCAGAATGCTGTGCGCCTTCAGAACAACCTCCTGCACCGTATTAGTTATGTGTTCCAAAGGTTTGAGCTGTTTTTTTAAATGTATAAAATACTCAATATTGCCCTGGGGCCCTTTAATTGGCGAATAACTAATTCCCACACAATTTAATCCTGCCTGATAAGCAGACGTTATACAATTAACCAGTACTTCCTGGTGTACAGCCGGGTCTTTTACCACCCCTTTTTTGCCTACCTTTTCCTTACCGGCTTCAAATTGGGGTTTTATGAGGCATACGATTTCCCCATTTTCTTTCAATAAACTATTTAATATAGGATAGATTAATCTGGTGGATATGAAAGACACATCCATAGTGATTATATCTACTAATTCTCCCAGGTTCTCCGGATCAAAATAGCGAACATTGGTTCTCTCAATAACCTTTACACGGGGGTCGTTTCGCAGTTTCCAATCCAGTTGACCATAACCCACGTCCAGGGCAAATACTTTTTCAGCCCCATTCTGCAAGGCGCAATCGGTATATCCTCCAGTAGAAGCCCCTACATCAAGAACTGCTTTATCCTTGAAACTAATATTAAAATCATTTATAGCACCTTCAAGTTTAAAACCGCCCCTGCTTACGTATTTCATCCTTCGGGTCTCAATCTTAAGCTCAGCATTTTCATCAACCCTGGTGCCGGGTTTATCTATTTGGGTTCCATTAACCCGAACTTCTCCCGCAATTATAATGGCACGGGCCTTTTCGCGGCTCTCAGCCAGGCCCTGGGTATAAATCAGAGTATCCAACCTAACTTTTGCCAATTTTGCGCAACTCCATTATCCGGTGATCAATATCAGGCCACCTGCTGAATATGCTTTCTACAATGGATTCTGAATCCATATTCAATAAATCAAAGAGAATATCCACTCTTCCCTGTTCAATAAACTCATCGGGAACGCCTATCCTCATTAGATCGCTATTTATACCATGATCGGACAGTATTTCCAGCACCGCAGAACCAAACCCACTAATAATACAATTATCCTCAAGAGTAATCAGGCGGCTGAAACGGCGGCCAACTTCACAGATCAAATTCTCATCGAGGGGCTTTACAAAACGGGAATTCACCAATTCAACCCCTATACCTTTTTGCTCCAGCAATTGAGCTACATCCCTGCCTATGCCAACTGCCCGGCCCACAGCCAAAATAGCAATTTCCCTGCCTGTAGCTAAGACTTCTGCTTTGCCCGGAGCAATTATTTCGCGTTCTGCTGCTATCTTTACACCCTCACCTGCCCCGCGTGGATACCTTATCGCTACGGGTGTATTTAATGATAACGCTGTGTGCAGCATATTTACAAATTCATTTTCATTGGATGATGCCATGATGGTTAAATTTGGTATATGGCGGAGATAGGATAGGTCGAATACGCCGTGGTGGGTCGGCCCGTCTTCTCCTACCAGCCCGGCCCGATCAATAGCGAAAACTACTGGTAAGTTCTGCAGAGCTACATCGTGAATAATTTGGTCATAGGCCCGCTGCAGGAATGTGGAGTATATGCTTACCACCGGTTTTAAGCCAGCTCTGGCCATACCAGCTGCCAGTGTTACCGCATGCTGTTCACAAATACCCACATCAAAAAAGCGTTCCGGGTATAACTTTGAGAACTCACTCAGACCGGTACCGCTAGTCATAGCAGCAGTAATAGCTACCACCCGCTGATCCTCCCGAGCAACCTCAACCATATAATCACCGAATATCTCAGTATAAGTTTTTAATGCTTTTTTAAATTGTTTACCGGTTTTAACGTCAAAAGGGCCCACCCCATGAAATATGTCTGGATTTTTGCGAGCCGGTTCATAACCGCGGCCCTTTTCAGTGATAGTATGTATTAATATCGGCCCTTTCATCTTACGCGCGTTATTTAACATCGGGATAAGTTCTTCCAAATTATGACCATTAACCGGGCCGATATAAGTAAATCCCAATTCTTCAAACCATATGCCTGGCACCATAAGGTATTTTACCGTATCTTTTAACCTGCCTGCGGCACGAGCTATGTTAGGCCCAATACCCGGAATTTTGGTTAAAACGTTTTCAACTTCTTCTTTGGTACGAGTGTAGGATGGGTCAGTACGAAGACGATTTAAATAGCTCGACATAGCACCGACATTTTTAGATATGGACATTTCATTATCATTGAGGATTACAATCAAATCTCTGCCTTCATTTCCGGCATGATTTAAAGCTTCATAGGTCATTCCACCGGTCATAGCCCCATCGCCGGTAACTGATACTACTGAGTATTTTTGTTTTTGGATATCTCGAGCCAAAGCCATACCGAGGGCAGCAGATATGGAAGTACTGCTATGTCCGGTATTAAATGCATCGTAGGCCGATTCTTCACATTTAGGAAAACCACTAATGCCGCCAAACTGCCTGAGTTCTGGCATTCTTTCCCTCCGACCAGTCAGAATTTTATGTACATAACTTTGGTGACCAACATCCCAAATGATCTTATCATCAGGAGTATTAAACACATAATGCAGGGCAATAGTAAGCTCCACTACTCCCAAATTGGCAGCCAGGTGACCGCCGCAAGCAGCTACGCTGTCTATTAAAACACCCCTTATATCTGAAGCTAAATCATTCATTTCTCCGATTGAAAGTTTTTTTAAATCATGGGGCAAGGTTATACGGTTTAGTACCCTGTCCAAGAAGTCACCTTCTATCCTTAAATAGTTCCAGGCCAGTCATATTCTCCCACCAACCCATCGCTACGGCTACTCTGAAAATAATGTTGTTAGCCTTAGCAATGGCTACGTTTTTACCTAAAGATTTACCACCTACCGTAAGAGCGGCGATAAAACTTGTCATTACTGCACCAATTAAAACGGTATCCGATAAAGAAAATACTTGTTCCAGACTAAACACTATGCCGGCTCCTACAGCTCCACTAAGCGTCCCCGATATATCACCGATTACATCATTGCAATAATTAGCTACTGCACTTGCGTTTTTGGTAATTTTAACAGCTTGATAAGCTCCAAATACTTTTTTTGCCGCCTTGGCATTAAAAGGCGGCAAAGCTGCTGCAGCTGCAGCGGTTCCAATAATATCGAAAAATATGCCCAAGGCAATAATTATAACCAGTACTCGG
>Ga0074193_1001337_pt1 | contig 30844 bp, 20 predicted proteins | sample EPASupsiteHSE605_FD_64523 | JGI IMG/M metagenome (GOLD analysis project Ga0074193, IMG submission 64523) | Bioremediated contaminated groundwater from EPA Superfund site, New Mexico - Sample HSE6-05 | ecosystem: Environmental > Aquatic > Deep subsurface > Groundwater > Contaminated ... | reverse complement strand
TCGATATAAGTGATAAGAATTATGACTCTTCTGTTGAGATTGTCATGAAACAGATCGCTCAAAAAAGTGTATGTTTTAGGGAAGAATATCAGAAAGCCAAAGAAGCTTCTGATAAACACAAAGGAATAAGTCAAAGTGTTCTCAAATCATATCATGACCACATCTTGCAAAAGAAATATCTTGAAGAAGCCATAAATAAGATAACTGATGTTAGTGGTTATGAAGCGAAAATTGTGAGAATTGAAGAACAAATACAAATTAGTTTGGCACAAATTGCAAAAGAAAAGAAAATTCAAGAACTTTATATATATTTTAAAGATGAAGCATTGAATGATACATGCCAATGCCCATTGTGCAAACGTGCATTTTCTTCTTTAATGGAGAGAGATCAATTCATTGAAAAACAGATTCATTCTATCCTTGAATCAAATATTTTGAATGATTTAGAGAAAATACATAGTGATTTATTGAAAGAATATCAAGCACTCAAGAGCGTCGAGAGCCAATATTCTGATTACCGTAATTTAGCTATAAACGAGATACCAAAAGAAGAAAAAAACATAGAAGATTTGAATATTGAAAACAAAAAAATTCTTGCTGACTTAGAACAATTAGAAACTCTGAAAATCCAAATGGAGGAAAATGAATTAAATGTAATTACCACAAATTCAATTATCGCTGAATTAAGAATCCTCTCAAAGCGAATGATTGATCTTGAATCAGATATTGCCAAATTGGATTCTCAATACAGGCATAATAATGATGATCTTTTACTAATTCGTGATGGTATTCGGAATGTTGAAGAACAAATGGATAGAATCACATCTGCCAAAACTAAGTTAGATGAAGTTCTTCTAATTGAAAAAGAAATTGAAGAATATCAATACAGTTTGGCACAAAAAGATGGATTATTAGACAAAATTTCATCATTGAAAGAGAACATTAATAGATTAGGGATTCAAATTCATGAAAAATATTCTGCTATTTCCAATCAACAATGTATCCTTAAAGAAAAACAAGCAGAACATGCTTCTGAATTAGCTAAATATAATAAGACTAAAACATTGATCCAAAATGAAATTGAACTTATATCCGATATACATGCAAAACTCAAAGAATCTCATAATTTTATAGAGAGCCATTCTGAAATATGTATTTCAAATAATAATAACGAAGAAATAATAATGAAAAAGAAGATTGAGATTAAAAACTTAGAAGATGCAAACAATGAACTTAATTCGAGAAACGAATCAATACAAGCAGAATTGAGACAAAAGGAAATTGAAAAATCGACCATAAGTCATAAGAAACAATTTGTGGAACTCAACAAACAAAGAAGTCTATTTTTGGAGGAATTAGCCAAAAATGAAACGAAAAGAATCGATATTAAGAGACCTAATATTGGATTCGATTTTCAGGATATCACAGAAATCGATTCAATGATTAATCAATGTAAAGAGAAAAAAACGCATTATTCGACATTGTTCAATGTTAATAATAGTGAAATACATAATTCCACCAAAAAGATTGAAACTGAATATAGTAATATTAATGATGTACTCAGAGATTATAATATTGAGCTTGAGTGTTATGTACAGGCGCAAAAAGACCTTCGGCTGTATCGTGGATTCTTAGATACCAAGATCCAAGAAGAGCACGAAGAGAAAATGCAAAGAATTAATGCCAAAATAAGGAGTATGTGGGAGCATATATATACTAGTAATGATATTAATTACATCGAAATTAGGGCTACACATTGCACTAATGATCAAGAAAAAGCAGCATCTCCGAAGAAAAACAAAGAAAAAGCAACATCTCCAAAGAAAAACAATAAAAAAGTAACATCTCCGAGCAAATCATCAAATTCAGAAATTGAAACTGAGGATACTGAAGAGAACCAAAAGAAATCTAAATTCCAATATCACGTTGTGCGGCATTTCAATGGAGCAGAAATGGACATGGCTGAATGTAGTAGTACTGGTCAAAAGATGCTGGCATCCCTAATAATTCGCTTAGCGATTGCAGATACCTTCTCCAATTCATGTTCAATCATGACACTAGATGAGCCATCAAATGGATTAGACGACAATAATCTAGATAAATTTGTTGAACATCTCTCAAAATTCTTCAGGCTACAAAAGTCACAAGGCAGATCATTGCAAATATTGTTCATTACCCATAGCAATAAATTAAAGGAATACATGAAAAAGTATGGACTTCTCAATCAAATGTACTTCATCAAGAAAAACCAAGAGGATTACAAATCATTCTCAGAAGCAATCAAAGGAGATGATCCCTATCTCATCTAGTCCATAAACAAGCATTTCTGGAATGTAAAGTATTATTTATGCAAAAAGACATCGCGGCAATGTTCGGCGGGAAAGCCAGAGATGTTCCTAACACTAAAAATGCTGTTGTTCGGGGAACAATTAAAGCAAAGATCTCTGATTTAGACTCTCTTATCCCTGACGCTGATTCCAATCTTCTCAAGCCCTTGCCAATACCCAATGATGTCAAAGAGCTTGTAAATTGGTCTCCTGGTGATAATGTTCCATTTTTATTTGTAGCTAATGCCCTAGAAAAGGCCGAAAAAGAGACTCAAAGGAATTTAATTATCAAAATGTTTTCTCAGTATTTTCTTGCTGTATTATGCACAACGCCACAGGATCTTATTCCTTTTGTTTTTCTTGGTTTAGGCATCCTCCGACCAAGACATGAAGGTGTAAAGTTAAACATAGGAGATGAAATTTTAATTCATGCAATTTCCGAGGCTACTGGAACATCAGGCGCTAAAGTTAAACAACAGCTGAAAGAGGATGGGGATTTGGCTATCGTAGCACAGAATTCACGCTCGAGTCAAAAGACAATGACCTCAATGTTTGGAAAAACAAATAAGTCTTTTACTATTCGATCTGTTTATTCGGCCTTTTTGGAAATATCATCATTAGATGGTGCAAATTCTCAAAAAAATAGAGCTGGAAAAATACAAGTTTTGCTCACCTCTTGCCAGTCGGCCGAAATTAAATTCTTAGTCAGGATGCTTCAAGGAAAGCTAAGAATTGGTGCTTCACAATCTACAATTTTAGTTGCTCTCGGATATGCTTTTCGCAGACGTGAGAATCTTCTAGGGATGATGAAAAATGAACCTGATGATGACGATCTCAAAAAACATGGGAAGATTTTTAAGAAGCTTTATAACAGATATCCTGTTCTGGATAAACTTATCGCGGAAATGTTAAGGAACAGCTTTAAAGGAGCTTTAGAAAGCTGTGATCTGACAATGGGTATTCCAGTTATTCCAATGTTAGCAAAACCAGCCAAAACCACGGCCGAGATCATCAGGCGTCTTGGTGATGTACCAATCACTGCTGAGTATAAATATGATGGTGAGAGAGCCCAGATTCACAAAAGGTCAAATGGGAAAGTATCAATATTTTCTCGAAGTGCTGAAGATTCCACAGCAAAATTTGCAGATATTGCAGAAATAGTAATTAATAATTTTGAAGGAGAAGATTTCATTTTGGATAGTGAAATAGTTGCTTTTAATACGGAAAAGAACATTATTCTTCCATTTCAAGTTTTAATGAACAGACCTAAGAAAGGAAGCGATGAAATTCCCGTTATTCAAGTCTGTATATTTTTATTTGACATATTATTCTATAATGGAAAATCCCTTATTTCTGTTCCTCTTTCTGAGAGGAGGAAAATATTGCATGCTCATGTAAATACTATTCCTAACAAATTACAAACAGCAACATTTGTTGACAAGCCTTTAGACCAGCTCCAAGACTTCTTCAACGAGTCTATTGAACGTAGGACAGAAGGATTGATGATTAAGACACTGGATGGGGAATATGAGCCTGGGAAAAGGTCTCAATTATGGGCCAAGCTGAAGAAAGATTATATTAAAGATATTGGGGGTGAGGCTACTGAATCTGCTCCTGATACAATTGATGTGGTTGTTCTTGGAGCTGTACCAGGCCAAGGTAAGCGCACTCACCTTTATGGAAGTTTCCTTATTGGTTTATATAATGATAACATTAACAAATTCCAATCATTAACTTTTCTTGGTACAGGATTTAGTGAGCAGCTCCTTAAAGATCTCTATGAGCAGCTTCATCCATATGAAAGAGAAACACCTCCAAAAGAAGTTGAAATTGGAGATATTGATGAAGGTTGTGTGTTCTTTGAACCAAAATTAGTGTGGGAGGTTCTTGTAGCTGATTTCTTATTGAGTCCGAACTATAGGGCAGCATTTGGTGATTTGGGAGAAGATAAAGGAATTAGTTTAAGGTTTGCCCGGTATTATCGAAATAGAGATGATAAAACCCCGCTTCAATCAACATCAACTAATCAATTAATAGATCTATATCACTCTCAAATAAATAAAAATGAATAAGCATAGAGACTTTGTTATATTGTTTCTAATAGAAGTGAATAATATCAACAACATTATAGTTGAATTCACACATCATGGAAGTAACTGTGCAATAATAAGATATCGAAACTTCCTCAAATTGGTGAACAAATTATTAATTTTTTAATTCCTACTAACCAAGTGTAAACCGAAAATGACTTAGGTCTCAGCCATGATGTCCTGTTTGAATGATTTGAAAACATCAATTTCGACAATAGAACCGAAAAATCCAAACTAGTCAATCCTTAATTCAGATAGTGGAATAACAAAAAAGAAGTCTATTAATAATCAAAAATTGATCTCTGACATTTTTTATGGAAGAGGAAGTCGTTTTCGTGTTTGAAGACGGAGAAACACAGATTCGAAAGGATTTAATGTATTGTTCTGCTGTATTTTCAAGAGATTTTGCAAGAGATAGGGAAATTAGTTTGGAAAAAAAATTCATGTAGGATTATAAAGATTTTTTTTTATTTTTGCAAAGAGGGGAAGTTCCACATGACCCTACAAAACAAAAGAATGTTTTTAGCCTTTTAGTCGAATGGAAATTCCATTTTACTCATCTAGACAGCTTTCTATGGCGCATTTCGGAGAGCAAAATTCCAATTATGTTTAACCAAAAGGCTTATGTGGTAAACTTTGGTCGTTTTTTGATACATAGTTCGGTGTTTAGAGATTTATATTTGATAAGTCCTTCTAGTGGTCTAGAATTTATGTTTAATACTGATGAAGTTTCTTTCATTGAGTTTTTAGATGTTGTTCATGGAGTTAAATATACCCATGAGATTAACAAACTTTATGAAGTTTATAAGATTTGCGAGTTCTTTGGATGTGATTCTCTATGTAACTTATTTGATTTGAAAAAAATGATGTTGAAAGACATCATCAATGGAATTGATCTTCCAGTTTTTGAGATATATATGAGTGAAAATCTCAAAATTTTTTTGAATCAACCAGAATTTGCTTCTGTGCCTCTTCCTATTCTGATTCGACTATTTCAACAAAACAAAGAGGGTGTTTCTTTTTCGGACCTTAGAGTTTTCTTCGATAACTATTACCACCTACATCCAACTAGTTTTCAAGTCTTATTCAACAACATCGATATCAAATTTCAATCCGAGAAGGAAATTGATGAATATTGTCAAGTTATGTCTCTGTATTTTCCTGGAATTGGCATTCTTGCCTCAAATTTTCACCAGAGAATTGAAGAACTTCATCAGCATATGAAGAAATTTGAAATAGGAGAACAAGAAAAAAACAAAGAGCTTTATAAAAAGATGAACAAAGAAAAAGAAGAAGATCAAAATATAATCAAAGAACTAAATCAACAAATGGAAATGTTAAAACTAAGTTTATTGAAGAAGACAAGAGAAGAAGAGATGAATATGAAGGAATCGTGAATGGGAAATGGAAATCTACAAAAACAGCAGATTTTGAAGCAAATATCTTTGAAGCAGCTGCTAATGGAAAACTAACAAGCATAATTTATCTTTTGGCAAATGGCGCAAATGTGAATCAAAAGTATTCGAAATATCTTGATCATGATGGATTGGATATGAATAACTCAACACCCCTCCATTTCTCTTCAAGATATGGTCATCTTAGTGTTGTTGAATATCTAGTTAATCAAAAAGCTGATATTAATGCAAAAGATAAAAATGATTGGACTCCTCTTCATTATGCCGTTTATAATGGTCATCTTAGTGTTGTTGAATATCTAGTTAATCATAAAGCTGATATAAATGCAAAATCTACAAGTGTTGAGTTTTTATATTTGATACGACTCCTCTTCATTTAGCAGCTTTATTAGGTCATCTTAGTCTTGCTGAATATCTTGTTAATCAAAAAGCTGATATGAATGCAAAAATTATGATGGTAGAACACCATATGAATTAGCAGATTGGAGATCAGGTGTTTATGAATTCTTAATAGATAGAAGTTATGTTTGATTATGAATAAAAGTCCTTTTTGGAGGATATGATTATGGTAAATAGGCTTTTAGGAGATAAATGAATAAACAGAGTCAGAGAAAAATGTTAAACCTGAGTCTACAGTATCTTTCGTTAAAACAAATTTTCTCGAATAGCCCGTATACCATGGGTTCTTTTTCGAATAAATATATAAGGGTTGAACTGCACTATATTTATTCGTCTTTTTGTTTCAAACCTTTTGTTGATTTGAGGCAAATTGACGGAATCAATATCAAAGAATCTCTTTTTAGCAATTATTTATCTAGCACAATAATTGTTGATGCCAAATGCGCAAATTTAAAATTATACACATCGGTTCAGAGTTTTGGATCAGGATCAGTGGTTGATTGTTATTTCATAAACATAACAAATAGTGGGGCAGGAGGAGCTTTTCTATTTAATAACATGGGTTTAAAGTTGTTTGTTACAGGATGTCATTTTATTAACACTCGGACTACTGGGTCTTTCACTACATCAAGTCGGAGCAATGCTGCCGGGGGAGGATTTTGTTCTGTATCGCTCGCTTCTCATTTTTCTAGACTTTGTTTTTCTTATTGTAGTGCTACAAAAGCTGGTGGTGCATTTTTTTCGCAAGTACCGAATGGTGCATATCAGTTTCTCAATGATTCAACAGTTTTTTCTTGCTCCACAAGCATTCACAATGGATGGTCATCTGATTGGGGATATATAATGAATATCCAAGTGAACGCAACGTATATGTACTGCTCTGATGGGAATTCATGTGGATATCGAGAAACATCAGATGGTGTATTAACAAAGTATTGCCATTTTGCTCATTGCACAGCAAAGCAAACATCATATGGTATTATTGGAGACTATTCTCAATCAAGCGCAGTTCAATGTACCATGGAATATATCAATTTTATATCAAATACCGCAGACAAATCAATAATCAGCCTTAGCAGCGCTTCTTCAATAACCACTATAATACGACATTCGACTTTTATTGGTAATGTTGCCCCTTCAATGGTAATATATGTTAATGTTAAGCCTCAGTTTATTAATTGTTGGGGACAAAGTGCATTCTCAACTGCTCAAGGTTCATATTCTAACTGCAATTTTATTAACCAAAACAGTCCACATCCATTTTTCTTTAATTATTGCACTTGTAAAAGGGAAGAAAACACCTCACCATTCATGAAAACATGGAAATACACTGCAGTTGTATTCTCTCTTTTCATAGTTTCATAAAACTTAATGAAGAATTTATCTCTTTATTCTCTTTCATTCATGGGATTTTTCCACAGTAGTCCCTTTTTTATGAAGTCGTTATCATTTTCGTGGGATAATATGTTTATTAACCAGCTTTCATGTTCGAAATTTATTAATCCATTTTTGGGTATTAATGGAGATAGGGGATTTAATGTGAAAAACTCGGTTTTCAATGGTTTCTTATCAAATGCCCTGATAATAGAGCAGAATTGCCAAAACTACCAGCTAATCACAGAACGAGACAGCTTTGTTGTGTTAATTGAAAATACTTATTTTAAGGATATACTAAGCGCCACTGCCGGTGGGTCTTTCTATTTTCTGAATGATGCTATGAACTTAATGATTACCAAATGCCATTTTGTTAATTCGAGGTCAACAGGTTCTGCTTCCTATGGAACCAGAGCAGATGCTGGTGGTGGTGGATTCTGTTCTGTATCCAAAAGAGCATTTTTCTCCAAGTTGTGTTTTTCTAACTGCAGCTCAGTTAAAGTTGGACCTGTATTTTATTCACAAGTTCCTTCAGGATCTAAACAAGAATATAATGACTCCACAATGGTTCTATGCTCGACAAGCCTTCATAACTCATGGTCTCAAGATTGGGGATATATTCATAATGAAAATCTCAATGGGACATATTTGTATACGTCTAACGGAAATGCATGTGGATATAGAGTAACATCTGATGGATGTTGTGTGAAGTATTCACATTTCTTTAATTGCACGGCAAAAGGTAATACATATGGTATTATTGGAGATTATTCACCCTCTTCTGTTCAGTGCAATGTTGATCATTGTAATTTTATTCGCAATTTTGGTGACAAATCTATAATATGTATTTATAGTAGTTCCAGCATTGTTACAATCATAAAAAGAACATCCTTTATTGACAATGTTGCTCCAAATCCTGTCACATATACAAATGCAAAACCTCAGTTTATTGAATGTTGGGGCCAGTTCTCTTTTTCGACAGCCCAAGGTTCATTTACTAACTGTAACTTCAATAATTTTTTACAAACACATTCATTTAATATTGATTTCTGTGAATGTAATCTAGCTAAGAGCACATTTAATTATCAGATGTTTTTTCCAAATTCATATTACTTGTATTTTGCTGTTTTTTGCATGTGTTTACATTGATTGATCATAGTGTCTTTATCTAGTATTATGATAAGTCAATCAATTTTTTTTAGATTTACATAATTCTTCTGGACTAAAAGCACATTTTCTATATTAATATAGATCCCAAAACTGATATTCTAAAGGACAGTCATTAGAAACATAAGAATAATCATATCAGTTTTAGTTCTTTGGGTTATTTGAATTGGAATTTGGGTTAATTTTGATTCAGTATGAGCTGGGTATTCAGCAAAGCAAAAATGAGTTTTAAAAAACTGATGATTATAAGTAGAGTATTTGGTTAATGAATTGTTGTTAATAGATGATGTGATACCAGAATGATATATATAAGAATTGAAAATATTCAAAATGGAGTCTGTATTGCAATAATATAAGTTGCCTTCATTATTGTCGAAGACTGAAAAGTGAATTGATAGTTCACCTCCTCCCCACACAAACACAACTCCATAGCTTGGGCTATTGTTGTGTATTATATTGATATTGTTTATCACACTACCGCCTCCATAAAATGAAATGCATATAGAATCTTGAACAATGTTATTTGAGAATGTATTATGATCAAAAGTTATTCTATTTGGTTGATATAATCCAATTCCAGAATAGTCTTTTGCACAATTCATTGAACTGTTGCAATTTTGGAGTTTTTGGTTTCCAAGAATCAATCCAAAAGAATTAAGGCCGAATTTTGAACCTGCACATCTATTGATCGATAGATATTTCACACTAATATTTCCAAAAGACTGTATATATGCGAAATGATAAGAAGACTGTGCGGTAGTATTGTGTATACACACCTTTTCAAAAATGAAGTCATCTCCATTAAAAAAACCGCACCACCTCTATCAGAGCATGAGCAAAAACATATCATTGATGATGTAATCATAATAGAAAAAGAACCATCTAGAAATATTACTCCTCCTTTCCCCTCATAAAGGGCGATTCTTGTAAAATAACAGTCAGATGCACTAATATTCTGATTAAAATATGATCTCCCCTCATAAATATGCTCCTCTATACATTGATTCAACACTCTCTTATCCAAATGATTTACAGCAATCCCCATTAACAAAAAAAGCCCTCCTGACAATATGATACCAATCATTTAAATTTTACCACAAATTTTTGAACGACATTTTTTTGACAAATATTATTTCATTACCAATGATTGATGAACTGTCTTCTCTGTTCATCAATCAGCAAACGAAGCATTTTGGAAATACTGTAAAACAATGGTGAGTTTCAATTGTTTACTAATCGGTGTATTCAAATTGGCAATTTGAAAAAATGGAGACGATTGAATGGGATGACATCCAAAAACTCAAAATAATTGGAAAAGGCGGATTTGGCGAGGTTTGGCTTGCGTATTCTAAACTATTTGGTGATGTTGCAATAAAAACATCCCTATTCAATGGAGATGAAAGATTATTCCAAGAATTTTTAAATGAAGCAAATTTGCTGTTGCAACTTAACTCTCCAAATATTATAAGATGCTATGGAACTACAAAATCTGACCAAGGCAACTGGATAATAATGGAATATGCTGCCAATGGCTCTTTGTTTAGATATATTAGTGATTGCAAAGAACGAGGGTATAACGAAGCCTTTCCTTGGGAAGAAAGAATTAGAATTTCTTTAGAAATCTCTCGGGGTCTGCTAGGTATTCACTCTCAAAAAGTCCTTCATAGGGATATGAAAAGCCTTAATGTACTCTTAGACCGAAATCTCACAGCTAAAATTGCTGATTTTGGATTGTCAAAGGCAAAAACCAATTCTATGTCAAAAACTACAAACACTAATAATACTGGATCAATTTTATGGAAAGCCCCTGAGACGTTCTCGATCAAGAATACATATACTGAGAAGGCTGATATATTTTCATTGGGCGTGGTTTTTTGGGAAATAGCTACAGGAGAGATCCCTTATCAAGAATGTGATATGTCCACAATAATTGAGTCTGTGAAATCTGGTGAAAGGCTTGATATACCACCAGATGTACCTAGGTTTTTCCAAGAACTTATCGAAATTTGCTGGGATAATGATCCTCTTAAAAGACCAAATGCTTCAAAAGTTGTTGATATTCTCACTGATGCTTATCTGAAACAGAGAATGGGAACCTCTTCAGATCCGAGGGTCCTTCAGCTGCCAAAAATATTGGGATCATCTCCATCTCCAATTGTTAGTCAAAAAGGATTAGTGCTTTGTGGGAAGTTAATTGATTCGGATGAAAGATATACCAGTGATTTTAAATGGGAAAAGATACAAATCAAGCAGTTTTCGTCGGAATTTGTGCCTTCAATATTTGAGAAAACATGGTATGATAGGTTTCCTAATGATAAGAAAATATTGGTTTTTCAAGCGGAAAATGGTAACTCTCAAGCACAGTATGAATTATCACAAATGTTTTATAATGGAACAGGTGTACCTCAGAATTATTCCAAAGCATTTGAGTGGGCTAAAATGTCCAGTGACAACAATGATACCAATGGTCACAATATGCTTGGTGTATTGTATTCATATGGTCAAGGCGTAGAAAAGAATCCTGAACAAGCCGTTATGCTATTTACCAAAGCGGCAGAAGCAGGAAATCCTAAAGCACAAAATAATCTTGGCTCTCTATATGAAAATGGTAAATTCGTAAAGAAAGACTATTCAATTGCATTCAAATGGTATCAAAAATCAGCAGAACAATTTGATCCATCAGGACAAAATAGTATGGGGTTATTATATCAACATGGAAGAGGTGTAGAAAAGGATTTGGAAGAAGCTTATCATTATTTTCAAAAAGCTTCAAATAATGGACATAGTGGTGCGTTTAACAATCTTGGAGTCATGTTCAGAGATGGTATTTTTATTTCAAAAAACTTACAAGAGGCATTTACGTGTTTCAAAAAATCTGCTGAGCGAGGTGATCCAAATGGGCAATGTAACTTGGGTCTTATGTATGAAAATGGTTTTGGAGTAGAAAGGAATTATACGAGAGCTTTTGAGTTATACTTATCATCATCAAAACAGGGGAATACATATGCACAGAATAATTTAGGGTATCTATATGAAACTGGGCATGGGGTGGGACAAGATTACCAAAAAGCCCTAGAGTGGTATACAAAATCGGCAAATGGAGATAATCCATCAGCTAAAAACAATCTTGGATGTATGTATAGGGATGGAAAGGGCGTTCCTCAAAGTGATTTAGATGCAATTGGATGGTTTTTATTATCTGCTGAGCAAGGGAATTCTTCTGGACAGTGTAATCTGGGTTCAATGTATCGTGATGGTAGAGGTGTTCAACAAAATTATAAAACTGCTATTCACTGGTACCAGTCTTCTGCTTCACAAGGAGATGTAGTTGGAATGAACAATCTTGGGGCAATGTTCTTTAATGGATATGGGGTTGATCAAGATTATCAAAAAGCCCTAGATTACTATATGCAAGCAGCAAATATGGGTAATTCTTTTTCAATGTTTAATATTGGTGTGATGTTTGAAACAGGAAAAGGTGTTGAAAAAGATATTGAAAAAGCAATAGAGTGGTATAATAAAGCCAAAGATAAAGGATACGTCAATGCTGCTAAAAGGATTGATGGTATCCAAGAAAGTCAATGTAATATTCAATGAATTTTTACCCGGATGACATTAAAGAGTTTTTATAGAATGGACTTAAATTTTATCACACTTTTCTTTTTGATTATAGATATGAAATCTGTTTTTCCATTGTTTTAAAAGAATAATACATAAAAAAATTGATGCATTTCTTTTTAATATGGATATTTAGAGAAAGCTTAATGAGTTTGAGATTGCAAAAAGAATGGTTAGGATGAATTCCTCTTTCTTAACCAGAATCATTGAAAAAGATTCATTTTTTGAATACTTAATTGAACCTATAACCTGTTTCAATTAATCCGATTCCAAATACTCGTTGTTTTCACACAAAATTGAAAAAATCAACGATTTTCGATAAAAATATTTTGTTAATCACGGTACCCTCTTAAAGCTCTGAAAACTCTAACAAGATTTGAATGACAATCAGATCATTTTGAAGACGTTTTAAGGTGATGTAATTTACCTCACTTATTTCAATGACAATGTTCAGACTTGTTCATAATTCTCTCACTACTATTATATTTATTATATTTTTCGTAGGAATTTTTGGAGTGTTTAATGCTTTTAATTCACATATTGGAGACCAAAAAGTTGAGAAAACGATTCTGAGCGGAACTGGATGCATAAAAGAGAGTATTGCTGCGGGAAGATCGTATTATAACACAGATATATCGATATCTATGTGTTTTTTCACTCGTTCATCGGTTTTTTCAGGAAATGGGGGTGTGATTTACATTTCCGATGATGATAAGTACTCAATGAGTATAGAATCGTCTGTTTTTTATAACTGTGCATGTAATGATGAAGGTGGAGCTATATATTGTAATTTGAACAATTCCATTATTAAAAGAGTGTGCGCTTCAAAGTGTTCCGGCCAGGAGTTTGACCACTTTGGGCTTGTTCAAGCTTCCAATGTTAACTTAATTGAGTATCTTACCATTTCTTCTTGTGCTGAAAGCAATACAGGAAGTGTGACATTTAGTGTTGGAAAAGGTAATCAAGTGATTAACAACATTAACTGCTCAAATAATCATGTAGAGTATTATAGTTGCTTAAGTATCTCCATTCCAACAACAATGACTATTTCCCGTTGCACTTTTGCTAATAATGAAATATCGAAAAGTAAATGCATTCAATTCTCCCGCAACTCCGGAACAATGGTGTTTACAAACATCATCAACAACCATTGCCCAGCCTCAGAAGTTGTATTTGTTCGTGGAGCATATGAGATTCAATACTGCATTTTTGATAATAACGAAAAAACACTATTTAATGTTATTGAAGGATCTCTTCAAATATCCCATAGCTTCATCTCACATGTTGGAGATCTCACAATGAATACTCCAGTCATCACAACAGTCAATAATACATTTGAAAAACACGCAACCTATGACATAGATCACTACAACAGCTTTTTCTGTGTCTCCTCTGAATCTCCAAACAACGATCCTAAAAAGGGAAATCTATTGATCTGGATCTGTGTCATTACAGTAGTAATATTCTGTGGATATGTTATATATGATAGCTTTTTCGTCAAGAGAGATATCCCATATGATGCAATTCAGAAATGAATTAATAAATCAATAACTTAATTTTGGGTGAGGCATGCAATTTGAATTCTTCGAAAAATGGATGTAAAGCTTCTTTATCACAATAATGAGAATAGATCACGATTATAATGAGTTTCTTTTAATAAATCGCACATAAAAAATAAAAAGTAATCAAAAAATCCGATTTTCGATTGAACTGTGTGTTAATCACGGTACCCTCTTAAAGCTCTGAAAACTCTAACAAGATTTGAATGACAATCAGATCATTTTGAAGACGTTTTAAGGTGATGTAATTTACCTCACTTATTTCAATGACAATGTTCAAAATTGTTCATAATTCTCTCACTACTATTATATTTATTATATTTTTCGTAGGAATTTTTGGAGTGTTTAATGCTTTTAATTCACATATTGGAGACCAAAAAGTTGAGAAAACGATTCTGAGCGGAACCGGATGCCTTGATGAGGAAATTGATGCAGGTTGGTCATACTATAATACAAATGTATCGATTTCAATGTGCTTTTTTTCACGCACAACTGTGAATGCAGGAAATGGAGGAGTTATCTGTATTCATAAAGACAAATTCTCAATGAGGATTGAATCATGTAAGTTTTACAACTGTATTTGCAGTAATGAAGGAGGGGCAATATATTGTAATGTGAATAATTCAATTATTAAAAGAGTATGTGCAACTAAATGTGTTGGAAGGGAATTTGACCACTTTGCGCTAATCAATTCGAATAATGATAACATAGTGGAGTATCTTACAATTGCTTCATGCGCAGAAAAAAGAATTGGAAGCATAACCTTATGCTTAGGAAAGGGCAATCAAGTTGTTAACAGCGTTAATTGTTCATATAATCATGTTGAGTCTTATTGTTGTGTAAGTTTTTCCAATCCAAAAACAATGACGATTTCTCATTGTGCCTTTGCCAATAATGAAGTATCTGAAAGCAAATTTATTGAACTTTTCGGCAACTCTGGAACAATGGTGTTTACAAACATCATCAACAACCATTGCCCAGCCTCAGAAGTTGTATTTGTTCATGGAGCATATGAGATTCAATACTGCATTTTTGATAATAACGAAAAAACACTATTTAATGTTATTGAAGGATCTCTTCAAATATCCCATAGCTTCATCTCACATGTTGGAGATCTCACAATGAATACTCCAGTCATCACAACAGTCAATAATACATTTGAAAAACACGCAACCTATGACATAGATCACTACAACAGCTTTTTCTGTGTCTCCTCTGAATCTCCAAACAACGATCCTAAAAAGGGAAATCTATTGATCTGGATCTGTGTCATTACAGTAGTAATATTCTGTGGATATGTTATATATGATAGCTTTTTCATCAAGAAAGATAACTCATATGATGAAATCTCCAATAAATAAACTATTATTGTATCATCCCTAAATGTTCTATAATGATGATAGATGCATTCACTGAGAAACTAAATAATGAAATTGACACATATTCAAAATAACCAAATGAACAAAACAATTTTGAGATTAGCATTAATGGTCAATGTCCTTACAATTATGATGTTTGGATCCTTTTATGACTAAAAAGAGAAATTTATTAAATTTAATAAATTTAGTCACCTCATTTGTCATGAAAAACGCTCTTATATCTGGCGCTGCGCAACCTGTTCAAAAACTTCGAATTAAAGGTTCTATAGTTGATGGTTTGTGTAGATCAAGTTATCAGGCCTATTTTGAGAATAAACGAGATTCTCCGATTGAAGTCAGTTTTACTTTTGCTCTCCCAGCTGGTGTTTGTCCCACTCACTTTATGGTTAAATATGGTGATAAAAAAGTTACATCTAAAATTTCTTCTTGCGATGATGCTCGAATGGATTATGATGATGCCATTGCTTCTTCGGATTTTGCTGCTATGGCTATTATGAATCAAAATGGTGATTTGTCGATAGATATGGGTCCTCTATCTCCTTCAGAGAAATGCAAAATTTCCATCTTTTATGAAATTGCACTATCACCCATTCCAAATGGATATCTTCTTGTTCTTCCAACATCAATTTCTTCGATCGAGGAAAATTTGCGATCTGGTTTGAATCCTCCTCAACTTCAACTGAAAATGTTGGTGAAAGACTCAAAAGGAATCAAATCATTATCTACACCTTTCACAGAGAACACAAAAGTTGTTATTGAACAAGGTGTTGTAACATGTGATAAGCTTTCTGTTTTTCATCCATTCCATTTAGTTGTTCAGCACCCTGAGCAATTGATTGGACAGTGCTTATATCAAGTTGAAAACAACAAGTCATATGCTAGAATCGTTGCCACAACACCAAGAACAATGAGAGATCACCCTTCTCAATTTACCATTCTTGTTGAGCAAGGCCCACAACTAACAAGTGGGAATTATTCTCTCTTATATAGGGCTCTTGAGTTTTTTGTTTTATCGATTCCACATGGAAGTTTGTTCAATTTAGCACAATATGGATTTAATGATCATAAGATATTCGACAAACCTGTTGAAATGAATGAAGAGAATAGAAAGAACTCTCTTGCTTTTATTAGGAAAATGGGAGGAGATGGAGGAAAGAGTGTTGAGTTTTATAAAGCTCTCGTTGAAGCAACACAAAACATCGATATGAATATGGAATCTATTGTTGTTGTTGTTGGGTCAGGATTGAATGAGTGTCCCGAACTTCCTGAAAATCATCACTATTTCTTCATGGATCCATTTTCAAGGGGAGATTTAAGACTTGCAGCAGCTTTAAGAGGAGCTGCTTATATTCCTGTTCCTGATGAACAATCTGTAATTGCTTCTTTCTTGAGAATCATTAAACTAACATCCACAGAGCCATTTTGTGATGTTTGCGTTCATCTGAATGATGTTATTATACCTATACAGCCTGTATTACCTGGAGCCACCATCTCTGTTCTAGTATCAGCCGACGTTCATCCTGTTAACAAAGCTAGTTTATCATTTGAAAATGCTTTCATCGATTTGCCTGTTAAAGAAGCAGAGTTGCCTGTGATTCATCATTTATGGGCATTTGAAAAGATTAAAGTATCTACTCCTGAAGATGCTAAAAGAATTGCTATTGAAGCACAGATTATGATTCCTGATGTAAGTGCTGTTGCTGTTATTGAAAGAGACCGTGCAATTGAAGGTGATGTTTCTCATGTTGTTGCCAAAATGGGTAAACATGGAATCCAGTTTGAGCATAAAATTGAAAAGCCGCCAACCCCTGACCCACCTGCTCCCGATCCAGTTCCAAATCCAATTCCTCATCCAGTACCTCTTCCACACCCATTTCCTCTTCCACACCCACAGCCAATACCTTTTCCATACCCTCATCCAGTACCTCGACCCCCCAACCCAATTATTCGTCCAGGGCCACCTACTTATATGCCCCATCCAATAATGCGTCCTTTCCAAAGGAGGTCGGTAATCAATGGGGAGATATTAGATGATCCATTACTTATTGGATCCGAAAATACTGTAATTATTGCAGAACAATCACCAAATGATGATGCAACACGATCTGTAAGAGAGCAAGCATCTAGAACAAGATCAAGAAAGAAGGTTTATATTGGGCAAATGGGAGGAATGTCCCAAAAACCGGATATCAAAATTATGGATGATCCTAATTTTGTTGCTACTCCTGTGTATGAAAGAATTGATCTATTAAAGGAACTTCAAAAACTTCAGGAATCGAGGAAGAGAACACAAGCCCCGCCATTATCAAGAAAACCATTTTTCCTTCTTAGAACTCTTCAATTACAAAATCCAAATGGTTCATGGACTGATGAGAAGTCAATAGCTACATCATGCGGTTTCTCAATACCATCTGAGAGTAAGGGATTTCCAAGGGATCAATTCCTCACATGTTTTGTTCTAGCTTGTTTGAGAGCAAAAGCCCAAGACGACGAAGAAAAGTATGAACTAATTGTTGAAAAAGCTTTCACATTCCTCAATAACTCTGATCCTTCACGAGAATGGGAGAGTGTAATCGAAGAAATCAAGTCTGATCTAAAGTAGATTTCATTTTTTTGTTGTATGAGTCAGGTTGATCCTAAACGAGATATATGGGGAGCACTAATAAATGAAAATAAAGATACAAAATCCAATGATGATAAACACTTTCTGTTTGTTGGGGCTCAGAAGTCTGGAAAAACCACAATTCAGAATAAGTTTTTTTCAAGGAGAGAGAACCCTAATTCTACTCTGGCGATCGTATATCAGAATTGCCAAATTAGGAATAATAATAGAGATTTCTCCCTTCATTTTTGGGAAATTGGATCAGGAACGAAATTTGAACCAATAATTGAGTCAATAATCCCAGAAAATTGTATTTCAAGGCTTAATGTGTTTATATGTTTTAATATCAACATATATTCATCAATATATGAAGCAATTGAATGGTTAGGATTATTGAACGCAAGATATAAGAACAAACAACAGAATCTGTTTCTAGTTGGATCATTTTATGATGAATTTGTAACTAAAGATCCATCACTAAGGGCTCAAATAGTGAGGGGAATTCGATCCATTGCCTATCAGAGTCATGCCGGAGTTGTTTTCACGTCGTCAAAAGATGAATCCCTCTCAAATAGGCTTAAAAACATTATCAAATCCATCGGTTCATCAGATGATATGGCAAGAGAAAGAGTGACTGCTCATACAATGCCAATTATTGCATGGCCTGATGAAGATACAGAAGCAAATAGCCCTGAGCTTGTTTCTTCATTCACTAAATTTTTGCAATCAGAGATTAAAAAGGATCCATCTGTGAAATCTAATGAGACAGACATTACAAGTGATCCAGTGTTTGTAGAAAAAGGTATAGATGATATTAGATCTGAGAAAGATAAAGCTTTTGTTGATAAGCTTAGAGTACTGCGATCTAATTTATCATCAGTATAAATTAAGGGACTAAACTTTTAAATTAGGAAATGTATTATTGAGAATCCGATCACTGTTAGCATTCTCATTGAATAATCAGCTGCATTGACTTTTGATGGAATGAAGCACTCTGTTGGGCTTAATGGAATTGATTGTGGGGGTGTTTGTTGATCACATAAATCTGATAAAGAGATGTTTGTTGGTGCCGGTGTGAATGCAGGTATGTCTGCATTACAAGCGGCTGTGTGCAACATTGACAAAGCATAAGAGCGAGTAATGGATCCCTCTGTAAATACAAATGTATTCATAAGGTAACTACCACCAATATCAGTCGAAGCAATGAATTTTCCGCTTCCTCCTGCTGATGAAAAACCAGTTCCACTTAATCGATGAGCAATTGAGCAATATAATAGAATCAAAAATCCATTTGTTGATGAGTGGACATAAAACAATGTTCCTTGATTATTTGAGAATATGCAATCATTGAAAATAACGTTTCCATCTCCATTTGCAAATACTACAACACCTGAACTGGCTGAATTATGGATGAAATTTGTGTTTTGGGTAATTATTTGTGATGATTGACGGGAGAGGAAATTAAAACAATAATTATTCCCATTAATTGAATTGTGTGTTAATGTTGAAAAATTCATTTGGGCGGAATAAGGGCTACTTAAGAATAAACAATGTGAAGATATTCCATGAGATTGTGTCAGGTTCAATGATTGGATTGAAACAAGACTGTTACCCGTTGAAAGCACATAAGAATTGCCAATTGAGTATCCTGGACACTTATTAACAGATAAATGATCAAAACTGATGATACCAGTATTATTTGATGAAAGAATATAACCAAAATTATAGTTTGAAAATGAATGGCATTGATATGCACAAACCATTTTCAGTTTTGCATCACCTAAAGCAACAAAATAAATAATCCCAAAATTACTTGGCGATGAAACATTAATGAATGTACATTTATAAACATAAAGGTTCACTTGAAAATCAAGATTGGATATTGATACGACTCTTCTATTCATATACTGGAAAAGCGAATCAGAAATATACACAAATTCTGGGAAGGAAGGTAAATAGAAACTAGTTCCTGTATAGGGAACAATACTTGGAGGTAGTCCTTCCATACTAGAATAGCTTAACACGACCAACAAAGATACTTGAATCATTAATGATATTATCACCCATTTTTCTCACAAAAATGTGAAGAAGATGGTTTCCAATCAAATTTGATAGTATCTCACAGTTCAATAAAAGGACAATCGGAGTAAACAACGTTATTGCTATAGGTTTAGTAAATCTGAAGGAAGGTTAGGGAGTAATTCCTTCATTCTGGAGTATGCATCATTGATAAAAGGTTTCCCTGAAGATTCTGGCTTTGTTTCAACAATAATTTCGATTTTTGGTAACATTATTCCAGTGATATACTTTTGTTGAGATAAAACACTTAATTCTCTCAGCATTGGGTATGAAACAAATTGATCATGAATGTTACTCATTCTTTGGAGTGTTGAGATATCACATGCTGACATTCTTGATGAAGATGTGTCTGGCCAAATAATGGCTGCTGGGGAACCTTCAATTTTTTCTTTGATTGGATTCTCACATTCAACAGCAAAATCAGACATTCCGTTTGATAATAATTTGTGGAGTGATTCCAATATTGATGATATATCTCCTTCTTTCTTAATTAATACATAATAATTCACAGATCCCCACGAAATGATAGACAAAGACATCGGGATTAATCGATTTTCTGTACTCCATCCATTAATCGATGGATTTGCCCAGATATCTATTGTGTCAAATTTGGATATTTCATGCCCAGGCATTTGCTGTGCTATTGATCCAAATATGGGAAGGAGATTAAGTAATGGATTCTGTATTTCGCTGAGAATAAATTCTGTTTTGGAAAAAATTGCAGATCCTATAACACATGGGGATACTCCTCTTGCAAAGACAAAAAGTTCTGTAGCCAGGCATGTAACAGATTTCGGTGCGGATGAAGAAAATGGATGCGCCGAAAAATCAAAAGGATCATCTGTTCTTGAGGGAAAGACTGTGTTAATGATCAGATAGCTATTGCTATTAAAGAATTGAACTAAAGATAATGCTTCTGTGGTTGAAATCTTTTTGTTTAGAGATTCATTTCGTAATTTAAGAGATGTTATTGCTCGATTAATTGCAGATTTTACAGAATTCTGAGAGAAAAATGTTGGAATCTTAAGTGCAAACACAATAAAATTACCATCACTCAATTCAATAGTCTCAATAGCAATGTGTGATTGACTCCAAGAAAATGAAGAAAGAATGGAATTCAGATTCAGCCTTGAAAAAGTCATAAATGACACAATCCCTCCAATAAACGCCTGTAATAGTCTTGTAGGAACATTATTAGGATATTGATATAGAATGTTATCTAAAATGTGACTGGGATCTTCCTCACCTTGCTCGCCTTGGTTAACTGATCGATACAAAAAAGCCAAAAACAACGGAAACCCTGAGTGATTATCATCTATATTTTTTCCATTCCAATATGTTTCAACGCTAGGCAACCAAAATCGCCTGTGATCCTTTGATGGTTCCGAAGCCGGAAAACAACTTTTTTGCATTATTTACGATTAATTGGGTGAGCAAAATTCAAAAACATATTTATAACTATCTAAGCTGATCAGAGAGGTCTTTCATTGCGTCTTCTCTTTGTTTACGGATTCTGGACAATTTTTCCTGTGTCTGATCCAGTACAGATGATTTTCTCACCTTTTTTGGTGCAGATACCCTCTTTGTTCGACTTGACATTGATCTTGAACTCATCCACTTATTAGACATCTCAAGCTCAATAAGTTCATTTCTGTATCCTTCGCCCTCTTCCTTGATTAATTTGACTCCAGTATTAATAATGTTCTGCAATTCTTCAGCTGTTTCCGAACCAATTTCTGACTTCAAGCTATTCAGTTCTTCAAGGATTCGTCTCCTAAGTTGACTTCCATCATCAGCTAGCCCCGGAAGTGTATCTTCTTCCCATTCTCTCCTTTTTTGTTCAAGAGATTTAAGAGATCTAGATATACTATCATTTTCTATTCCTTGGTTCTTGGCTCGAGCATCTAGCTCAATCTGTTTAAGTTTAATGGATCGCAGTCTTTGTTCGAATTCTCTGGATTTAGCATGTTCTGCATCTCTAATTGAAGCAGAATTTTGTCTCTCTCTTTCGAGCTCTCTTAATATATTCTCAGATGATGTTTTGAGAGTGTTCTTGAGTGTCTCAATCTCTTCATACAACTGTTTCAATTCATACATATGATGATCAGCTGACATCGAGTTTTTTGCCTCAGTGTCTGCAAGAATTGATGTAATGGGTTTTGTTTGCTCGTCGATAACAGTACCAACTTTTCTAGGTATGCTCAAAGACTGGGTATCAGATAATTGGATAGGAGCTTCAATAATTGACGAGAGTTCGGATGTTAGTCTCTCAGTATATTCATCTACTTCAAAAGATGTATTAAGAGAAGAATTATGGCGGAGAAGAGTTGAGAACTCTCCATAGAACATTCTCTTAAAGTTGGAAAATGATCTATCGAGGGATGACGAAAAGGAGTTTTCAATTGGATGATGAAGATATTGGGGCTGTGGGGAAGGAGATAAAACAGGAGCTGATTGAGGTGCTGGTTGGGGTGGAGGGATTTGCTGTGGGATAATAGGCTGTGGGGTTATAGGGAGAGCAATATTGATAGGTAAATCGGGTACCTTATCTGGGAGTTTTGATGAAAAGCCAATGTTATTAGGAATTGCTTGGTTCAATGATTCAAGATTTGGACCATTGTTATTGAAAAAGGGCTGGGATAACGGAGATCTTTCAAGATTTTTAAAAGGAATTTGATTGTTAAGAGGCATATTTTCGAAAAGATTAGTATCTTGTTGATCTTCATCATTATTTTCACTTATTGGGGGAATTATTTCAGGTTTTTTCGATAGCAAAGACCCTGTTATTAATCTTTTGTTTGAAACTGTCCTTTCAAGCTCGATGGGAGCTGGTTTTTCTTCAGTTTTTTCAATATTATCGTTAAAAGGGATATCATTGTTAAAAACACCAGAATCTCCCATTGGAACAGCATCAAAACCAGTAATAGGAACAAAATTTCGTTTGAAATCAGTTTGCGGGGAAGAAAAATCATCATCATCAAAGTTTCTTGAGCCAATTGGAATATGATTGGACATTAGAGCTGATCTGCGATTAGGCTTCTGAAAATCACCTGTTCCATTAAAGCGGCCCAATGGTGGTTCATCAGTTAATGGAATTCTCTCAAAATTATTGTTTTCCGCATTCTCATTATTTGATTCGAAAAATCCATCGGATAAATCAAAATTACCATTAAAATCACCCAAATCAAAATTGTCTGGATCCTCTATCATGGAATTATGAGCCATTTTTAGGTAAAATCCGTTTAAAAATAATTATTTACATATCGTCTATAAAAAAGTGGGATACTGTTGCCCTTATTTCGGGTGAGTATGAGGTAGTGAGCTTTGCGATGAGGGGTAAAATATACACAATATGACCTCTATTCTCGTTTTCCGAAAAAACACGATAATCGGTCATTATTGAAGATAATGAAGAGAGAATAATCATGAGTCCATCATATCGTGATTTGGGTAAAACAGATTTCATTGCTTTCTCTTCATCAATAATTCTTTTAACATTTGATTCAATTGATTGAAAGAAATGCTTTTTGAATTTAAGTGAGAACTCGAGGATATTTTCGGAAATACCTTTGAAACAATACTCCTTCAAATATGCTATTAATACTGAAGGAACTAAATATGTCTGAGACAAAACTATTTGATATGATTTTTCGGAAATAAGATGTAAGCCAGATGTGAGAATAATAGATATCGAAGAGCGCAAAGATGGTATCTTTCGAGAAATATCTACAAGCAAAAAGACTAATGTATCATCAATCAGAATAGTATTATCATATTTCAATGATAAAATGGTAGATAGGCATTTGAAACAGTCATTCTGAGAAATACAAGGTTTTAGAATTGGCAAGGTATTTGTTAAAGATTTGGCTCTTGTTTGTTCGTTAAGGAGTCTTTCGTACACTATTGAGAGTGTTTCGTATGATTTGGAAGAAAGAGGAGGAAAATTAAGAGTAATGAGATCTGAAAGCAAAACAGAAAGTGATAGAGATTTTTCTGGTTGAATGAGAGGTAACTGAGATATCATATTTAATGCCACATGAGTAGCAACATTCAAATAAGGCCTATCAATTTTATAAGTGGCAAATGTTTTTAAAATTCTCATCCAAATCTCGAATTCATCCATCGTAATAATATTAATAACGTTTGGCAAAACATCGCTCATTACTGATGCTGATGCTTGAAAAGAGCTATCTTGCGAAGTATCTCTAAAATAATTAACAATCTTTTCTAGAGAAAAAGTTGAACCCCTTACAATATCTTGATTTCCAAAAGAAAACAATGTAACCATACATTTAACCGAATCATTAGTTATTCTTTCTTCAAACATATTAAAGCATATGTTTTCGATAATTGGGATAACATGAGATATAATCATTTCCGTTTCACCAAAGAATTTTAAGCATTGGATACCATTTTGTAGGGATATTTGCGTAACTTCTGGGTGTATCATATTATTCTTATCTTGAGACTCTTTTTGAATTGCAGAAAACAGTGGTCGCATAATTTTTTCAATTATATACGTAGTTATATCTTCGGTGAAATGCTGATGAAAAGTAGAGATCAATGAAAAAAATGTACTCAATGATGATATACTCACATTTGGTCTGGAATCAAAAAAGCAGGACTGTAATGAACGGATCAATGATTTCCAAGCATATATATGATCTTGAGACTCAACAGGAACAAGACGAGATCCAATATCCCAAAATAAACCTATGGATCCTAGGGAAGTATTAATATCATTTGCTTGGCATACATATGATGAAAGTGTTGACAAACACAAATCAATAGAGCCTATCCCAACAAGCTCCAAACAATCATTGCAAATAAATGAAAGCACACGGAAGCCATTTTGAATGTTTTCAGTAAACGGTGATGCCCATACAGATTTAAGCATTGTTAGTAATTTGGGCCAGCCTTCCTTAATATTATGAGATGTTCCATCAGCTAGCATAGAAAATAAAGATATAAAAGATGTGACTGCGACTTCATGGAATGTTGAGTTACCTGTTTGAAGAAGGTAATCAAAAACCATTTCTCTTGTAGTTGATGGCATTGAATCATTATTGATAATCTCTTTTGCTAAACTGTAAAGAATATTAACAGACTGTGTTCTCAATTCACTTGACTCAGAGAGTATCAAAACTTTAATATGGCCAAAAAGGGCTTTTTCAATTAGGATCGATCGATGAGAATTAATAACAAACAGAAAACATAAACTTCGTATTGCCCAAAGGTTTGGAAATGACCCTTTATTATTGTTTAGGATTCGACTATCTTCGATGGAAATGGATATAATTGTATTAAATAAAAGAAGAAAGTTTTCATCATTAAGAGATGAAGAAAAACTAAATATCTCTTCTGGATCCATTAAAGACATTGCCTGGTGATCAGATGATGATCTTTTTGCTGAAGCAGAATAGTAGGATTGCGATATCGTCTTAAAGATCAGCCCCCAAAAAGGAGATAATAAAATTCTGAGTTGTTTTGTAAGAGCGACAATGGTAGATAATGATAAAATTGCTTTGTTTCCAAGAGGAAATGAACTAGATGATGGTATGGATATTCCACAAAGGGTTGAAAACAATCTGTTGGGTGGATCGGAAAGCCCAAAACGAACAGCTGATCTAATCGATCTTCTAGCTGCCTTAAGAGAAAAAGCTATTGACTGCGAATCATCTAATGTTTGAATAACCCTTTGCCAAACTGTTTCGAAATATGAGAATAAACTAATAAAACTATCTTTATCTTTTTCTCCGAATATAATTTCTAAAAATAAGAGGCGAATTGAAGAAACAATATAGGATGTAGAAGATGAATCCTTATGATTATACATTTGCAGATTATTGGAAATATTTGCCCTAGGTATTATAGAATCTCCTAAAACACCTCGAAAATTGGAAAGAAAATAATTTGATGCTAACTTCGATATAAAAACTCGATTTTCTATGCCTATGTATTTGTTATATGATGCAGGATCACATACCATAAAAATTGAATATGCATTTAATAGTCTTGGATATGATGATGCTTTCTCAAGAGATTTCATAAATAATTTGGTAACTCTGCTTTGATTTGACGAAAACAAATAAATAAGAATGTGTGGTAGAAGCGCTGAAAACTTCTCTAATTCCTTTTGGGAATCAATCAATTCAAATATTAGTCCAATAATTTCTTTTGAATTCTCATTAAAAGAAAGAAATATCTCAAAGTGCTTATTAAAAAAGTATATGAGATGATCAAACGCATATTCTATATTTCTAATTAGTTTTACAAAAACAATTGGATCCTTTCCTGTAGCAAATAGAAGAAAATCACTAATCAAGATATTCATAAATCTGATAGACCAGATTTCTGAGCTTACATTAAATACTGGTTTGCTCCTTTCTAATTGTTCGTACTCTGAATCGCTATTTGTTTCACTTGATAACCCTAATGCTTCATCATTTGTTTTAATTGAGTTATGGTTAATACTAATAATATGATCAACAAAAATATCGATTATTTGATATGATGCAGCTGTAGAAACATGGCTAACTGTCTGAGATTGGTGATTTGATAATAAAAAAATCCATCTCATCGACACAAATCTCATATCTAGTCCTTGATTTGGAGATAAAAACGCAGCTATGGATATTTGGATGATTTTTAGCAAAATATTGTCGTTTGATTTAGGGATCATACCATCAATAATGGAAAAAATGCTTGTATTTGCGTTTCCATCAATACTACCAGTTTCAATAAGAATACGAAGAATACTTAATAAAACCACAATCTCATTTAAGTATTTTTTCTCTTTAGATATTTCTGAGAACACCGAAATAAAAGGATGATCATCATCAATAATCAAAGTTGAGTTTTTGCATGTTCTGAGTTCATAAATCGCTCTCTCTATATTCCTCTTAATATTACTCGATAAAGATGAAGAAACAATCATTCTAAGGTCATTTTCGATCCTTTCACTAATACTCATTTATCAAAAAACTACCACTTTTAATGTTTATTCGATTAACCTGTTAACTGGCATTCTAGGAGAGAGTGCGCCTTCCTTTGTTGGGTATCCTAATCTTGCAAGAATTTGAATCGTTTTTCCTGGTGTTGTGAACTGGGAATGAATGTTTTGGTACTCATTACTCATTTCAGAGTATTCTTCAAGAGGCTGGCTGACTGGTTGGAGAGCAATCCCGAACTTATGAGCATTCAAAATGATTCTGCTATATAGTTCTCCTGCTTTAACTTGAGATAACCTGGAATTGTCATTAGAATCAATGATAATATAATGTGGAGTATTCGATACAATTGCATCAATCGAACCCTTAAAAGACTTAGCTGAGGCGTCTTCATTCATCGCAAATGGTAACAATGTTAGAAAGCCTTGCATTAAGAAATTCATAAACCCTGTTGTGCCAGAACCTTCAAAAACAAGACCATTTCCATACTTATTCTTCTGCCACTCATTTAATCTGAAGTAATGAAGAACTTCCGTTTGTACTCTTTTCACATCAGCTTCTATGTACCCGGCCCTCTTCACTATTGAATGAAGTGTGTTCATATCTGCATCATTATTGACAATTGTAAGGTTTAAAGTGGGCTCATTGTTTAATGTGTTCAAATGAGCTATTTCATTTGCCTTAATTTTTTCGGCCTTATAATTGCTTCTGGTTGTGTCTGCTTTAAACATATATTGGTGCAAATCGTTTGTGACAGCAGCTTTGGTACTTATTGTGAATCTAGCAATGGGATGTGCTTTAATACTCTCGATTGTTCCGTTTTGATCATATTCGCCACTAGGAAAATATTGAATATTTAAGTTAATACCTTGAATATCTGCTGCCACCTTCAAATACTCAATCAAGGTTCCTGCGCTGATGGTTATTTGTCTGGAATATGGATCACATTGTGGTGTCAGACGATCATGATTAAGATACATATCAAAAATGTTTTCATTATTAGCATTAAAAATGAATCTCCATGATTGTGTATTATGAGAATTAGATGCAAGTATACCACGAGAAATCAATTTTGATCTTTTATCAGTGAAATCATTTATATAATCCAGTTCAAAAGCATCTAAATACTTTTTTCTATTAAATATTCTGCCATCTGCCATTAAAAGTGCAAATATAAATCCACCAAACACACAACCAGTTATTATCAATGTTTTCTTACCAAAACACTTGCACTTCTTATCTGGTGCTTCATCAGAGTTCGATATCATGCGAAATGATTCTGCCATAACGGTGAAAAATGAAATGAATAAATACACATCAAATTATCGATATCTTTCACAATTGTGATTTATTCTTTCAATTTTGAATGTTTTTTTCAAAATATTGATCATTTGAGTGATGTATTTATATAGGGAATATTGCATCTTTTTCTTATTGTTCCATATATGGTCATAAACAGGTTGATTGGGTGCCGATTGCCGTGGATAAAAATAGGCATGAAGATTTGAAATGCAGAAAGTAATAATTGAAATACATGACGAAATATGAGGGTTAATAAAACTCGAATTCGTCTGAGTTTAATTCCGAAAGCACTTAATAATTGAGGGTAGACTAGCATTTGTTGAGAATGTTGAATAAAATATAAAAAAAATGAGTTGATTTGATTGAAATATTGGGGTAAAATAGAAATGAACAATCTGATTAAATAGAATAAGAGTCTAAAAGATTCTGAATCAAATGATTCCAAATCAACTTAGTATATTGAACATTAGATTAACACTCCAATATATTTCTTATTCTCAGCAGAAAGCAATTTCGTACTTTTATACTCTTTAATCGTTGATAAAACAGAAAATCTTTCATTATAATACATATTCAAATATGATTTCAAATCATTTTAGGAAACTTCAAGCCTTTTGAGAGAACTTCGACTAACTTTGGGTATTAGATTAGAAAAAGAAAGGGGAAAGGAGGGATGGAGATGAAGAACTGATTATAAACAATGATTTGATGAATTATAAATCGATTTTTGATCTATTAGTCGTTTTTATTGGAGATTTGCTCATCTTCCATCAATTGATCAATATCATTACATTCTCAAAGAAGACATGACTTTCATCCGGGTTTTAGGGAAAGGAGGCTGTGAACCTGGAAGAGATTTTGTTGGGAATGGTCAAATTCGCAAGAATAGGCACCAAATTTCTGGATACTATTTAAAAATTCGAGATAAAGCGAAGAAAAAGGAATCCAAATCTAATGAAGATAATTCAAGTCAAATCAGATCATGATCATATCACCAATATCCAGTGAACATGAGGACATTTTCTACTTGATCTCCGTATTTTTACTCTCAAATAATATCTTCACCAGACGATATGATTTCTGTATGCGATGAGTACTCTGAAGAAACCTTCTATCTGTTCTTGGAATGCGTGCAAGATTAAATTAAGTCACTTCATCCTGATAGTGAAATAAGACATGTCATTTATATATTTGATGGATCAGAAGATTTCATTTGAGGATTTTCTTTTTGGAGAGGGACAAAAAAATATAATAAATGATATTGAGTTTTGTGTCGGTCGAATTATCCAATTACCAAAGATTCGGCCACATCAACTTGAAAAAGCAGTGAGATCATCTATTGAGTATTGCCAGATCGCTGATTTCAGGCAAAAACTATTAGAAAAAACTATCGAATGCCCAGTTTTGATATATCAATTATACAAGAGAGGTATTTTTTTGTTTGAGGAAATTGAACCTTTTTTGAGAAATAAGGATTCTTTGATGTTGTGTTATTATTTTCGGAAAGAGATCAAAAATTTTGAGAGTTTTATTAAAAGTAAGTCCCAGCCCTATGGTATTGAGGTATCTTTCTTAGAGAATGAAAATTATATGGATCAATTGATCGAATATGGTTATCTGCAATCAAGTATTGAGTACTGTCTCAAGTATGATGTGATTGATGATTTAGCTGTTTTTGATATTTTAAATCAAGCAGCTAAATGGAGTCCATTTGAGTGGAGTAATAAGCCAAAATATCTTGATCTTCTATCTTTTTCTGGATTTTTTGGCTCAATCAAATGCTTTAAACATATGTTGATGAAAGGATTTGAGATCAATGAAAATGTGTTATCAATGGTTGTTTGTGGTGGTTCTTTTGATCTCTTCCATATATGTCAAGGCCAACAATCAGTAACGCCAAATCTCGTTTGTAAAGCATCTGAGTTTTTCCATCTACCTTTGTTAGTATTCATGACCGAAAACGGAGCTAATATAAATTCCAAATCTACAAGTGTTGAGTTTTTATATTTAGTGATACTCCTCTTCATTATGCTGCTATTAATGGTCATCTTAGTGTTGTTGAATATCTAGTTAATCGAAAAGCTGATATAAAGGCTAAAACTAATAGTGTTGAGTTTTAATATTTAAAAAGACTCCTCTTCAATATGCTGCTCAATATGGTCATCTTAGTGTTGTTGAATATCTAGTTAATCAAAAAGCTGATATAAATGCAAAAGATAATGGTGGTCGGACTCCTCTTCAGTATGCTGCTCAAAAAGGTCATCTTAGTGTTGTTGAATATCTAGTTAATCAAAAAGCTGATATAAATGCTTACTCAAGTGGATTTATATCAGGAAATCCTCTTGATTTAGCTGCTAGAAATGGTCATCTTAGTGTTGTTGAGTATCTAGTTAATCAAAAAGCTGATACAAATGCAAAAGATAATAGTGTTGAGTTTTTTTATTTCACCGGACTCCTCTTCATTATGCTGCTCAAAATGGTCATCTTAGTGTTGTTGAATATCTAGTTAATCAAAAAGCTGATATAAATGCAAAAACTACAAGTGTTGAGTTTTTAGATTTAATTGGACTCCTCTTCATTATG
>Ga0074193_1001336_pt1 | contig 30845 bp, 32 predicted proteins | sample EPASupsiteHSE605_FD_64523 | JGI IMG/M metagenome (GOLD analysis project Ga0074193, IMG submission 64523) | Bioremediated contaminated groundwater from EPA Superfund site, New Mexico - Sample HSE6-05 | ecosystem: Environmental > Aquatic > Deep subsurface > Groundwater > Contaminated ... | reverse complement strand
TGCGGAGTTGTTCTAGGGCACAACGGCTCGGGAAAATCGACGCTTGCCAAGCACCTTAACGGCATTCTTGTCCCGGATGAGGGCTGCATACTTGTCGACGGAATGGACACTCGCGACGAGAGCAGGCTTCTCGACATCAGGCGTACTGTCGGCATGGTTTTTCAGAACCCCGACAACCAGATGGTCGCCTCGGTCGTTGAGGACGACGTGGCCTTTGCCCCCGAAAACCTGGGTCTGCCTCCCGACGAGATACGAACCCGCGTGGACGAAGCGCTGAAGCTGGTGGATATGTACGATTACCGTCTGCACGCGCCGCATCTTCTCTCCGGCGGACAAAAGCAGCGAGTCGCCATTGCCGGCGTAATCGCCATGCGTCCGCGCTGTATCGTGCTGGATGAGCCGACCGCTATGCTTGATCCGGCGGGACGGCGCGAGGTCATCGGGACAATAAAGCGTCTTTGCCGGGTTAACGGCATTACAATAGTGCTTATCACCCACCACATGAACGAGGCAATTGATGCGGACCGAGTTTTCGTCATGTCAAGGGGCAAAGTCGTCAGCGAAGGCACGCCGAAAGAGGTTTTTGCGGACGTGGAACACCTCAAGGCCGAGGGTCTGACAGTCCCCGACACGGCGGAGCTTCTTTATGAGCTAAGGCTTGCGGGCTTTGCTTTCCCCGAGGGGACGCTTACGGTCGAAGAATGCGCAAAGGCGATAGCCGCCGCACTGAAATAATTCAGACAGAGACGGACTGACCGTCCGCTTTCCGAAAAAGGAACAGAAAAAATGCCGACCATAAAGACAGAAGCTCTTACGCACGTATACAGCCCGGGCAGTCCCTTTGAGAGCACCGCACTCGAAAATGTAAATATTGAAATCGCTCAGGGTGAGTTTGTGGGGCTCATAGGACACACGGGCTCGGGCAAGTCCACCTTTGTCCAGCATCTGAACGGACTTCTTCTGCCGACGGGAGGCAGAGTGCTTCTGGACGGAACAGACCTGAATTTGTCGAAAAAATTTCGCCACGAGGCGAGGTTTAAGGTCGGGCTCGTGTTCCAGTATCCCGAATATCAGCTTTTTGAGGAGACGGTCTACAAGGACATTTCCTTCGGTCCCCGCAATATGAAGCTCTCCAAAAATGAAATCGACGAGCGTGTCCGCGAGGCGGCGGGCTTTGTCGGCGTACCGGAAGAAATTTTCGATAAATCGCCGCTTGAGCTTTCGGGCGGACAGAAGCGCAGGACAGCCATTGCCGGCGTCATTGCCATGCGCCCCAAGGTTCTGGTTCTGGACGAGCCCACAGCGGGTCTTGACCCCGAGGGCTGCGAGAGTATATTGAAAAACATCTCCGACTACCGCGGAGCGACCGGCGCGACGGTAATTCTCGTTTCTCACAGCATGGAGGATATTGCTCGCATAGCCGACAGGCTCATTGTTTTTGACGGCGGCCACGTTTGCATGGACGGACGCCCCGACGAGATCTTTTCCGACGCACAGCGGCTTCGCTCCATAGGTCTCGACGTGCCCGTTGTTACTGACATTGCGGCGAAGCTCCGCGAGCTCAGGGTGCCTGTTCCCAGCTGCTACACGGTCGCGCAGCTTCGAGACGCCCTTATCTCCTTGAAAAAGGAGGGTTCGCCATGCTGAAGGACATCACGCTGGGGCAGTATTTTCCCGGAAACAGCTTTATACACCGGCTTGACCCTCGCACAAAGCTCATCTGCACCATCATTTACATTGCGGCTCTGTTCGTCGCGAAATCCTATATAACCTACGGCGCGCTGCTGTTGCTGCTAATTTTGTCTGTCGCCGTATCGAGAATACGTCCGTCGGCGCTCTTCAAGGGGCTCAAGCCGCTCGCGTTCATAATCATATTCACGGCAATCCTCAACCTCTTTTATATAAAGGGCGGGAGAGAGATTTTTACCTGGTGGGTATTTACGCTTACGACCGAGGGCATCAAAACGGCATTTTTCATGGTCTTCCGTATTATGATGCTCATCACTGGCACCTTCCTTCTGACCTACACGACGACCCCGATGACACTTACGGACGGGCTGGAGCTGATTATGAACCCGCTCAAAAAGCTTCGAGTGCCGGTACACGAGTTTTCCATGATGATGAGCATCGCTCTGCGCTTCATCCCGACGCTCATCGAGGAGGCAGATAAAATTTCCAATGCGCAGAAGGCACGTGGCGCCGATTTTGAAACAGGCAAGCTCACCGAAAGAGCGAAGGCCCTCCTTCCGCTTCTCGTGCCGCTTTTCGTCAGCGCTTTCCGCCGTGCGGACGAGCTTGCGGTTGCAATGGAGTCCCGCTGTTACCACGGCGGCGAGGGGCGCACGCGCATGAAAAAGCTCAGCATGAGAACCGCCGACTTCGTTACAATTGCCGCTTTCGTTATATTTCTTACGGGCATCATCGTTCTTTCGAGGTACGGTTTATGAGAAATATAGCTCTCCGCCTCGCGTATGACGGAACGAACTACCACGGCTGGCAGGTGCAAAAAAAGGACGTAACCGTTGCCGAAACGCTCGAAAAAGCGCTCACAAGAATATGCGAGCATCCGGTCAAGGTCGTTGGCTGCGGAAGAACCGACGCTGGCGTGCACGCCCTGCGCTACTGCGCGAATTTCAAAACCGAGTGTACCGTTCCCACGGACCGCATACCTCTCGCCGTAAACGCCCTTCTGCCCTTTGACATCGCGGCGCTGGACGCGGTCGAGGCTCCTGAGGATTTTAATTCGATACTTTCCTGCATTCGGAAAGAGTATATATACAGGCTTCACAATTCGCGTATCCGCGACCCCTTCCTCACGAGCCGCGCCTGTTTTTTTCCCTCTGCTCTGAACGTTGACCGCATGAAAAAGGCCGCGAAGTTTTTTGAGGGGACGCATGATTTCAAAGCCGTGCGGAGTCTCGGAACAGAAACTAAGACCACCGTACGCACGATTTACTGGTGCGAAATTGAAAATGACGGAGATATGATAACGCTGCGCATCTGCGCCGACGGCTTTCTTTACAATATGGTGCGTGCAATCATGGGAACCGTCGTCTATGCCGGTCTTGGAAAAATCGAGCCTAAAGACATTCCCGGACTACTTAGTGAGGGCGACCGCCGTCTGACGGGTCCTACAATGCCGCCGCAGGGGCTTTATATGTCCCGTGTCTGGTATGACGGGGCCGTCGGCGAGATGATGCTGAAGTGAGCTTGAGCGCATAAATATTAACAGATAATCTATATATTTTTCAGAGAATATGCTATACTGGCAGCGTCAAAGGCTGGCGGGCAAGGGATAGCGTGGAGTGCTACTATGGTTCGTGCTGAACACACAAAACAGAAAAATACCCGCAGAATACCGGCCGTTATACTTACGACGCTCGTAATTGTTCTGGCTGCTCTCGTGTTCCTCTACAGAGATAAGCTGCCGTCGTCCTCCCTTCCGGAAAGCTCGCAGGACCTTTCGGACATAATTTCTGAAAGCGAGCCCTTTACATATGAAACCGGCTCTCAGCAGCTGTTCGCGCTGATGGGCAGCAATCTCGCGGTTGCATCCTCGACAGGTCTGCAGCTGCTTGACACTGAGGGCAGCACCGTCTCACGCGAAGTTTTTTCCATGACGAACCCCGCCGTCTGTTCCTGTGAAAGCTCCTGCGCCTTTTATGACGTCGGAGGCAAATCGCTCCGCATCTACAAGGACGGCGAATTCCAGAATATGGACCGTGATGCCGAAATCATCTCCGTAGCTGTCAACAGCGCGGGCTATTATGCCGTTGCGGGCTATGAGGCAGGCTACAAGGGCAGCGTCACGGTTTATAACGCGGAGCTCAACGCGGTTTACGAGTGGTTTTCCGGCTCGGGCTATATTGTTGACGCCGCCGTATCGCCCGACAGCAGCACGCTGGGTGTTCTCTGTGTCGAATCCACGGGAAGCGTTGTCCACCTGTTTCACTTTGACAGCGAAAAGGAATACGCCTCCGCTTCCGTTGCGGATGAGCTCGCCTTCAGGCTCAGTTTTGAAGACGGCGGCAGCTTCTGCCTTCTTTCCGAAAAAGCCCTCCACTTCTACTCCTCCGGCGGAAAGGAGCTTTCGTCCTACTCCTTCGGCGAGGATTACCTTGCAGACTATGAACTCAACGAGGACATCTGGGCGGTAGTCCTCAGCAAATATGTCTCGGGAAGCGACGTGACGCTCTTAAGCTTCGGAAGCGGCGGAAAGCAAGCCGGCTCCGTTTCGCTCTCCTCCGAACCTCTTTCTCTTTCCTCACAGGGAGGAAAGCTGCTCGTTCTCGGCTCATCCGACGCTTCGCTTTATTCCCATGACCTTCGCCTGCAGAAGCAGAACCATGTCGCTCCCGGCTTTGTATCGGCCGTTTTGCTGCCGAAAGGCAGCGTGCTCCTTCTATCCCCGCACTACGGAGAGAAATGCGAATTTCGATGACAGCCGCTTTTGCCGCGCGTCCTTTGACCGGCGGCAGGGATAATAAAAGCACGGGCGTATTCTGACGGCCGGACGAAGTGAGGTAAGGTATGAGATTTCTTTTTGAGGCGGTTTTGCTTTTCATAATTCTGTTCTGCATCTGGAATGGATATAAAAAAGGTCTTGTGATGTGCATAGGAACCGTACTTGCAATAATAATATCTCTATATGTGGGCGATCTTCTGGGCGATACGTTTTCAAATGCGGTGCAGCCTGTTATGCGTCCTTTCGTAAGCGGATATATGGACGGGACGGAAGGCATAATAGCCGAGAACGCAAACGAGCTTCTCGGCACAGCCATCAGCGGTCTTTCGCTGGATGACGCTCTGGACCAGAACCCGGACATTAAATACGAGCTCTGCGTCGAAAGCTACGAAAAGGTTGGTATATACAGCTCTGCTGCAAAGAAAATGGCTAATGAGGCTATAGCTCTGGCGGACGCGGAAGACGAACTTCTGACCGCGGCGATAGTGGACGTTATGTCCCTCAAGCTCTCCTACAGTCTGATTTTCATTCTATTTTTCCTGCTTTCTATTATAATCATTACTGTTGTGGGCAATCTTTTCAATCTCAGCTTCAAAATTCCCGGAAAAGACAAACTCAACAATGTCGGAGGCGCCATAGCAGGCGGCGCTACCGGCCTTCTGATTTGTATGACCATAGTATGGGTACTAAGATTCTGCGGCGCGGCGCTGCCCGAAGAGGATATGCGCCATACCCTTCTTACCGCCCTGCTGTTAAAAATAAACCTGTTGCCGGTGGTTCTGTCTATTTAGTACCGGAAACCGCCTCTGACTAACTCAAGGAGAACATCTTATGCAGCCAACAGTTTGCGCTCGTTGTAAAAAGAATATGGCCGTTATATTCATATCCAAAATCGAAAACGGAGAGACCGTCAACGAGGGTCTCTGCCTTAAGTGCGCTCGCGAGCTTCATATAAAGCCCGTTGACGATATTATGGCCAAAATGGGCATTTCCGATGAGGACCTCGACACTATAGCTTCCGAAATGTCTGCGGTCATCGGCGGAACCGATGAACCCTCTGAACCCGATAACCCGGATATGCCTGAAGACGAAGCCGGAAAAACGGCGACCTTTCCCTATCTCAACAGACTTTTCGGAGCCGACAGTATGTTCAACCCCATGAACGGCTCTTTTTCTCCGCCTCCTTCGCCCTATGAAAATCATTCCTCCAAGAATGATACCAAAGAGCAGTATGCGCGCAACAGCACAAAGCTCAAGTTTTTGAACAATTACTGCATCAACCTCACGGAGCGTGCCGCCGAGGGAACGCTTGACAATATGATAGGTCGCGAGGAAGAGCTTGAGCGCGTCATCCAGATACTAAACCGCCGTCAGAAGAACAATCCCTGTCTGATAGGCGAACCCGGCGTCGGTAAAACGGCGATTGCCGAGGGTCTTGCCCAGCGCATTGTGAGCGGAAAAGTGCCCTATAAGCTCCGCGACAAGGAGGTTATGCTCTTGGACCTCACCGCTCTTGTCGCCGGAACACAGTTCCGCGGTCAGTTCGAGAGCCGCATGAAAGGGCTCATAGAGGAAATCAAGAAGCAGGGCAACATTATACTCGTCATCGACGAGGTTCACAACATCGTCGGCGCCGGCGACGCCGAAGGCAGCATGAACGCCGCGAACATCCTCAAGCCCGCGCTCTCCAGAGGCGAAATACAGGTTATCGGCGCGACTACCTTCACGGAATACCGTAAGCACATTGAAAAGGACTCCGCTCTTGAACGCAGGTTCCAGCCTGTTATCGTAACCGAACCCTCCATCGAAGACAGCGTGAAAATTCTCAGGGGCATCGCGCATTACTACGAAGACTACCACGGCGTGGCAATCTCCGAAGAAATGTGCCGCAAGGCAGTAGTTATGTCCGAGCGCTATATAACCGACCGCTTTCTGCCCGATAAGGCCATCGACCTTATCGACGAGGCCTGCTCGGACGTTAACCTCAAAAGCCCCGAAATCGAGCGCATGTCTGCAATCAGCAAGGAGCTTGCCGACCTTGACAAGGAGCGCGAGCTTCTGCTCACCGACAGCGGAAACGACGGCAACTTCGCGCGTCTTGCCGAGATCCGCAGCCTCTGCCTGCAGCTCACAGACGAGCAGATGCGCCTGCGCGCAAAGGGAAAGCCCGCTCTTACGGAGGAGAACCTTGCCAGAGTAATTGAGCTATGGACGAAAATTCCCGCGAGCAGCATACGCGAGGACGAATTTGAAAAGCTCTCCGAGCTGCACACGCGCCTGAAAACGCACATCATTGGGCAGGACGAGGCTGTTGAAACAGTCTGCGCTGCAATCAAGCGCAACCGCATCGGCCTTTCCGCAAAGCATAAGCCCGTCAGCTTCGTATTCGTAGGAAATACAGGCGTCGGCAAGACTGAGCTTGTTAAGCGTCTGGCCGAGGACCTCTTCAACTCCCCCGAGTCGCTCATTCGTCTGGATATGTCAGAATTTATGGAAAAGCACTCCGTTTCGCGCATAATCGGCTCACCCCCGGGCTATGTCGGTTATGACGAAGCAGGTCAGCTCACCGAGAAAATACGCCGCAAGCCCTATTCTGTCGTACTTTTCGACGAAATCGAAAAAGCTCATCCCGACGTGATGAACGTTCTTCTGCAAATACTCGACGACGGCAGGATAACCGACGCGCAGGGCAGGACGGTGAATTTTGAAAACACCGTAATAATCATGACCACTAATGCCGGAAGCGACAGAAAAGACGGCAAGGTCGGCTTCGGCGGCTCCGTTTCCGATCTCGGCAAGGATAGGGCAATGAAGGCTCTGAAGGACTTCCTGCGTCCCGAGTTTATAAACCGCATTGACGAAATCGTATATTTCAACAGCCTGACGGAGGAGAACTTCCTCGGTATAGCAAGGCTCATGCTCGACGAGCTGCGTGTTGCTATGACGGAAAAGGGCGTTGAGTTCAGCTACGACGAGGCTCTGTCCGAATACCTTGCCAAAAAGAGTTTCTCTCTCACCTACGGGGCAAGAAATCTGCGCCGTCTCATCCAGAAGGAAATTGAGGACGCGATGGCCACAGAAATCATCGACAACTGCCACGGAAAAGTTTCCGGTATACGGGTCACGGTTGAGGATGACAAGCCGAAAATCACGGCATTCTGACAAACAAAAAAAGCCCGACTGCAATTTGCAGTCGGGCTTTTTTTGTTGTTAAACCTATTTATAATAGTCCAGCGCCGCCAAATCGGTGATAATTGCGCTGCACGAACCGTCGTCAAGCGCCTTAAAGCACGCTTCCGTTCCTCCCGGGACCTTGACGATGTACTCCGGCTTTTCCTTGAGAGCCGAATTCCCCTCCAGCACCGCTGCGAAATAGCTGTTTTCGCTGAGCGTGAGCGTTTTTCCCGAGAGCGACCTTACGCTCCCGACGCCCGAGCCCGCAAGCGACGCGAGCACGATGGTGTTTTTCATGTAGACGGGCGACTGATTGATATCGGAATTGTCCTTATCATAGGCAAAGCCGCCCCATACGCAGTCCACATCTCCGGAGTTGAGCTCCACTACCGCCTGCGAAACGTCGATTGGAATGAACTTTGCTTTCCAGCCAAGCTCCTTACAGACCTCTCTGGCAAGGTCAACGTCGAAGCCCGTCGCCGAGCCTCCGGCATTTGTTCCGGAAAACGGCAGCCGCCCCGCGTCATAGCCGATAATGAAAGTGCGTTTTTCGGCGTCTTCGGTAAAACCCTCGAGCGCATTTTCATCGCCCTTGAGCAGCGAAGAATCCTCTCCGAACCACTTGAGCGACAGCTCCGAAACCTTTCCTGATGCCTGAAGAACCTTGAGCGCGGAAATAACAGACTCGCCGGCCTTGTCGTCGAGCCTGAAGGCGACGCAGAATTCCTGCTGTTGCAGCCTGTCTGCAACGCGGTATTTACCGTTGCCTCCGGCAGAGCAGCCGGTTATTGATAATATAAGCAAAATTGTAAGTACAAGCGCAATAACGCGCGCCTTATTTTTCATAGACACCGCCGATAATGTGACAATTTTCGTATGTTCTATATAATATTATAGCTCCTGTCACAATTCAAGTGGAAATTGTAAACTCTTGTAACTAAAATCCGGAGGAACTTTTGTAAGTTCCTCCAGATTTACATTTTTTATATTTGCCTCAGCATCGGAGATATCATTGTTCCTCAGAGTATCTTGCAAGAAACTGCTTTGTGCGCTCCTCCTTGGGATTGCCCAGAACGTCCTCGGGTGCGCCCTGCTCGACAATTACACCGCCGTCCATAAAAATCACCCTGTCGGCAACGGCGCGCGCAAAAGCCATTTCATGCGTGACTATGACCATTGTCATATGCTCCTCCGCGAGCTTGCGTATGACCTTGAGCACCTCTCCCGTCAGCTCCGGGTCGAGCGCGCTTGTGGGTTCGTCGAAAAACAGTATCTGCGGTTCCATGGCGAGCGCGCGTACAATCGAAACTCGCTGCTGCTGACCGCCGGAAAGTTGACAAGGATAGGCGTTTTCCTTGTCTTCAAGCCCCATTTTTGCTAGAAGCTCTCTCGCCTTATTTATTGCCTTACTTTTGCTCTGCTTTTGAACGTTTATCGGGGCATCAGTAACATTTTTTAATACCGAATAGTGCGGGAACAGATTGAAGTTCTGGAAAACCAGCCCGAAATATGAGCGTGTCTTTCGCAGCTCTGCCTTTGAAACATACTGCGCCCTGCCGTTCTCTCCCGTTTCCGCAACCTTGTTTCCGAGATAACCGAGATAGCCTGCGTCTATCGTTTCAAGCAGAGTCGCGCAGCGCAGAAGCGTCGATTTTCCGCTGCCGGAGGGACCGATGATTGCGAGCACCTCGCCTTCATGGACCGTTAACGAAATATCCTTGAGCACTTCAAGCTCATCGAAGCGCTTTTCGATATTCCGCATTTCAAGTATCGCTTTTTCGTTCATCTTTTCTCCCTCACTGGTAATACGCAAGGCGGTTTTCGGCCTTTTCCATTGTAACCGCTACAATGAGGTTGAATACATAATAGAAAACAGCGGCTCCGACGAAAGGCATAACGGAGCTTTCCTTGGCTGCTATCTGCTTTGCCACCGTGAACATCTCCGCATATGCGATGACGAAAGCGAGAGAGGTGTCCTTGACAAGCGTTATAACCTCGTTTGTGACGGCGGGCAGGATGTGCTTGATGACCTGAGGCAGGATGATTTTGAAAAACGCCTGTCCCCTTCGATAGCCCAGAACCTCCGCCGCCTCATACTGACCTTTCGGCATTGCTTCAATTCCACCGCGGTAAATTTCGGCAAAATAGGCCGCGTAGTTGATGGCAAAAGCTATTATAACGGCGGAAAACTGATAGGCATTTGAGATTTTGATGCCGAATATGTACCAGGGACCGAAATAAACGACCATAATCTGAAGCATGAGCGGTGTCCCTCGCATTATCGAGATATAAACCTTAACAATGAAACTTATCGGTTTAAATCCCGAGATTTTGTGCAGGCACTTAATCCAGCCCTTAATAATAAGCGAAACCGGCATAAAGCGCGAAAACTTACCCGAGCACTTGCTTTTCACATCCCCCAAACAGGTAAAAGGTGCCCACTTGGACATCCGTCCGAAGGCCACAAGAAGCCCCAAAGGCAGGGATAAGGCCAGAGTCAACGCGAATATCAGCACACTTCGCGTCATTCCCTCGCCAAGTCTTAAAAAAATCGCGGTAATGTCCAATACATTGCCCTCCGTATGAAAGCTGCTAAAAACAGGTAACGCGGGCGGAAATATCTTTCCGCCCACGCTTTATCCTGATAGTATGTGTATCCTTAAAGCTTAAAGCCTCTTACTTGCCGAGGCAAACTGCGTCCTGAAGCTCCCACTTTGTAGCGATTTCCATGAATGTGCCGTCCTCGACCATTTCGTTCAGAGTTTTCTGAACCTGATCGCGCAGCTCTGTATTGCCGAGCTTAAAGCCTACGCCGTACTGCTCGGAAGCAATGCTTTGGTCAAGCATGATGTATTTGCCTTCGTTCTGCGCAATTTGGTATTGTGCAACACCGATATCCATTGCAACTGCGTCCGCAGCGCCGGAATCGAGCGACATGAGGGCCGTCAGGTAGTCGGGAACCTCGGTCAGACTTGCAAAGGTTGCGGCTAAATCAAGATTCTCCTGGTTTTCTTCGTCCGTCAGAGCCGCGAGGGCCGAGGAGTCCGCCTGCACGAGAACGTTCTTGCCGGCAAGTCCCGCGAGGTCTTTGATACCGGAATCGGCGGCGACAACTATTACCTGGGAGTTGTCCACATAAGCCTCCGTCCATTCATAATCCTCTTCGCGTCCGTTGATCGTAAAGCCGTTCCAGATGCAGTCTATAGTGCCGCTTTCAAGCTCCATGTCCTTGCTGTCCCAGTCGATGGGCTTTTTAACAAGCTCCCAGCCGTTTCGCTCGCAGACTTCCGCTGCAAGATCGAGGTCGAAGCCGACATATTCTCCGCTGTCGTCGGTGTAGCCGTAGGGAGGGAAGCTAGCGTCGAAACCGACCGTAAAAGTGGTGCGCTCAGCCGGTGCGGAGGCGGAAGGTTCTGCGCTGGGAGCTGCGCTCGCTGTGCTGGTCTGAGCGCCGCAGCCGGCCAGAAGACTGAAGCACATAGCTAAAGCCAACATAAGTACAATAACAGTTTTGATGTTTTTCATTTCGTTTCCTCCAAAAATAATGCATATTGAATGTCGCGCAGTTATTCTATCACATTAGTGAAATAAAGCAAGTCCAATCGACAAATAGAGTCTGTGCGTTTTTTGCACAGACTCTATTTGTCGATTTTTAGTGCGAAACCCTTCAATTTGCCGCGCATTTTTACATTTTGTTAAACTATTTGAATAATACGATGGTATAATGTCTATATGCGGACATTATACAGATTCAAAAATATACACCATACCGCCGCTTTGTGGCTGTGGTATAATGTATTTATTGATATTATAATAAATATATAAATATTCGGAAGGACGTGCCCTCATGTCAAAAAGAGCTTTAATTATAGAGGACGATGCAAATATTGCCGAGCTGTTGCGCCTTTACCTCGAAAAGGACGGTTTTGACGTTATTAAAGCGGCAGACGGCGGCACCGGTGTCCGTCTCGCGCTTTCGGAAAATCCGGACGTGATTCTGCTCGACATCATGCTTCCCGTGCTGGACGGCTGGCAGGTCTGCCGTAAGGTACGTGAAGCGTCCAAGGTTCCCGTAATCATGCTTACGGCGAAGGGCGAAACCTTCGACAAGGTCAACGGTCTCGATATGGGTGCCGACGACTACATAGTTAAGCCGTTTGAGGTCAAGGAGCTTCTTGCCCGCATCCATGCCGTTATGCGCAGAACCGAGCCCGAGGAAAAATCCGGCGAGAAGAAGCTCTCCTTTGAAAAGCTCATAATTAACCTTGATTCCTATGAGCTCATCGTTGACGGCAAAAGGGTCGAAACTCCGCCCAAAGAAATGGAGCTTCTGTTTCATCTTGCCTCCACACCCAACAGAGTCTACACCCGCAATCAGCTTCTGGACGAGGTCTGGGGTTTCGACTATTTCGGTGATTCACGCACGGTGGATGTCCATGTCAAGCGCCTGCGCGAAAAGCTCGAAGGCGTTTCCGAGCAGTGGACGCTCAAGACTGTCTGGGGTGTGGGTTATAAGTTTGAACTGAACGACAAGGTTTGACGCGGAACCTTAGCTCTTTAGCGGAGCCTGCCATCCCTGACCGCAGGCTCCGCTAAAACATCATCCGTTTTCGGCTGCTGTATTCTTAGCCGAGCGAAAGGGACGGTCTGAAATTTGAAAAGCATTTACTTCAAAAATTTTGTGATGACTGCTATGCTCGTTGTTATCAGCTTCTTCATTCTGGGAACATCCATAGTCATACTTGGGCGCTCTTTTGCGCTGAGCCAGAAGCGGGACAGCATCGCGCTGGGCGCAAGCGAGGTCTCGAAGGCCGCCTCGGCCTTTCTGGAGGAAAACAGCGACCTCAACGCCTGGTATCTGCGTCTCATCATAAGCTCGCTTGCAAAGAGCACGGGAAATGAAATTTTGATCACCGACACCCACGGTATAGTTGTTTCCACTTCCGATATGGATGTCGTTTCGCCCTACATCGGCAAGCAGATCGACAACAGCATAATGGAGCAGCTTTATAAGACCGGAAGGTTCCAGAAACTCACCACGCTTAAAAACTTCTATGCCGACCGTCCTTATTATATAGTCGCGCTTCCGATAACGGTCGATACCAATTCGCTTGTCGGCTATGTCTTTGTCGGCTCCGACTGTACGGAGATAGTCGACGCCTGGGGAACCACATCCACGGTTTTCGTAACGACGGCGGTAATCGTCATGCTTCTTGCAATTGTCCTTTCCTATTACACCTCGAAGCGGCAATCCGAGCCTCTGCTTGAAATGGCGTCGGCTGCCCGGCGTTTTGCGCATGGTGATTTTTCTGCGCGCGTTGCGGATGAGGGTCGTGAGGACGAAATCGGCGAGCTGACCGAATCCTTCAACATGATGGCTGAATCTCTGGAAAAATCCGAACAGCTCCGCAGCGAATTCGTCGCAAATCTATCGCATGAGCTGAAAACCCCAATGACGACGATTGCAGGTTTTGCGGACGGCATCCTTGACGGAACGATACCGAAAGCGGAACAGGATAAGTATCTTGCCACCATTTCCAGCGAGACGAAGCGCCTCTCCCGTCTTGTTCGCCAGATGCTCCAAATGTCAAGGATACAGTCCGTAGACACTGTTGCGCTGCTTGCGCGGAGCTTTGACCTTTCCGAGGTAATCATGCGCACGCTGTTGACCTTTGAGGGAAAAATAACCCAGCGTGGGCTTGACGTCGATTGCCAGCTGCCCGAAGAACGCATCGTCGTCCGCGGCGACGAGGACTCGATTACACAGGTTATCTATAACCTGCTGGACAACGCCATCAAATTCTCCGACTCCGGCTCGTCCCTCGGGATTTCGCTCTGGAAGCAGGGCGGCAAGGCCTTTGTTTCGATTAAAAACCACGGTGAGACTATTTCACCGCAGGAGCTGCCCTTCATTTTCGATCGTTTTCACAAAACCGACAAGTCGAGGAGCCTGGACCGTGACGGCGTCGGTCTTGGTCTTTCCATTGTCAAAACCATTCTCAACAATCACAACGAGGATGTCTCGGTCACAAGCCGTGAGGGAGTCACTGAGTTTGTGTTCACCGTCCGACTCAAGAATAATTAGAATACTGTAAAAAGTTCGGTAAAACTGCGTAAGTTCATAAACTTTTCACATTATATTCATAACGCGTACAAAAGTATATTTTATGATGTAGTCAGCTTAAGGGATAAGCGTAATTGACCGCCAACTCAATTCACTTTAATTAAGTTATTTTCTCCCCTCTATAATATAATCCTCTCTCAAACAGAAGTTCCGGGTAAAACCGGAACTTTTGTTTTTCTTTTATGCAAAACAAGCGGGCTCCGTAATTCTCCCGCCTGACAAAAAGGCGATTGTAGCTTTGTCTCCGTATGCCAAGGTTTATTCAAACAAAAGGTCGCCTTTTGTAACGAGATTTTTCCGCTCTTAACTTAAAACGCTTTTCACGTACTTGACAAGCGAAGATTATTTGGTATAATGAATTTTGCGTTCACAAATCCGGAACGCGGGCGTAGCTCATTTGGCAGAGCGCCACCTTGCCAAGGTGGAGGTAGCGAGTTCGAATCTCGTCGCCCGCTCCATCGTCGGAGCTAATTACGCTTCGCTGAAAATCCCCTGCCGCTTTGCGGTGGGGGATTTTTCGTACCGCAGCGCTGCTCCTTCTCTTCCAGTAGGTCGGTCCGGTATGCGGTGGTAATTTTTTGAGTTGATTTTCGTAGTTATTATGCTATATTTAGCCTAATACTACTGTTAGAGGTGCTTTATGGAAAATATCGCTCTGCTCGTCGTGGATATTCAAAATGCGCTTTTATCTTTTCGCCCGTACGGCGAGACCCAGTTTATCGAGAAAATCAAATCGCTCATCGAAACCGCAAGACGCAGCGGCATGGAAATCATCTACGTGCGGCACGACGGCGGCGCCGGCTCCCCTCTCGAGTTCGGGTCGGATGGCTGGCAGATTTTTTCAGAGATTGCCCCGGCGGAGGGCGACAGAATATTTGACAAGAAGTTCAGCAGTTCTTTTCGCGGTACCGGCTTAAAAGCGTATCTGGACGGCAAGGGCATTACAAATCTCATCCTTGTCGGAATGCAGACCGATTACTGCATCGATACGACCTGCAGGGTCGCTTTTGAATTTGGATACAGAGTGATTATTCCCGCGGGCGCGACAACCACCTTTGACAACTCTCTGTCCACCGCTGAAAAGCTGATAGGGTACTATGAGCGATATATTTGGAACGGGCGCTTTGCCGATGTTCTGCCTGTCGAAGAAGTAATCTGCATGATTGGAGACAAATAAGAATTAAAGCAGCATTTTGGTTCGCCCGAATGTTGCTTTTTTTTTGCCCGTGTGTTATTGTATAGTTTAATTTATTTACGAAAGAAGGCGGTAATGTGGAATTCACTCTCCGGGAATGGAGCCTTTCGGACGCTCCAAGCGTCGCCAAATACGCAAACGACGTAAAAATCGCCTGTAATCTTCGGGACGGTTTTCCGCATCCCTATACCGAAGAAAACGCGAAAAGCTACATAAAAAGCTGTTTAACCGGAACCGACGCCGAAAAACTGTGCCGCGCAATTGTTATTGACGGCGAAGCCTCAGGCAGCATCGGCGTGTTTTTGGGAACCGACGTTTACAGGAAAAGTGCAGAGCTCGGCTACTGGCTTGCCGAAAAGCACTGGAGTAAAGGCATTATGACCGAGGCAGTTAAGCAAATCTGCGCCGACGCCTTTGAAAAGCTCGACATCATCCGTATTTATGCGGAGCCATTCGGGCACAATCTCGGCTCGCGCCGCGTGCTCGAAAAAGCAGGGTTCACCTATGAAGGCACCATGAAATGCGGAGTTTTCAAGGACGGGGTTTTACACGACTACTGTATGTATGCCCTGCTGCGGAATTGAGGACGCTCAATGATATACGAGGAAATGACAATTACGCTTAATGACGGGCAGAAATGCCTGCTGAGGAGTCCGACGGGTGAAGACGCGGAAGGAATGATAGCCTACCTTCGCCAAACGTCCGGTGAAACGCCTTATATGGCCCGCTATGAGGACGAAGTTACAATGACGGCGGACGAGGAAGGCAAGTTTCTCTCCGAAATCCTCGATGACCCGAAGAGAATAATGATTGCGGCCTTTACTGCCGGAAGACTGGTTGCAAACGCCGGCTTAAGCCGTGTTTCGCTCCGCGAGAAGCATAATCACCGCGCGGAATTCGGTATTTCTATTATTATGGAATATTGGAATCGGGGCTTGGGCTCCGCCCTACTTTCGGCGATTATCGAATCGGCAAAAAAATCCGGCTACGAGCAGCTTGAGCTGGATGTTGTAACGGAAAACGACCGTGCAGTCGCACTTTATAAGAAATTCGGTTTTGAGACGTACGGGACACGCGAAAGGTCCTTCAAGCTGAGGGATGAAAGTTATACCTCAGAATACCTGATGCTCAAAAAGCTATAGCTGACACAAAGAACAAAAAGCGCTGCCATACGGCAGCGCTTTTTTCAGACCATTTTTTCCTGCTTGACCTTTTTGTCGATGACATGCCTTGAGGCGAGTTCCTCCATTATGTCCTCGTTTTTTATACCCATTTCGACCATCATCACCATCACATGATACAGCAAGTCGGAAACCTCATAAATTGCTTCGGTTTTATCCCCACTCTTTGCCGCAATTATAACCTCAGTGCTCTCCTCGCCGACCTTTTTAAGAATTTTGTCGATACCCTTTTCAAAAAGATAACTGGTGTAGCTGCCCTCCTTGCTCTCGGCCTTTCTGCCCTGTATCAGTTCATACAGACTATCCAATGAAAAGCCCTTCAGTGCTTCGTTCTCGAAAACCTTGTCGACAAAGCAGCTTTCGTTTCCGAGATGACAGGCAGGCCCCGCCTTTTTCACCTGCACAACGAGCGCGTCCCTGTCGCAGTCGGCAGTGATATCGGCTATCTCCTGATAGTTGCCGCTCGTTTCCCCCTTGCGCCACAGCTCCTGCCGCGAGCGCGACCAGAAGCAGGTTTTGCCCTCTCGCATCGAAATTTCAAGGCTCTCCCTGCTCATATAGGCAAGAGTCAGCACCTTTTTAGTTTCGCAGTCAGTGACGATGGCGGGGATAAGCCCCTTTTCGTCGAATTTCAGTTCGTCAATATTCAGCATATCGCTTCTCCTGCAATCATAATCTGACGGCTATGCCGTTTTTGTGAAGCTCCGCTTTGAGAACGGGTATTGTCACCTCTCCGAAGTGGAAAATTGAAGCTGCAAGCCCTGCGTCGACCTTCGGCAGAGTTTTGAAAAGCGTAACGAAGTCACGAATACCGCCCGCGCCGCCTGAGGCAATAACCGGAACGGAAACGGCGTCGCATACCGCCTCCAGCATTTCTAGGTCGAACCCGCCCTTGACCCCGTCGGTGTCGATACTGTTGAGGACAATCTCACCCGCGCCGCGGGATACTCCGTTTCTAATCCACTCTATCGCGTCAAGCCCCGTGTTTTCGCGTCCGCCTTTGGCGAAAACCATGAAGCGCCCGTTGACGCGCTTAACGTCCGCGGAGAGCACAACGCACTGGTCTCCGTATTTTTTTGCCGCATTATAGATAAGCTCGGGGTCTCGTATCGCGCCGGAATTGACGCTCACCTTGTCGGCGCCGCATTTGAGCACTCTGTCAAAGTCCTCGACGGTATTTATCGCCCCGCCCACTGTCAGCGGGATGAAAATCTGCTCCGCGACCTGCCTGAGTGCATCGGCAAAGAGGCTCCTGCCCTCGCTCGACGCCGTAATGTCATAGAATACAAGCTCGTCCGCGCCGTTTTCGCTGTAATATCTTCCAAGCTCAACGGGCGAAGAAACGTCACTCAGCCCTTCGAAATTCACGCCCTTGACGACACGCCCGTTTTTAACGTCCAGACAGGGTATAATTCGTTTCGTAATCATTTAGAGTCCGCCTTTTTTATAAGCATTATCGCGTTTGCAAGGTCGATACTGCCCGTGTAGAGCGATATTCCCAGAATGGCGCCGCAAACGCCCGTTTTCGAAAGCGTCGTAAGGTCGTTAATCGAACTTACGCCCCCCGAAGCGATAATATTCATCGAAAAGCTCTTCACAAGGCTACCGTAAAGCTCCGCATTCACGCCCTGCATTGCTCCGTCTTTAGAAATATCGGTGCATATGACGGTCCTTACGCCGATTTGCTGCAGCCTTTCGCAGAAGTCAAGGCAGTTTAACTCGCTGGTCTGCGTCCAGCCGTGCGTAGCGACAAAACCATCCTTAATATCGACTGCAACGGCAAGCTTTTTACCGAAGCGTTCCACCGCGCTTTTTAAGAAGTCCGGGTCGGTAACCGCAGAAGTCCCGAGTATTACTCGCATCACGCCGAGCGTTAAATAGCGTTCAATGGTCTGCATACTGCGTATTCCGCCGCCGACTTCGACCATGAGCCCACTTTCGCGGACAATTTTCCCGATGACCTCAAAGTTCGGCGTGTCTCCGTCCTTTGCGCCGTCGAGATCGACGAGGTGCAGAAATGCAGCGCCTGCTTTTTTGAAACCGCAGGCAACTTCAAGGGGAGAATCGCTGTAGACCGTCATATTATCATAGTCACCGCGCAGCAGGCGGACAGCCTTTTCGCCGCGAAGATCAATTGCCGGATATAGCTCCATTATTCCCTCCAGTGGTTATTGCTGATTTATCTCACAGAACGCTTTTAGAATTTTCAGTCCGACCTCGCTGCTTTTTTCGGGGTGAAACTGCATTCCGAACACATTTTCACGTTGCACCGCCGCCGTAAGCTCCGCGCCGTATTCTGCGGTCGCAATGGTGTGCTCTTCACAGTCCATAGCCGCATACGAATGCACAAAATACACACTGTCGCCGTCGTTAATATATTTGAACACTGCAGACCGATCATTATTATCTCTGATGTGGAGAGCGTTCCAGCCGATATGCGGCACTTTATATCCTTTTGGGATAATAGGCGCAATATGTCTAATCTCCCCGCTAATTAAACCCAAGCCTTCGAAAACTCCGTATTCATAGCTTCTGTCGAAAAGCATCTGCATTCCAAGACATATACCCATTAGAGGCTTTCCCGATTTTGCCTGCTCAACAACGACCTTATCCAGAGCGTTCACGCACAGCTTTTTCATTGCGTCCTCAAAAGCCCCGACCCCCGGGAGGATGATTCTGTCCGCTCTTCTTATGATTTCAGCATCACCGCTGACAGTGGATTCAACTCCGATATATTTAAGAGAGCTTTTAAGTGAAAACAGATTTCCAACGCCGTAATCAACAATGACCGTCATCACAGAACTCCTTTGGTGGACGGTACTGCGCCTTCGAGCAGCGGATCTACAGCGCACGCCTGCTTGAGCGCACGGCCGAGAGCCTTAAAAACTCCTTCGATTATGTGGTGTGAGTTTTTACCCGCGAGTTGTGTGAGGTGAAGCGTTATACCCGAGGTACGCACAAAACCGTAAAGGAATTCTTTTACAAGCTCTGTGTCGAAATCTCCGACCTTTTCCGTTGGAGGCGTAACCTCGTAGGAAAGGTAAGCGCGTCCTGAAATATCGACTGCGCAGAGAATGAGCGCTTCGTCCATCGGAAGAATAATATCTCCGTATCGGATAATACCCGACTTGTCTCCCAAAGCATTTGCAAAAGCAGTTCCTAGGCATATCCCGATGTCTTCGACAGTGTGGTGATAATCGACATATTTGTCGCCGACGCAGGAAACTTTGAGTCCGAAGCGTCCGTGACGGGCAAACAGCGTAAGCATATGATCGAGAAAACCACAGCCGCTGTCGACAGCGGCTTCACCGCCGTCAAGAGACAGCGACAGCATTATATCAGTTTCCAAAGTCTTTCTTTTCAGCTCATATCTGCGCATCAGTCAAGCATCTCCTTCAGTGAATTCACCATTGTATCCATCTCTTCTTTAGTACCGATTGAAATCCTTAAATATTCGGAAATTCGCGGCTTTTCAAAATACCTCACCAGTATTCCGCGGTCACGCAGACCCAGATACAGCTCTTTTCCCCCGAGTTTAGAGTGTCTCACAAAAATGAAATTTGCCTTTGAGTCAGTAAGCTCAAAACCGAGTTCTCTCAGCTTGATGCTTGAATACTCTCTCATTCGGATAATGTTTCTATTGTTATTATCGTAATACTCTTGTGCCTCCAAAGCTGCCTTACCGGCAAGAAGTGTGAGGCGGTTCACGTTATAGGGATTTGTGCAATAGCGAAGCTTATCAAGATCGGCTATCAGCTCCTCGCTGCCGACAGCATAGCCGAGACGGCCGCCGGCAAAGCTCCGGGACTTTGAATAGGTGTGAACGACCAGAAGATTGTCATATTTCTTTATGAGCGAAATGCAGCTTTCACCTCCGAAGTCAATGTAGGCTTCGTCTATTACGACAACATTGTCTGGGTTGGAACTGACTATGTAATCGATGTCCTCAATAGAAAGACATATTCCGGTCGGCGCGTTGGGGTTTGCTATGACTACTGTGGTACCTGACCCGCAGTAATCCTTTGCACAAATCGTGAAATCCTTGCGCAGCGGAATTTCCTTTTTTGCTATGTTATACAAGTCGGCAAAGACAGAATAAAAACCGTAGGAAATATCCGGGTAAGATACTCCTGTATCCTTGTCGCAAAAAGCCATAAACGCAAAAGACAGTATTTCATCAGAGCCGTTGCCAACAAAAATGTTCTTTGGAAAAACATTATAGTGTTCAGCCAGAGCTTCCCGCAGAAATTTGCATTCGGGATCGCTGTATAAACGGAGGTCTTCGACTTCCCGGCTGTTTATCGCTGCTATGACCTGCGGCGCGGGAGGATATGGCGACTCATTGGTATTGAGCTTGATGTAGCTTTTATGCCTCGGCTGCTCGCCGGGAACATAGGCTTTGAGCTCCGCAAATCTGCCGCTCATAAACCTGCTCATTTTTGTTGCCTCCTTTACCTTTTTGATCTTATGGTTGCGCTCACCGCGTGCGCGTGCAATCCTTCTTTTTCCGCAAAATACGCGATCTTTTCACCGGCTGCGTTCATTTCATCCTTTGAATAATACATATAGGACGATTTCTTTACAAAATCGTCGACCGAAAGCGCACTTGAGAAACGTGCAGTTCCGCCTGTCGGCAAGGTATGGTTCGTTCCCGCAAAATAATCCCCCAGCGGTTCGGGGCAGTTGCGTCCGAGAAATATCGAACCCGCGTTAGTTATCCTGTCAAGATAATTAAACGGTTCATCTACGCACAGCTCGAGATGTTCAGGCGCAATCTCGTTTGAAAGCTCAAGAGCTTCCTCAATACTGCGCGTGACTATTATCTTTCCGTTATTTTCAATTGAAGCTCTTGCTATCTCCTCGCGCGGTAGTTCTTTAAGCTGCCTTTCAAGTTCTTCCGCGACCTTTTGAGCAAGCTCCGGGGAATCCGTGATGAGAACGGCCGTCGCAAGCTTGTCGTGCTCAGCCTGTGAAAGCAAATCGGCGGCAAGTACAACCGGATCGCTTTTCCTGTCAGCTATGACCAGCACCTCGCTCGGTCCCGCTATCATGTCGATTCCCACGATACCGAACACCTGACGCTTCGCTTCCGCTACATAGGCGTTTCCGGGCCCGACGATCTTATCCACTTTCGGAACGCTCTGCGTTCCGAAAGCAAGCGCCGCAACAGCCTGCGCTCCGCCGCACTTGAAAATTCTTCCGACCCCCGCAAGCTCTGCGGCGGCAATAATGTTCGGGCTGATTTTTCCTTCCTTATCGGGCGGCGTCGTCATTACAATTTCCCTCACTCCCGCGAGCTTTGCGGGGATACAGTTCATTAAAACCGAGGACGGGTAGCTTGCCGTCCCGCCCGGGATATAAAGCCCTACGCTATTGATCGGCGTTACCTTTTGCCCGAGAATGATACCGTCCTTTTCGCTGATGACATAACCGTTTCTGATCTGAAAGCTGTGGTAGCTTCTGATATTTCCCGCCGCTTCCTTTAATATCTCCAGAAACTCTGGCTCGACCTTTTTGAGAGCTTCTCTGCGTTCACTTTCGTTGACCTCAAGAGCTGTAAGGTTTACTCCGTCAAATCTCAGACCGTATTCTCTCAGCGCGGCATCTCCCTTTTCCCGCACGTTTGAGATAATTTCCGAAACCGTGCCGGATACATCAAGGCTCTCCTCCTTGCGCCAATATATATCCTCTATGGACATATTATCTATATTAAGTATCTTAATCATAGAACTACACCTGTTTACCTTCCGAGATGCGGGCACGTAGCCTCTCGCACATTTCTTCAATCTGCTGCGTTTTAAATCTAAAAGAAGCCTTGTTTACAATAAATCTTGCGCTTATCGCGGTTATTTCCTCGAAAACCTCGAGCTTGTTTTCTTTGAGGGTCTTGCCGGTTTCAACAATATCAACTATTACGTCGGAGAGCTGCACAATGGGCGCAAGCTCTATTGAGCCGTTGAGCTTGATAATTTCAATTTCTCTACTCTGCTCCGTGTAATACTTTTTCGCAATGTTCGGAAACTTGGTTGCCACGCGGAGGGTCCTGCCCGTTTCGGAAAGCGCGCCCTTTTTACCTGCGACGACCATCTTGCACCTACCGAAACCCAAATCCAGAAGCTCATAAACGTCCGGCTCCTGCTCCAGCAGTATATCAAGTCCGGCGATGCCGACATCCGCGGCGCCGTGTTCCACATAGATTGCGGCGTCGGAGGGCTTGACCCAGAAATAGCAAATGCCCTTTTCTTCGTTTTCAAAAATGAGCTTACGGCTGTTTTCAAGTATCTCGGGACAGCCGTAGCCGATCTCATCGAACAGCCTGTAGACACTCTCGCCCAGGCGGCCTTTCGGGAGAGCAACCTTAATCATTTGTTTCAAGTATCTCAAGCCCCCCGTCGCTAAGTCTAAGAAGCTGCCTGTACCTCAGCCTGTCGGATTTCGTTTTCTGGATTCTGACCCGCGTGCCGTTTGCCGTAAGCATTTTTACGGCGGCGGTAAGTTTTGAAACGTCAGAGTTTGCTTCGTAAAGGAGAAGCACATCGACGTCAAAACGGTCAAGCTCCTGATTGCTGCGCTCAAGCTGGTCGGCATAAACGGCAAACCCGATTGCCTTAGTCTTCTTGCCGAGCTTTTCCATAAGATTGTCGTAACGTCCGCCGGAGAGTATCGCCGTCGGCACTCCGCCTATAAAGCCCTGAAAAATAAGGCCGTTATAATATGACAAATCGTTTAATACTGAAAAATCCAGCTTCATGCAGGAGCATTCAGGTTCCCCAGAAAGGACCCCCGCAAGCTCGCGAAGCTGCTCGAGTGCATCTCGCATTTTCTCGTTTCTGATAAGCTCCTCGGCACGAACCAGAGTTTCGGAAAAATCCCCGTACAGCGATGTCAGAGCGACGAGGCTGTCGCAGATTTCTTCCGATACGTTTGAAGTTTCGCACAGACGAATTATTTCGTGCGCGTTTTTGTGCCCTATACACTTGAGTATCTTCTCCTCGAGTGAGCGGCTCAGCCCGCAGCTTTCCAGCAGTCCCGAAACAAAGCCCAGATGCGAAACGACCACCAGGCTCTCGTCGCTGAGCTTCTGAAGGCTTTTGCAAGCGAGAAGTATCACTTCGCATTGTGTGTACAAATCGACGTCTCCGAGGCACTCAAGCCCCACCTGCATAATCTCACGGTATTCATTCGAGCCGTGCGGCGTGCGGTAAACATTTTCATTGTAGTAGAGCTTCTCAGTCTCCGACGGATTTGAGGACGCGTTCTTTGCAATCGAAAGCGTGACGTCCGGCTTGAGCGCCATCAGCTTGCCGCTTAAATCTGTAAAGGTAATGACTTGCTGGCTCGGAAGAAAGCTCTTATTCTCAAGGTAAAGATCGTATTCCTCAAACTTGCTCATTTTATATTTTTTATAACCGTACTGCTCGTACAGGTTGCGAAGGCTGAATATGGCTTTTTCTTCGCGCTTCAGAATCGAATCTGTGATGTTCACTTGCGTCGGTCCCCTTTCGGATCAATGCTTTTTCAGCTATGCCGACAGTATATATCACGAACCTGATCGCGTCAATACTTCAATTCGCTAATTTATTACCGTATTGATGTGGCAAATATGGCAAATTTGTTGAACGGCCAGTTTTTCCGGCCTTTCTTGAGCGAAATCTACATAATCAGAGCCCACGCAGCGTTCCATAGAGTCCGTACGCATCTTTCAGCTTACAATCCCTTTGATGAATTTCCTTTTTTCCGGAGGCGTTTCCCCAATGTCGTAGCTGCCCGACAGTATCAGCTTTGCTTCCTCTGCGCTTTTCTCGTCCTTCGCGTGTAGCGTAAGAAGGCTTTCACCTCGGTTTACATAATCTCCAACTTTTTTGTGCAGCACCACGCCCACCGAAAGATCGATGCTGCTGTCCTTTGTTTCGCGTCCTCCGCCGAGAGCGATGCAGGCTCTTCCGACGCGCTCTGCCTGAATCGTTCTAATATATCCCTCCCGCGGAGACGGAAGCTCAAAGGTCGACGGGGCTGACGGAAGCAGGGAGGTATCGGAAACCGCGCGCTCATCGCCGCCCTGCGCCTTGACCATGTCCGCGAGCTTTCGGAGTGCCGAACCGTCCTCAATGCACTTTTCAAGCATTTTCCTTGCCTGTACATCGTCCTCCGCCATGTTTGCCTCCATAAGAACGCAGGAACCGAGCGTGAGGCAGAGCTCACGCAGATTGCCCGCGCGTTCTCCCTTGAGAACTGCTATTGCTTCCTTTACCTCCAGAGCGTTTCCGACGGCATAGCCCAGAGGTTCGTCCATGTCCGAAACAACGGCGACTGTCTTTTTGCCCGCGTTTCTGCCGAGCGCGACCATCTGCCGCGCAAGCTCAAAGGAGTCCTCCTCCCGCTTCATAAATGCTCCGCTGCCCGTCTTGACGTCCAGAACGATTATATCAGCGCCCGAAGCGAGCTTCTTGCACATGATGCTGCTGACGATGAGCGGCAGAATGTCGACCGTACCCGTTACATCTCGAAGCGCGTAGAGCTTTTTGTCCGCAGGAACGAGATGCGCCGTCTGACCGGCGATTACGAAGCCGACCTCGTTTGCTTGCTTAATAAATCTCGCGCCGTCTATCGAGGTAGTAAGCCCGGGAAAGCTCTCGAGCTTGTCGATGGTTCCGCCCGTGTGCCCCAGCCCTCGGCCGGACATTTTGGCGATTTTTATTCCCAGCGCGGCAAGCATCGGGCAAAGCGCAAGTGAGGTCTTGTCACCGACACCGCCCGTCGAGTGTTTGTCCGCTTTTATGCCTTTAATTTCGCTCAGGTCGAGGGTGTCTCCGCTCGCAATCATCTCCTCCGTCAGGAAGAGCGTTTCCCTCTCGGTCATACCGCGAAAATAAACGGCCATGAGGAACGCGGACATCTGATAGTCGGGAACAGAGCCGCCGACATAATTCTTAATAAGGTACGACAGTTCTTCCCTTGAGAGCTCTTCCCCGTTCCTTTTTTTTATAATAAGCTCGTAAGCGTTCATAATTTACTCTCCATTTAATTCGGATTTTGCGCCTGTCCCGAAAAAGCCCTGTTCGTCTTTATTCAGATTTTATCATCTTCCGGAGCTTTTTTGAAGTGATTTGTTATCATAAGCCGCCTCCGCTTTCATATAATCAAACATATAAGGTAATAAGCGCCGACATCACTTGCTTTGGGAGGTTTTATGGATATTGAAATTACGGGGTCTTATCCCATTATTCTTGACGGCGAAACTGTCGGCGAGCTGACTGTAACTCGTCAGGGATTGTTCTGGAGCTTTGAGGCAGAGTGCGAACCGCGAAGCGAAATCGTCCGCCTGTCTGTTTACGGGGACGGAAGCGAGGGCTATCTCGGTACTATGGAGCCTATCGGAGATATGCTTAAGCTTACAAAAAAGTTCAGCCGCGCCGCGTTGAGGGAATTTCCGGAAAGAATCAGCTATGCAGGACAAAAAGGCGAGCTTGAATACATCATTCCGGAAGCTCCGGTCATGTCTGAGGAGCCCTCCGAGTTTTCGGGCCGTGACGTCGGGTTTCCACTTTTTCGAGCCGACAAGCCAGACGACGGTACTCAATCTCCACCGGAAAACTATAATTCGCTTTTTGAGGTTCCGTTATCCCCACTTTCCAACGTGAGTGAACTGGAATGGCACCCCTGCGCGGTGCCCTGCTCTCTCTTTACGGGACTCGACGAAAAGAGAGCCTGCCGATATATATCTGGCGCTTTTGTGGCAAAGGACAACGATATTCAGCTTCTTGCGGTGCCTGAGGATATTGCCTTGACATTTCCCGATACAAACGCTATCCGTTTTGTCGATGAAATCATTTTTTCAGACAGCGTTTACTTGATTTGCAGAATCAAACAGGGCAAATCCGTTTCGGAGTTCTGACAATTTGTCGGAACTCCGAATATTTCTGTTTTGCCGCGAAATACTAAAGCTGCATCCAAAAACAGCCGAAACAATGCAGTTCCGCAGCAGAACACCGGCTTAAGGAATGCCTTTCGGCATTTTTGTTTTTCAATGCCAGCAGGCTTTTTTTCGGTGCAGTCCGATGTCCGAAATTATTAAGGAGGTACACCAATTGGCAAATCTAACGTCAAAGGAACTTACGGCTTTGGCCGATCAAATCGGCGGCGAGCAGATGCTCGTTAAAAAATTCGAGTCGATGGCAAGCATGTGCAATGACACAAAGCTCCAGCAGGATTTGAACAACTTTGCATCCAAGCACCGCGCGCATTACAACACACTCATTTCATTTTTGCAGTAAAGGGAGGACAAGTTTATGCAGGTTCAAGGACAGAAGCAGGGCACGATGACTGAAAAGGAAATCCTTCAGGACTGCCTCTCCAGCCAGAAATTCACTTCCGCTAACCTGAACACTTTTGCGGGAGAATGCGTCAGCGAGCAGCTCCGCAGCGCTTTTCTGAACATTCTTGACGACGAGCACCGCATACAGGCGGACATTTTCAACGACATGAGCTCAAGGGGCTGGTATCCCACTCAGCCCGCTGATCAGCAACAGCTTCAGCAGGTCAAACAGACCTACGGCACGCAGATGTAGCCTCCGTCCGTTTGAATAAAATGATGTCACCGTTAAGCCCTCCGGCTTACGGTGACATCATTTTTTATGAGATGGAATAAGAGCCGCGAATCAGAAGCGTAACCGAGGCGTTTGCCTTGACGCCGTCTCCCTGAGTTGCGACCATACACAGATGGTTAGCCGTTAGCGGCGAGCCGACTGCAATGAGCTTTCCATCCGTCACGTCGGACAGACCGGAAGAACCGCTTGCGACCGCCGTTCCCGAGCGAAGGATTATCTCGCAGCCCGCGCCGCCCTTGAGGGTTTGTCCGTTAGTGAGGGTCAAAGCCGTAAAGTTCAGCCCCGACGACGACGTTGCAATCTGCTGTTCCATAAGCTGAACCTGTTCATCGAGCTTTGCCTGGAACTCCGCCTGCAGCTTCGGCGTGACAGTCTGGTCAAGATAGCTCTTGGCGACAAGCGGGTCTGCCTGTGTTCCGAAGTTTGAAGCGGCGTAGGCTCCGACGCCGACACCGACGGCCAGAATCACAACGGCTGCCAGAACAGAAATAATCTTCTTTTTCTTCATAGTATGTATTCCCTCTCCCTGGTTATCTGTAAACAAGCGGGCCGGCAAGAGCCGACCCGCTCTTATAACGGCAATAGCCCTATCCCTCCAGACCGAAGCTGACCGCGATGGCGTTGTCTACCTCGTTCATCAGCGGCTCATCCAGTCTGCCCATTCGCTCCCGCAAACGGGATTTATCAATTGTTCTTATTTGCTCCAACAGTATCACGCTGTCCCGGCTCAGTCCGCAGCTTTGTCCCGAAAGCTCGATATGCGTCGGAAGCCGTGCCTTTCCCACCTGCGAGGTTATTGCGGCAGCTATTACCGTCGGACTGTGCTTGTTGCCCGTATCATTTTGAACGATGAGCACGGGGCGCATTCCCCCCTGCTCGCTGCCGACGACGGGACTGAGATCGGCATAGTAGATATCTCCGCGTCTGACTGTGCTCAAAGCGTTTCACACTCCGATGATAGATTGCCCTCTACATTCTATGTAGAAGCATACTTACATTGTTTCACTTCGGAGTGAAATTTATACATTTGCGGAAATGATTTTATTAACGTTTGCCTACAGGGTATATACTCTCGGCACCCGCTTCGAAAGCGCACAGAATATCTCGTAGGAGATAGTGCCGGCCTTCTCGGCGACTTCGTTTGCAGAGATGACCTCGTGTCCGTCGTGCCCGAAAATCGTTGCGACATCGCCCGCCTTCACATTCGGAACATCCGTCACGTCGACCATGCACATATCCATGCAGATACGGCCGATCTGCCTGCATCTCTGTCCGTGTACCAAAACATCGATTTTGCCGGAGAGCACCCTGTGAAGTCCGTCCGCATAGCCTATCGGCAATACGGCGACCTTCATTTTTCGCTCTGCGGTGAAGGTGCAGCCGTAGCTGATGCAGTCTCCCGCTTCATGCTCGGAAACTGCGACGATGCGAGACTTGAGCTCCATCGCGGGGGCGAGTCTGAGCCCTCCCTTATCGGGACCCGGATACATGCCGTAAAGCGCAATTCCGGGGCGGACCATGTCGAGATACATCTCAGGATAGTTTACCACAGCGCCGCTGTTTGCGCAATGCCTGATGGCGAAGTGCACGCCGGAAGCTCTCTCAATCGCATCTATGGCATCCGTGAACGCTTTGAACTGCTTTTTTGTATAATCGTCTTTGCTGAGCTCGTCCGGTGCTGCGAAATGTGTGAACACGCCCTCCGGCTCGATATTCGGGAGCTTGAGAGCCTCAAGCACCTCGCTCAAATCCCCCGTTTTAACGTCAAAGCCCAGGCGCCCCATGCCGGTTTCAAGTTTATAATGTACCCTCAGAGTTTTTCCGGCTTTGACGGCCATATCAGAATATGCTTTTGCGCTTTCCAGACTGCCTACCGACTGAGTCACATCCAGCTCAAAGAGCTCCCCGGCAAATTCGGGCCGCGTCGTTCCGAGTATCAGTATAGGCAGCTTGTTGCCGGCCTTTCTCAGTTCTTTCGCCTCATCTATGGCCGCGACGGCAAGGTAGTCGCAATGAATTATCTCAAGAAACCTCGCGATTGCCACAGCCCCGTGACCGTAAGCGTCGGCTTTCACCATGCCCATCAGCCTGCAGCCTTTCGGCATTTTTGCACGTATTTCGTCGTAGTTCCAGCCTATCGCAGAAATCTTGACTTCCGCCCACGTTCTCTTTTTTTCTTCCAGCATTTTAAACCTCTATCTGATCGAATTTTATAATGTCTATTTTAATTTCCACCTTATCGCCGCTTCTTATGTCGGCATGGACAGGCGTCATGTCCGAGCTTCGCTGCCAAAGGGTCATAATCGTTCCGTCGGGCATTTCAAGCTCGCTCACGACAAGCTCCGTCCCGTCCGATGTTTCGTGCCAGGCGTTTTCTAAATGCCCCTCTGTGATAATATCCATAAAGAACGGTAGTGCCATAAGCGGAGAGAGATTTTCCGGAAGCGAGGAGCCCGTTTCCAGCATCGCGCCGTCAAAATCAAGCTTAACCCCGTCCTCCCTGATATGCGCCTTGATACTGGCGATGAGCTCTGGGGCGAGGACCTCGACCGTTTCGTCCGTGGCGTCCTGCGTGAATAAAAGTGTGTATTCACAAATCTTTTCATCATCCGAGGAAGTGACGGCAGCCTCAATCTGATGTTCCGTAAGCGCAAGCCAGCCAGTTCTCCAGTCCGTGTACTTTCCCTCGTATTTTGCAGATTTCGAGCATCCGCACATTATTATGAGGCTTATCGTAAGTGCAAGCATTTTTGCCTGCTTCATTATTCACCTCGTTATTGATTTCGTGATTTCAGGTATCGCTTCAATTATATCCGACGGCAGCATTGAACACTCACCCATGCGCGCGGCACAGAGGTCCCCCGCGAGGGCATGGACAACGCACGCTGTTATGACGGCCTTTTTCAAAGAAAGTTGCCCAAAAAACGCTCCGATGACGCCGGCCAGAACGTCGCCGCTTCCGCCTTTTGCCATTCCCGGATTGCCCGCAGATATTATGTAAACCTCTCCGTCGGGAAACGCACATATCGTGCGGTGTCCCTTGAGTACAAGAACGCACTCTCGGCTTTTCGCAAAGCTCCTCGCGTCCGAAACCCTGTCACCCGTCAGTACTCCGCCGAGGCGACGGAACTCGCCCTCGTGCGGCGTAAGAACCGGCGGCTTATGTGCGGAGCGTATTATCTGCGCAGCGTCACCTAGAGCGAAAAGACCGTCCGCATCGATTACAAGCTGCTTTGTACAGGAGCTCAGCACGGAGCGCACTAATGGGCTCAGCTCCTCGGAGCGCGAAAGTCCGCAGCCGATAACGCAGACATCGCTGTTTTCAAGCTTTTTGGTGATTGCGGGCAAAGCCGCGGCGCAGAGCCTGCCGTTGCAGCTGTCCGCCAAGGGAAAGGTCATAGGCTCAACCAGCGCCCCCGCCGTTAAACTGTAGATTTGCTGCGGCACTCCCAGCGAAACAAGTCCTGCGCCGCTTCTCGCTGCGGCTTTTGCGCAGAGCATGGGCGCGCCCGACAAGCCGACACTCCCTCCGATTATTAGAATCTTCCCGTAATCGCCCTTATGGCTGATTCTCTGTCTGACCGGCAGTGAAATATCCTCCGCGCCGACTGCGAAAACCCCCGTTCCGGCATTCGCCAGAGCTTCGGCGGGCACTCCAATGTCAGCGACTCTCAGCTTTCCGCAAAAAGCACAGCCCGGCTCGGTAAAATGTCCTATCTTGGCCATCGAGAAAGTAACGGTAAGGTCCGCTCGGACGGCGGCGCCCAGAATTCGGCCTGTGTCTGCTTCGACGCCCGAGGGGATGTCGGCCGAAACGACAGGTGCTTTCGCCTCGTTTATCAGCTCCACGGCGGCAAGAGCCTCCCCGCGAAGCTCGGAGTTCAGCCCAATGCCGAAAACCGCGTCGATTATAACTCCGGCGCTGTCCGCTGTTTTCTTGATTGCGGCATTATCAGGCTCAAAGCTCTCAAGCGAACCGCCCAACTCAATCAGTCTGCGTTCCATTTCGGCGCAATCGTGCGTCATTTTTGAACGCCCGCCGACCAGAAAACACCTGACGCCGACGCCGCGCCTCAAAAGATCCCTGGCCGCGCCGCTC
>Ga0074193_1000985_pt1 | contig 30861 bp, 30 predicted proteins | sample EPASupsiteHSE605_FD_64523 | JGI IMG/M metagenome (GOLD analysis project Ga0074193, IMG submission 64523) | Bioremediated contaminated groundwater from EPA Superfund site, New Mexico - Sample HSE6-05 | ecosystem: Environmental > Aquatic > Deep subsurface > Groundwater > Contaminated ... | reverse complement strand
AAAATTCACCTCTTTATGATAATATTAAGGAACCTAAATTAAATACTATGAAAGCTACAATCCAAGCTAATAAAAACTGATATAATAGTGAAAAAATAGCCATTTTATTTCCATACTCTTTTTTCATTGTTGCTATTGATGTTATACATGGAGTATATAAAAGTACAAATACTAGAAAACTATAGGAAGATAATTGAGTAAAATACTTAGGAAGTAGAGCATCTAGGTTAGCTCCAAAAATTACTCCCATAGTACTTACAACTACTTCTTTTGCCATAAGTCCAGTAAGTAAAGATACTGAAGCCTCCCAGCTTCCAAAGCCTAAAGGTTTAAAAATAGGAGTTAAGGCTTTACCAATAGCAGCAAATAAACTGTTATTTATTTCAGTCATTCCGTTAAAGTTAAAATTAGATAAAAACCATACTATAACAGATATAGATAGTATTATTGTACCAGCTTTCTTAAGAAAGCCTTTCCCCTTATCCCAAGTATGTAGGGCTAAATTTTGTGGTTCTGGCATCTTGTACTCTGGCAGCTCTATAATAAATGGCTCTTCATCTTTTTTGAATATTGTATTTTTAAACAACAATCCAATTATAAAGGCTACTATTATACCTAATAAATAAAGTGAAAAAACTACAATAGTTTCTTTACCTTTAAAGAAGATGGAGGCAAACAAAGCATACACAGGCAGTCTAGCGTTACAGGACATTAAAGGTATAATTAAAGCTGCCAGCTTTCTATCTTTTTCACTTTCAAGAGTTCTAGTAGACATAATAGCAGGTACAGAACAACCGAAACCAACTACTAGAGGAATAAATGCTTTCCCTGAAAGCCCCATTTTTCTCATTACTCTATCCATTAAAAAGGCAGCTCTAGCCATATATCCACTATCCTCTAAAAAGGAGATCCCTAAAAATAATGATAAAATTACCGGTAAAAATACTATAATAGAGCCAACTCCACCTACAATTCCGTCTATCAGTAAAGATTTAAACCAAGGGCTGCTATTTTGAAGTAGGGTATTTAAGTTAGGTATCAAAACATTTTGTAAACCTTCATCTAGTAAATCAGCTAAAGGTTGTCCTACCCAAGAGAAGGTAAACTTAAATATAAGGTACATAATGCTAAAAAATATGGGGTAAGCGAAAAACTTATTTAATAAGATACCATCTATTGTATCCTTAGTACTAATTATATCATTAGAGGAATAAGTAATAGATTTATCTAAAATTTCTTCAATATACTTATAGGTTTCCTTTTCACTATTGAAATTTTGAAATTGAAACTCATTATCAATGGGAAGTTTAAAAAAATCATTTCTTAATAGAAATTCTCTTATGTGCTCTAGACCTGTTCCTTTTGAAGCAGATATAGGAATTATAAACATTTTAAGTTCTTTAGATAGTTTATCTATGTTAATATTAATTTTTTTTGATTCAGCCACATCCATCATATTGAGAACTAATACAATTGGCTTTTTAAATTGCTTTAATTGAGTTGTAAGATATAGGTTTCTCTCTAAATTTGAAGCATCAACTATATTTACTATTAAATCGACAGACTCATGAAGTAAAAAGTTTTTAGCTACCTTCTCTTCGTTGGAAAATGTATCCATAGCATAAATCCCAGGAAGATCAATTATTTTTATAGATTTATCTAGATATCCTTCTTTTTTTTCTACAGTAACCCCAGCCCAATTTCCAACATATTGATTAGAGCCTGTTAAGGAATTGAACAAAGTAGTTTTTCCTACATTAGGGTTTCCGATAAGTGCGACAGTTTTCATTTTAGTCCTCCTTAAGCTTGATGTTTGAAGCATCTTTTTTTCTTATAGCTAAGTCAAAGCCTCTAACATTTATAATAACAGGATCCCCTAAAGGTGCTGAATTTTTAAAAGTTATTTTAGTTCCCTCTATACAACCTAAGGCCAATAGGCGCTTACATAATTTTTCGTTTCCTAAAATAGTATCGATATAACCTTTTTCACCAGGTCTTAAATCAATAACGCTCATAGTAATATCCTCCTTGTATAATCATGAAAATCATTCTCAATTAAAATATAACATCATTGAGAAGGCTTGTCAATAGGAAAGTAGATAAAAATACTAAACATTTTTACTGGTAATAATCATAGCTATATCTAAATAAAGTAAACTGAATAGTTCACAAAGAGAGAAAAGTGTGAGATAATATAAAGGCAAATAAGACGAAATTGATATATTCGCCTGACTAGAAAAGAGTGATTAAGTGATTAAGAGGGAAAATAGTATTAAGATAGAGGAATGTTCTGAGGAATTCACCTTAGATATTGAAGGAAACTGCCATATTTTTAAAGATGCAATATTTTTTGATTTAGAACATTATCTATACAAAAAACCAATTTGCATTGGAGTATTTGGATGTGCTTACTATGATAGTGACACTAGGGAGCTGAAGATTACCCAGTACATGATAGAAGAGAAAAAAGATGCACTTCCTATACTAAATTTAGCAAAAGAATACTTTGAAGATATGCACAATAACTTTAACAAAAGATATATTGTTACTTTTTCAGGAAATAATGACTTTACTGTGATTGACTATCTTTTTAATAAAAATAATATTCAGTGTAATATTGATGATTTATTTAAAAAAGTGGACTTGCAAAAGGAATATGAAAAAGCCTCAGGAGAAAATATTGGGCTAAAGAATTTAGAAAAGAAGTTTGGAATAGAAAGAGAAGGAGAACTCATTAGTGGGGGTAATCTTTCTAAAACCTTCTGTAAGGTTATGAAGGATTTTGATTATATGAATAGAATGCCAGAGGAAAAGAGGCAGAGGATATTATTATATAATGAACAAGATGTAGCAAGTCTTTTTAGTATGATCGTGGATTGGAAAAAGTTTATGAAAAGTGAATAGTTTAAAAAAATGGCTTCCTAGTATTCATATGCAAGGGAGCTATTTATTTTTAAGATTTTTTGACAAAATTTTTAATTTAAATTAATACTGGATTTAACATTTAATTCAAATTAAATGTTGGGAAAAAATATATCAATTAAATGTAAAATTAGTGAAGCTTTATATTGGAAAAATGGATAAGTTACTATATAATTAGCTTAAGATAATAATTATTATATTACCAATAAATGGTGGGAGAGAAAAATGAACGTTTTAAATAAAAAAAGACTAGGGGATTTATTGGTTGAGGCTGGAAAAATAACGGAACAGCAGCTAAAAACAGAGCTTGACAGACAAAGGCAAACAGGTATAAAACTTGGAGAACTACTTGTTAAGGATAAAATCTTAAGTGAAGAGGATATAATTGATGTTTTAGAATTTCAACTAGGAATTAAAAGGGTTTACCTAGATATGCTAAAGCTAGACAGAAAGGCTGTACGAGCTATACCTGAGGGATTAGCTAAGAAATACAGTCTTATTGCTATAGGCTATGAAGGAAATAAAATTAAGGTTGCCATGTCTGATCCTCTAAATCTTTTTGCTGTTGATGATGTAAGTATTGCAACAGGTAGAGAAGTAATTTTATTTATTGATACAAAAACAAATATCGACAAAGTTATCGATAGATACTATTCAACTGAATATGTTGAAAAGGCTGCAGAAGAACTTAGTAAATCTACCTATAAAGAAGAAGTAAGAGAAGGATTAGGAGACACGGATGATGTAAAAAATGCTCCAATTGTAAAGCTAATAGACTCAATAATTAATAATGCAGTTAAGGCTAAGGCAAGCGATATTCACATAGAGCCCTTTGAAAACTACATTAAGATAAGATTTAGAGTAGATGGAAGTCTTCAGGAGGTATTAAAGGCTCCAAAGGAAACCTTAGGCTCACTAATTGCTCGTATTAAAATACTTGCAAGTCTTGATATTGCTGAAAAGAGAATTCCTCAAGACGGTAGGATAATTACAAGAATAGACAATGAGCCTATAGATTTGAGAGTCTCCTCTTTACCTACAGTTTTTGGAGAAAAAATAGTTATAAGAATATTAAAAAGAAGTAATTTCCTTTTAGGTAAAAAACAGTTAGGTATGTCAAAAGATGATATGGAAATAATGGAGAGAATTATAAAAAGTCCTTATGGAATAATTCTTGTTACAGGACCTACAGGCAGCGGAAAATCTACCACCCTTTATTCCATATTAAATGAGCTAAATGGGGTGAAATCTAATATTATTACTGTTGAAGACCCTGTAGAATACATGATGGAGGGAATAAATCAGGTAAATGTTAATACAAAAGCAGGACTGACCTTTGCCACTGGACTGAGAGCTATTTTAAGACAAGATCCTGATATAATAATGATTGGAGAAATTAGAGACGATGAAACTTCTGAAATAGCAGTAAGAGCTGCTATTACTGGACATTTAGTCTTAAGTACCATTCATACAAATGATGCTGCATCAGCCATAGTAAGACTAGAGGATATGGGAATAGAGTCATATCTAGTTGCTGCATCATTAACAGGAATCATAGCACAAAGGCTAGTAAAGAAAATTTGCCCAAAATGTAAGGAAGCTTATGAGGCAAATGAAGCTGAGAAAAATCTTCTTGGTGAAGACCCTGAAAAACCTCTAAAGATCTACAGAGGAGTAGGGTGTAATTATTGTAATAATACAGGTTACTATGGTAGAACAGGTATCTATGAAGTTATGGAAATTACAAGAGAGCATAGAGCAATTATTCAGGGAAGCAATGATTTAGATGAGATTAGGAAAATAAGTATAGAGAATGGTGCAAAAACATTAAAAATGTCTTGTGTAGATTTAGTTTTAAGGGGAGAAACAACTATTGAAGAATTGACTACAGTTGCCTTCTTAAAGGATTAATAGGTTAGTAAAAGTATGACAAGAAGGTGATGAAATGCCTTTATTTAAATATAGTGCAATTAATAGTGCAGGGAAAAAAGTTCAAGGGGAATTTAATGCTAATAGTGAAAATGAAGTATTGAGCATGATTAGGGAAAATAACTATTATCCAATTAAAATAAATATGATAGAAGGCAGCCCTAAAGTAAGTATTGGTAAATCTTTGAACAAAGTAAAAACAAAGGATCTAGCCTTATTCTGTAGACAAACGGCTACACTAATTGATGCTGGAACAGACATTTTAACAGCAGTAAATCTCCTTAGAAAACAAGCAGAGAATAAAACTCTAAAGAAAAGCTTAAATGAAGTATATGAAGAAATTCAAAAGGGTGTTACCCTTTCAAGTGCCTTAAGTATGCATGGAAACACATTCCCAAGATTATTAATAAATATGATAGAATCAGGGGAAGAAACAGGACAGCTAGGTTCAGTAATGACTAAGATGGCTGAACAATATGAGAGGGAAAGCAGAATTAATGGCAAAATAAAAGGTGCCTTTGTGTACCCAGTTGCATTAACCTTTGTCAGCATCGGAGTGGTTATTTTTTTATTAACCTTTGTAATGCCTACCTTTATAGGGATGTTTCAAGGCAGTGGAGTGGAATTACCAGCACCTACTAAGTTTGTAATGTCTTTAAGTAATGGCATTAAAAAATATTGGTATCTAATTATAGGGGCTATAATTTTTATTGCTTTAGTAGTTTCTAGAGCTATTAAATCAGAAAAAGGAAGCATATTAATAGACAAGCTGAAATTAAATATTCCAATAATCAAAGCTACCTCAAGAAAGGTAATAACCATGAGGTTCGCAAGAGGACTCTCTATCACTTTATACAGTGGAGTTACCATGATTAAATCAATAGAAATAGTTGCAAAAATTGTGGATAACAAGCTTATAGAGACAAAACTAAAGGGAGTAAGAGATAGAATTATTAAGGGTGATATGCTAAATGAGGCATTGCAGGACATTAAGGAATTTCCACCAATGTTAATCGCTATGATTAAGATTGGAGAAGAAGCTGGAGCCATTGACGGCATACTTGAAAAGACTGCAGAATACTACGAACAAGAAGTAGAGGCATCACTTCAAAAACTTACTACCTTAATAGAGCCAGTATTAATTTTAGTAATGGGACTTCTTGTAGGGGGAATAGTAATAGCTATGATAATGCCAATGTTTGATATGTTCCAGACGGTTACGTAGGAACAATTGACAATGCACAATGGACAATTGACAATTATGGGTGTTTTGCTAATGCAAAACTTAATTTTGAAAAGATAAATATAAAAACATAAATTGGATAAATGTTATGCTTTTAATTAATGAAAGTTTTTCTGAAAGAAAAACTACATTCATTGTCCATTGTCAATTCTCAATTGTCAATTCAGTATAAGGATTAGCGACTTTCTTGTACATACACCCTACGACTTAGCATACAAAAAGGTGTTAATAATTAAATTAAAATAAATTATTAAAAAATAAAAAAGGGAGGGTTATTAAATGATTAAAAATTTAAAGAAGAAAAAAGGATTTACACTTATCGAACTTATTATTGTTATTGCAATTTTGGGGATATTGGCAGCAATAGCAATTCCGAGGATGGCAGGATTCCAAGATGATGCAAAGAACAAAGCTGTTCTATCCGAAGCAAAGACAATTGCGTCTACAATAGCTGTTCTTTCAACAAATGGCAAAACATTTACAGAAGATGCAGAACCAGAAGCTACAGCTGCTTTTACTAATGCGGAAGTTCTTGGTTATGCAGGTATTAAATCTGGTGGAACATTGACCCTTGATGTAACTGGTGGAGCAGTAACTACTTTTACTTGGGCAAAGCAGTTTGGATCTGATGCTTTTACAATTACTTATACTGTATCATCAGACTCATTTAATACACCAGTGAAAACAACTGAAACTCTAACTGTAACTACTCCGGATACTTCGTACTAATTACATGGTAGTAGACAGAAAACAGAACCAGTTTCTTGGATGGATTTCTTGAATGTGAATTTTGAAGATTATGGATGTAAAAAAGAATATAAAACACCTTAGATAGGATATTTGATATTTTGTACATGAATATATAAATGCAAATCTCTAGTAGTTAGTTGCTAGCTTATGTAAAAACCTAGCGACTAGCTACTAGAGACATATTTAAAACTTTTTAACTACATGCAATTTCTTTTGCCTCTATCTATGAAAGCTACTATAATATAAATTGAAGTATACTCTAATAAACATAAACACTATATGAAAAACCACACTAAACTCTAAGCAGGTGAAAAAATGAAGGACTTCAATTTTTTTGAACCATTTTCACAAAAGAATAAAAATCGTAATTTAAAGGCTGCATATATTAGTGCTGCTGTATTTTTTATTTTTGGGATAATGATTGGAATTTATCTTATAAATATTTTCACAATGAATAAATTAGAAAAAAGCATTGCAGAAATGCAAGTTAATATAAATTCTAAAGAATTAATTTCAGCTTATGCTGAAAAAGCTAAACTTGAAGAAAAACTAAAAATCTTAAATGAGTATTATAAGTCTGTTTCAGACATAAATGATACAGTAAAGAAACAGGATTATATTAATACAGAGCTTATAAAGGAAATTTCAGGGGTAGTACCACAAAGCATTAACTTTCAAAGTATGAAAATTTCAGATAAACTTATTACCATGAGAGGTACAGCTGAAGATAGAGTTGCCATAGGAGAAATGGAGCATAATTTAAAACAAGTGGGTATCTTTGAAGATATTCATGTGTCAATTATTTCAGGCAGTGGAACACAATCAACTGACGCAACCATTTTAGGAAATCCCAGAAGTGTAATAACTGGACAAACTGCTTCTTTTGATTTCAATTTGACCTTCAAATTGAAGGAGGAAAATTAAATTATGAAGCTAAACTTAAAGAAGAAAATTAAATTAAATTTCAATATTAGCAAAAGAGAAAAAATAATGCTCATTATTCTTGGAATAGCTATTATTTTTACGGTCTATTATAAATTAGTTTACTCTAAACAAATTATTAAGGTAAATCAACTTAAAGCTCAAAAGGAGGAGTATAATTCTAAACTTAAGGGACTGCAAGCCAATATAGTCCTAAACAAAAAACTAAATCAGGATTTAATAGCAACAAATGCAAAGGTTCAAGAAGTATCCAAGGATTTTTTTCCTTCAATTATAGAGGAAAAAATTATAGTAATTATAGATGGAATGCTTAATGAAAATAATGTAATATCAGATTCCATAACTATTTCAGAAGTAAGCATTGAGACGGTTGCAAAAGAAAAAACTGAGGAAAATACCAAAACAAGCCTTATTGAAGAAATGGTTAAAAAGTATATAGAGTTAATGAAGGGAAGTACTTCAACTGCAGCAAAGGATATTGAAAATAAGACAGAAAATACAAGTAAGGATACAACTAAGGAGCAAACTTCTCTAGAAGCTAAAAAAATTACTTTAAAGCTTAATTTTGAAGGTACTCATGATGATGTTATGAGCTTTATAGATGAAATTAAAGGCTTCTATAAAAGAATAATAATAAAAAATATAAATATTACTGCAAAAGGCGAAGGAATTAGGGGTAGCATGATATTAGATTTTTATGCTATACCTAAGCTTGAAGAAGAAGATATTGACTATAACAAGTGGCAGTATGATGGCAACTACGGCAAAGATAATATGTTTAAAGATAATAGGAAAGAGACTGTTAATGAAGCTAATATTCAGGGAATAGAAATACCCGATATAGGAAATTAAAGTATAGTTCTTAATTTTTTCAAAGGAAAACTATAGAGAAATTTTCAGGGGAGATTATATGGGAAAAAAAGTACGGTATAAAAATAAAGGATTTACCTTGATGGAAGTAGTTATATCTATAGCCTTGCTTTCTATAGTAGTTATTCCTTTTTCAAATTTAGTTTTAAATTCATTTTTGATTACAAATGATGCTAAGATTAAGCAACAGGCTACTAATATTGCTCAAAAATATATGGAAAAAATAAAGTCTGATAGCACTATCAACTTTGATAATATTAGTGATGGTTTAGAGACTCTAAATGAAGCAGCTTATCCAACCTCAACAAGTGATGGATTTACAATAAAATATTATATTGTTAGAGATGAAAATTATAAAGTCACAGCTCCAGTAGCTGGAATTGATATTAATGTCTATGATTATCGATTTGAAATATCAGAACAGTCCAATAGTATTGTAGTTTATGATAAAAACAATTGGGTAGGTGCAGAAGAAAAGCTTATTCCTGATTTCCAAGTTACTAATAATCTAACAAACATTACCTACAAAATTAATAGCACTGAAAAAACTATTAATAAAATAAAGGCAGAAAGTCAAAACATTATAATAAGAGTAGATGTTAACAGAAATTTTTCAGATGGTTTACCTGCTGATTCTCCATTAAAGCATCCAGATAATACCTTAATAGTGACTGCAGAAAATAAATGCTCTGGAAACCTTATTTTTTATTTTGTAAAGTCGGCAAACCTTCAAACTGATGTAAAATGTCAAATTGTTAATCTTGGAGGAAGCATAATTAAATACGATAATTTAAAAAGTGTAAATAGTGGTGCTAGTATAGGTCCTAAGTCAAGACTGTATAAAATTAAAGTTGAAGTTGAGAAGAAGGGACAAAAGGTAATTAATGAATCCTATAGGACATTTTATTAATAAGGGATGATAATATGTGTTTAAGAGTTAAAAAAGGCTCTACAATGCTCATGATTATTGTATTTATAGCAATTTTAAGTATTTTAGGTATTGCTATAGGCTCTTTAGCTGTTAGTGGATATAAGCTGAGAAGCCTAAATGAAATTTCAAAAAATAATGTGTATTTGGCAGAGTCTGGACTAGACAAGGCATATGTGATTATTGGTAAATTACTAGATGAAGCTGTAAATGAAGGAAATACAGCTGTAGCTACAGCAATGAGTACTTTAGATTTAACTACTCCAGCATCTGAAGGTAATACATTTCTTAATAGTGATGGTACTGTAAATGAAGAAAACATAAAGATGTACCAAGATAACATATTCAAAACAACTTATAAGAATACAATAGAAAGCAATATAGTAAATAGAATAACCCAAGGGGATTATTTATTTTTAGGTGAAAGCATAAAACCTGAAATTTCTATAATTTCTAATGCTGAGGAACTTAAGTTTAACAATGAAAAACTTATCATGAAACTCCAATCCAAATTTAATTACAAAAGTATAGAAAAAAATGTTGGAATTGATTATGAAATAGCTGTACCAGATTATGGTTCTTTTTATTATATAAAGAGCAGTGTTGTAAATACTACAGTTCAAGCTAATGTGCTGCAAAACATCATTGCTGTTGAAGGAAATGTAATTATCCAATCAGATAATGTAAAAATCAACGGTGATGTTTTTATAAAAGACAAGGGTGCAGATGGAGTAATAATAGATCCAGATAGTAATGTGGACATTAATTCTATAAATGTTGTAACCTCAAATAGTGTTGTGGCTAACTTTCCTAATTTACAATATTATAATAGTTATGACATTGCAAAAGAAAATGGTACTGTTTCTAAAATCGGAGAACTAGTATTATTAAATCCTGATATACACAAGAATTATGCTTTTGTAGGTCCAAAAGGTAATATAGATGACTTTAATGGAATGGATGTGGAGATAATTGACCTTAGAACTCTTAAAGGAAGTGGAGAAGTTAAAGTTGCTATTATAACTGCTGGTACTGTATTTATGACGGGGAATATAAAGTTTATGGGATCAGTTATTTGTGGAGGAAATCTTGTATTAATGGATGGTTCCAGCATAGATACAGATATAGATATAAAAGAGCAGGAAGCACAAGCAGAAAAACTATTGCAGCCTTTAGAGGTGGCTGGAGTATTTAACTCTGAAGCTGTATTAGAGACTTCTGTAATAACTGATATAGATTATGAAATGGGTGTTGATAATACAAGTGGAAGCAATTCTATAACAAATACCTTAATTAAGAAAAAGAATTGGAGAATTGAAAAATGAAAAAAGGCTTTACATTAATTGAAATGCTTATAACCTTAGCTTTAATAGGTATAGTTATGGGAGCAATCTCCTCTTTCTTTTTAACAAATTATAAAACACTTAATAATGTCAGTAAGGAATTGGATTTTCAAAGAGAAGGAGAAAAGGCAATAAGTTTTATTATAGATAAAGCAATGGAATCCAAGGGAATTGGAGAGGTTCAACCAAATAACAATGCTAATTCTAGTGATGAAAAAGATGTTACTAAAGTAGTTTTTAAAATCCCACTTTCAACTGGGGAGGTTAATGAACATGGGCATGTTTTTTCTCTTGTTCAAGTGAATGGAGAAAATCAGTTGAGATATGGAAATGGAACTTTAGATACTGTAACAAACACGTATAATGTGACTACAGATACAGTCATCGCTAGAGGCATAAAATCTATCGAATTAAAATCCAGTCAAGGGGAAGCTCTTAAAGAGGCTAGAAGCGTGGAAGTAATTATTATACTAGATCAAGAGCCTGTTAAGAGTCAGGTGTACTTTAGAAATAAAGAATAGTTTTTTAGCTATTAATGGGGCATTTTATATTTATGAGGAGATATTAATATGATAGAGATAATAGTGTTTTTTTTAGGACTTTCCATAGGAAGCTTTCTAAATGTATGCATATATAGAATACCTAGAGGGGAGTCTATATCTTTTCCACCATCTCACTGTACAAACTGTAATAAAAGAATTAAAGCTTATGATTTGATTCCTGTAATAAGCTATATATTTTTAAGAGGAAGATGCAGATACTGTGGAGAAAAAATATCTATAAAGTACCCTTTAATAGAACTTATAACAGGAATAATATTTGTGGTGATATATCTTAAATATGGATTAACTATAGAATGTCTTAAGTTTTTCTTTTTAGTGAGTTTTTTAATTTTAGTAGGAATTATAGATTATAATTCAACGGATGTTTACTCTGTAACAACTCTAAGTGCGTTTATCTGTGGCTTATTTTTTATAGGTGTTAATATATATATGAACCTTCCAGTCAAAACTTATATTATAGGTGCTATAATAGGAGGAGGATTTATTGCTATTATAATCCTTTTATTTGGTGGAATGGGATGGGGAGATGCAGAAATGTGTGCCTTCTGTGGACTTTATATAGGTACTAAGCTAACTTTGTTTATGTTATTCTTATCAATTATAATTGCATCTATAGTTGCTGTTGTTAACATATTGTTGAAGCGGAAAACTAGAAAAGATTCCATGCCATTATGCCCATCTATAGCAGTTGGAACTTTTATTTGTATTATTTGGGGTGAAGAAATTTTAACCTGGTATTTTAATAACTTATTATTCTAATGGATAAGCCTTGTGGGGGGTGATAGCATTGTTCAGCAAGAAAGCTATATCAATAGATATTGGCAGTAAAAACATTATATTAGTTGAAGGTAAATGCGAAGGAGATAAGGTGATTATTTCTAAAATTGTCACTATAGAAACTCCGAAGGACTCCTTTAATGATGGTGAAATAATTAATATAGATGAAATTAAAGACAGCATTTCTGAGAGTCTTAAAGAAAACAATATAAAAAGCAAAAATATAATTTTTACTTCCAAAAGCACCTCTATTATAACTAGAATAATTGAGGTTCCATGGGTAAAGGGAAAAGAATTAGACTCTTTAATAAAGTATGAAATAGAGCAGTATCTTCCTATAGATTTTCAAGAGTATATAACTAGATATAAGCTTCTTGAGGAATTTACTAAGGATGAGGTTAAAATGGTTAGAGTAAATGTTGTAGTATATCCCAAAGCCATGGCAAAGGCTTATTGGGATTTAGCAAAGGAATTAAAGTTGACGCCTTTGGCTCTAGATTTAAGCTCTAACGCTGTTAATAAGTTAGTTACAAGAAAGAATACCTTTATTAATTTAGAGGAACTTAATAAAGAAGAGACTATTTGTATGATTGATTTTGGTTATGACCAGATAGAGTTAAATATAATTTCCAATGGGATACTTGAATTTACAAGAATTTTGCCTGGAGGAGGAAGCTATCTTGATGCCAACATAGGAAGTGAATTTTCAGTGGGAGAAAAAGAAGCTGAGAATAAAAAAATTATGTATGGAAACTTAAGTGGCGATGTAGATCTTTTTAAAGAAGGGCTTACGGTTAATGAGGACTTTTTTGAAGCAGAAACAATTAATGCATCTATTAGACTAGTATTAGATAGATGGAATAATGAAATAAATAGGATGTTAGAATACTTTAGAAATAGGTTTAAAGATAGAAGCATAAGTAAAATAATGATTTATGGTGGAACCAGTGAACTAAAAGGCATGGATAAATATATGCAATCTGTTTTAGGTGTTACTGTTGAAAAAGTTCAAAACATAAGTAACATTGTGTTAGAAGCTTCATTAAAAGAAATATCAATAGTAAGTTATATAAATGCTATTGGTGGAATAATAAGAATAAAATAATTTTAAAAACTGCTTATGATTATAACAAATATTGACCAAAAGGTTTTATGATTATATAATAAAAAAAGTGGATAAAGAAGATTTTGCAGGTTTTGGAGAGAGGAGAGTAGCACTATGTTTACTCCAATAAAGAACACTAAGGTATATGAACAGGTTATAGATCAAATTAAGGAAATGATAAAAGATGGAACCTTAAAGAAAGGTGATAAGTTACCTTCTGAAAGAGATTTAGTGGAGCAATTAGGTGTGAGCAGAGCCTCTATAAGAGAAGCATTAAGGGTTCTTGAAATTATAGGTTTACTTGATTGTAGACAGGGTGAAGGGAATTTTATAAAAAATAATTTTGACAATGGATTATTTGAACCTCTTTCAGTAATGTTTATGTTAAATGAAAGCAAACCAGAGGAAATATTTGAATTAAGAAAAGTAATTGAAGTTGAAACTGCAGCCTTAGCAGCAAAGAGAATAACAGAAGAAGAACTAGAGGAATTATACAAATTAATAGAAGAAATGAAAAACTCAGAAAGTGAAGATGATAGAACTAAAATAGATAAGAAATTTCACTATACAATTGCCTACGCATCTAGGAATTTTCTTATTTTAAACATTTTAAATACTATATCTACTCTAATGGATTCATTTATAAAAAATGCAAGAGAAGAAATTCTTAAGAAACATTACGATAATGATATTATAAACAGCCAACATAAAAGTATTTGTGATGCCTTATCATTACATAATCCATCTGAAGCTGCTTTTGCAATGCGTAAGCACATGGAGTTAATAAATGAGAATTTAAATTTTATACTTAAATAAATAAAAGCATACAAGCATCTATGGATAGCTGGTATGTTTTTATTTTGATTTAATTGTCAAAATAGTAACTAACTATAACAGATTATAATAAATTTTTTAAAATAGAACTTTAAAATACTGATGGTCATACCAATTAGCATATTGTAGATTAGGTATGTAAAATTTTTAATAATTAGAAAGTCACTATATAACATAGAGAATAGTGATTAAAAAATAATTTAACTGGTATGACAACTTACCATTGAAATTTGGATGGAGGAATGGAAATGGAAATATTAGTTTGTATTAAACAAGTTCCAGGAACTAGTAAAGTTGAAGTTGATCCTGTTACAGGAGTATTAAAGAGAGATGGAATTGATTCAATGGACTTGTTTCAGGAGAACATGGAATTGGATATGCTAAAAGAGAATATATGTTCCATCAATATGGTGAGCAATATATTAGCTTAATGAAAGGAATTAAAGCAGCCTTTGACACGAAAAATATATTAAATCCTGGAAAAGTTTGCCAGTAATTTACAAACTAGTGGATCCCTCCTCCACTAGTTTTTTTATGTACAATTATTTTATTATTTCTTCAAGATGGATTTTGCCTTTCAACAGTATAATTGCTATAATTGTATTGTTCTAGAATATTAAAAAGGGGACAAATTAATGCATATACCAGATAATTATTTAAGTCCAACTACTTGTGCTATTATTGGTACAACTATGCTGCCAATTTGGAAAAGGGCATCTACAAAGATTAAAAAAGAGATGTCTAGAAAGAAGATGCCTCTATTAGGAATATGTGCTGCATTTTCATTCTTAATTATGATGTTTAATCTTCCTCTTCCAGGAGGAACTACAGGGCACGCAGTAGGAGCAACCCTCATTGCCATTTTAGTAGGACCTTACGGAGCTACTATAGCAGTAACTATTGCCCTGGCAATACAGGCATTATTTTTCGGAGATGGAGGGGTGCTTGCTTTAGGTGCAAATAGTTTTAATATGGCTTTTGTTATGCCCTTCTCTGGGTACTATATTTACAACTTAATTAGTATAAAGATGAAAGGGGAGAAGGGACAATACCTAGCAGCTTTTATAGCAGGGTACGTATCTTTAAATTTAGCTGCACTTTTTACCGCAATAGAATTTGGGATACAACCCTTAATATTTAAAGATTCATTGGGAAATCCTATGTACTGTCCTTATGGACTAAATGTTTCAATTCCTTCTATGATGATTCCGCATTTACTATTAGCCGGCTTTATAGAAGGTGCATTTACTGCAGGTATCTTAGCATATATTAAAAAGCTATCTCCATCCCTTATAGGGCAAAATAAGAAAGAAAATAATAAACCTATATATGCTTTATTAATAGGTATGATAATATTAGTTCCACTAGGACTTTTATCAGCAGGTACAGCTTGGGGTGAATGGGGAATTACAGAAATAAAAGAAAGAGTAGGGTATATTCCACAGGGAATGAAGGAAGGTTTTGATTTTAGTAGTTTAATACCAGAATATTATGTATCAGGAATTCCAAAAATATCAGGATATATTGTTTCAGCAGTTATTGGAGTAATATTAATTTTTATTTCAGTGAAGCTTATATTAATAATAAAAAATAAAAGAGCATAAAGGTGATAATTTGGATGCAGAATGGCTTTTTAAAAAAGATGAGTATATCCCTGTTAAAGATAAAGAAAAATTTATAAATAAAACTATTTTAACAATTATAAATGTACTTGGAGTGATTAGAAGGAAGGAGAGCTATAGTAATAAAAGTTACTATAGAACAAACAGCACTGTAAAAGTAATCTTTACTTTTCTTAATATAATTTTATTATCTCTATCTAGAAATATAGCATTTGTTTTAGCGATTGATTTGTATTTAATAATTTCAACTTTGTTTATTGAAAAAGAGGATAGAATAAAAATATTTATTATTAGCTTGATGGTGCCCGTTTTTACTTTAATAATGCTTATTCCTTCATTTATAATGGGAAATAAATTAAACAGTATTTTAATTTTATTTAAGGTAATTGGAACTATTATTTTTATAAATATTTTATCTTATACAACAAAATGGACACAAATTACAAGGGCTTTAAAGTTATTATTTATCCCTGATTTATTTATATGGATTATGGAGATTACTATAAAGTACATTGTAATTTTAGGAGATTATTCTTTAAATCTTCTATATGCTTTAAAGCTTAGATCAATAGGTAAAAATAATAGTAAGTATAGCTCCTTATCATCTATTGCAGGAACCTTGTTTTTAAAATCTAAGGACATGGGAGAAGAAATGTTTTCTGCTATGGAGTGCAGAGGATTTACGGGAGAATATAAAGGCTTCATTAATACTAAAGTTACAAAGTTTGATACCCTATATATTATAATAAATATATTTATATTAGTTGTTTTTTTACTAAGTTAGATTAAGAAAGGACATGCAATGATTGAATTAATTAATGTTTCTTTTAGTTATAAAGGTAAAGCTGCTTTAGAAGATATAAATATTAAAATAAATGAAGGAGAAGCTATTGCTCTTATAGGTCCTAATGGAAGTGGCAAATCAACCCTATTAAAGCTTGTAAATGGAATTATTTCTCCTAATAAAGGAGAGTATTTGTTAGATAAAAAAATTATTACGGAAAAGCAGTTAAATGATAATATATTTTCAAAGTCTTTTCATAAAAAAATAGGCTTTGTTTTTCAAAATTCTGATACTCAGCTTTTTTGCTCAACAGTATATGAAGAGATAGCCTTTGGACCGAGACAAATGGGAATTTCAGAGGAAGAAGTAAACAAAAGAGTATATGATTGTTTAAGACTTTTAAATATTGAGAAGCTAAAGCATGAGGCTCCGTATAATTTAAGTGAAGGGGAGAAGAAAAGGGTTGCTATAGCCTCGGTACTTTCCATGAATCCAGAAATTTTAACCCTTGATGAGCCTATGAATGGAATAGATCCAAAGGGAAAGAAATTTTTAAAGGAGCTTCTTATAAAACTAAATGCTTCTGGAAAAACAATAATATGTTCAACCCATGACTTTAATTATGTAGAAGGAATATTTAAAAGAGCTATTGTTTTTTCAGAAAAACACAAGATAATTAGAGATGAAGATTACGGCGTAGTTATAAAGGATGAAAAATTTTTAATAGAAAATAACATTAAGTAGAAAGTGGGAAGGTGAAGAACATGAGAATACTCTATTATGATTGTTTCAGTGGCATAAGTGGAGATATGAATTTAGGAGCAATGCTCGATTTAGGAGTAGATAAGGATTATCTTATAAAAGAACTAGAAAAGCTAAATTTAAATGGAGAGTATGAAATAAAAGTAACAAAAGACAGCAGAAAAGGAATTCATGGAACTAAAGTTGATGTGATTTTATTAAATAAATTACATGAACACCATCATGAGCAAACTTGCTCTCATGAACATGAGCACCATGACAGCCATGAACATTCTCATGATCATGGGCAAGAGAACCACCATGACCATGAACACAGAAATTTAAAAGATATTGAGAAAATAATTAAGTCTAGCAGCTTAAGTGAAAAAGTAAAAGAGTTAAGCCACAATATTTTTATGAAGGTAGCAGAAGCAGAGGCGAAAGTTCACGGGAAATCATTATATGAAGTTCATTTTCATGAGGTAGGAGCTATAGATTCAATTGTAGACATTGTAGGAGCTGCAATTTGCCTTGACTATTTAAAGGTTGATAGAATATTAGCATCCTCAATAGAGCTAGGAGGAGGCTTTGTAAAATGTGCACACGGGCTTATTCCAGTGCCAGCTCCTGCTACAATAGAAATATTAAAAGGAGTTACAGTTAAAACTGGTGCAGTGCCTTTTGAAACTACAACTCCAACAGGAGCGGCTATTCTTTCAGCATCCGTAGATGATTTTACTGATTTAAAGAATTTTAAGATAGATAAAATTGGATACGGAATTGGAGGAAGAGATACAGAGATTCCAAATGTATTAAGAGTTTATTTAGCCGATAAAACTGAAGAATTAATAGATAATTCAAATGATAAAGATGAAATTTTTATATTAAGCTGTAATATTGATGATATGAATCCAGAAATATTTAGCTATGTTATGGAAAGGTTATTTAAAGTAGGAGCCTTAGATGTTTATAGAATTCCTATTCTAATGAAAAAAGATAGAATGGGTTTCATACTTAATGTGATTTCAAAAGAAAAGGACCTTAAAGCTATAAAGGATATTATTTTTAAAGAAACCACTACCATTGGAATAAGGCAGACTAAGGTTGAAAGGGAAAAACTAAAAAGAGAATTTGAAGTAGTGGAAACAGAGTATGGCAAGATTAATGTAAAGAAGAGCTATTTTGAAGGAAAACTAATAAAGTGGAAGCCAGAGTATGAAGATTGCAGAAAATTAGCTGTTGAAAATAATCTTCCAATTAATAAAATATATTATAAAATTAATAAGGTTATGGGGGATAAGATTAAAAATGATTAATGATAAATACAAAAATCTTGTTAGTTATCTGAAAGCTTTAGGCAGCGTAGTTGTTGCATTTTCAGGAGGCGTGGATAGTACATTTTTATTAAAGGCAGCAAAAGAAGCATTAGGTGAAAATGCAGCAGCTCTTACGGTGGTTTCACCATATATTCCTACATGGGAAGTTGAAGAGGCAAAGGAGCTAGTGAAAACTATAGGAGTAAGACATGAGTTTTTACAGGTTTCTGTAATTATGGATGAAATTAAGTTTAATCCTGAGGATAGATGCTATTTATGTAAAAAAGCTATTTTTACAAAAATAAGTAGCTTTGCAAAGGAAAATGGGTATAAGTATGTAGTAGATGGAACAAACTTAGATGACACAAAGGATTATAGACCTGGACTTAGAGCTTTAAAGGAACTAGATATTAAAAGCCCACTTCTTCAAAATGAGTTAACTAAAGAGGAAATTAGAAAATTGTCTAAGGAATTAGGATTAAAAACTTGGGATAAGCCACCATATGCATGTTTATTATCAAGAATTCCATATGGTACTGAAATAAAGGAAGAAGAACTAAGAAAAATTGAAAAATCTGAAAGATATCTTATGGATATTGGATTATTAGCTGTTCGTGTAAGAGCTCATGGGGGTTTAGCAAGAATTGAAGTGCCAAAAGAAGACTTAGATAAGCTATTTAATAGAGAGCTTTTATCTGAAATTACACAAAAACTTAAGGACTTTGGATTTAAATACGTATCTTTAGATATGGAAGGCTATAGAACAGGAAGCCTTAATGAAACTATAGAGAAGGGGAAATAAAAATGAACTCTGAAGAAATAAAAATGCTTTTAGAGGGAGTTAAAGCTGGTACCTTGGAAATAGATATTGTAGCAAAGAAACTAGAGGAATTACCTTATAAAGATTTAGGCTTTGCTAAAATAGATAATCATAGAGAATTAAGAGTTGGATATCCAGAAATTATTTATTGTGCAGGGAAAACTGTAGAGCAGGTAAAAACTATAGTAGGATATATGAATACAAATGAAAGCAATATTTTAGGTACAAGGGCAACAAAGGAAATGTATTTGGCAGTTAAAGAAGAGTGTCCCAATGCCGAATATAATGAAATTGCAAAAACTATTACAATTAAGAAAAAAGAAATACAGTTTACAGAGTCATATATTGCAGTGGTAACTGCAGGAACCTCTGATTCACCTGTAGCTGAAGAGGCAGCTATTACAGCAGAAATATTAGGGAATAAAGTAGAAAGAATAAACGATGTAGGGGTTGCCGGGATACATAGATTATTTAGTAAATTAGATATTATAAGAGGTGCAAAGGTAGTGATTGCCGTAGCAGGAATGGAAGGAGCTCTTTCAAGCGTAGTTGGGGGACTTATAGATAAGCCATTAATAGCTGTTCCAACTAGCGTTGGTTATGGAGCAAATTTTGGAGGGTTATCAGCACTACTTTCAATGTTAAATAGCTGTGCCAGCGGTACAAGTGTAGTTAATATTGATAATGGCTTTGGAGCAGGATACTTGGCAAGTATGATAAACAAGTTATAAAAAATAATCGCTAGTCTCTAGTCGCTTGAAAAAATAATTGACAATTGAGAATTGACAATGGACAATGATTGAAGTAATTAAGCTGAGCTTAATTACCCAATTTAACAATTCAGTAAGCATATAATGTAGTTTTGCATTAGCAAAACATCCTGCATTGTCAATTGTCCATTGTGCATTGTCAATTACTATTTAAATAACTTTATTTAAGCTTTTCAATTCCAATTCTAATCCTCTTTAAAGACTCTTCTTTTCCAATGATTTCAGCTAGTTCAAAGGCACCACCTGGGGAAGAAGGCTGTCCTGATAGAGCAGTTCTAAGAGGCCATAATACTATACCATTTTTAACTTCCATTTCTCCAATTAGTGCAAAAATTGAGTCATGAATAGAAGTAAAAGTCCAATCCTCTAAAGCTTCTAATACAGGTAAAGCTTTTTCAAGACTTACTAAAGAATTTTCTGCATTGGTCTTCATTTTTTTATGAGTGTATAAATCAATTTCATGTTCAGGTAATTCTTTAAAGAAACCTACCATCTCAGGAATCTCATTTAATACTTCAACCCTTGTTTGAAGTAACTCGCTTATTTTTAAAGTATTAAGTAACGATAATTCATCACTTGAAAATACCTTTTCGTAATATGGGGTTGCAAGCTTATGAAATTCGTCAAGAGCAAGCTTTTTAATATATTCTCCATTCATCCATCTCAATTTTACTGTATCGAAAATAGATGGAGCCTTGTGTATGTTTTTATAATCAAACTGCTGAACTAATTCAGGTAGTGTGAAAATTTCCTGTTCAGTTCCAGGATTCCAGCCAAGTAAAGCTATAAAGTTAAGTACAGCTTCTTTTAAATATCCCTTTTCAAGTAAATCTCCAAAGGAAGCATCGCCATTTCTTTTACTTAGTTTATTGTGAGCATCCTTCATTATAGGAGGGCAGTGTATATAGGTTGGTACATCCCATCCAAAGGCATTGTAAAGTCTGTTATATTTTGGAGCAGAAGAGAGATACTCGTTTCCACGAACTACATGTGTGATTCCCATTAGGTGGTCGTCTACAACATTTGCAAAGTTATAGGTAGGAAGTCCATCTGATTTCATCAATATCATGTCTTCTAGCTCTGAGTTATCCACAGAAATAGTTCCATAAATTTCATCCTCAAAAGTGGTAACTCCTTCAATAGGATTTTTCTGTCTTATAACATATGCTTTCCCTTCAGAAAGGTTTTTTTCTACTTCTTCTTTAGAGAGATTTCTGCAGTGACCATCATATTTGAATACTTCTGATTCATCTTTAAGAGAGTCTAGTCTTTCTTTATCACAGAAGCAGTAGTATGCTTCACCTTTTTCTACTAAATCTTTAGCATATTGAAGGTAAGTACCACGTCTTTCACTTTGAACATAAGGACCAACAGGACCTCCTATGTCTGGGCCTTCATCATGATTTAGTCCAGTCATCTTTAAGGTTTCAAATATTACTTTTACTGCATCGGATACATATCTTTCTTGGTCTGTATCTTCAATTCTTAAAATAAATTTTCCATTTGCGTGCTTTGCTATTAAGTATGTGTATAAAGCTGTTCTCAAGTTTCCAACATGCATATATCCTGTTGGACTTGGGGCAAATCTTGTTCTTACTTCTTTAACTGACATATAAGTTCACTCCCATTTGTATATTTAAAAGCCTTTCGCAAGCTAAGCGAAAGGCATAGAAAATCCTCTTTTAATCATATACTAAGGAAATTTCTATGTCAATATAAGGGGGAAACTAAAGCTAATTATGAGGATAAATTTTATTAGCTTTTTATGATTTTTTTATAGAAGTAATAGTATAATATTAAAAAGATATTTTAGGGTAAAATAAATAAATACCTATCTTTTTTAGTAAATAAAAAGGAGTTGTATATAAAAGTATGAAAAAAAATAATATAGTTAAGCTAATTCTGTTTGCATTGATTTTTATTGGAATCATTCTAGTGATAAACAGTGAAGCATTAAAGTATGCAAAGCAAATAGATTTGAGTTTATTTCAGAATAATTTTGTAGCTAGAGAAAAGCTAGGACAAAAATTTTATGAAAGTGACAGGGTATTTCAATTATTTAAGGTGATCTTTAGCTTAGTGATTCCAATAATGTTCTTAATTACAGGTTTTTCTGCGAAGCTAAGAAATTTTTCTAAGGGTATTAGTAAAAGGTTTTTTATTACAGTTGGTGTTTATGGAGTAATATATACCTTAATAGAGAATATACTTATCTTTCCTTTGATATATTATGGCGGATATGTTCAGAGAAAAATTTTTGGACTATCTCACCAAAGCTTTTTAATGTGGCTTAAAAATTATTCTATAGAACTGTTAATAAATTTTATTATGATATTTCTAATTCTCTGGATACCTTATAAAATAATTTCTAAGAGTCCAAAGAGATGGTGGATATATACAGGTATTGCATCTATACCATTATCAGCTCTGTTGTTCTTTGCACATCCTATAATAATAGATCCATTATTTAATGATTTCAAGCCAATAGAAAATAAAGCAGTAGAAACGCAATTAGTAGAACTTACTAAAAAGGCAGGAATAGAAAATTGTAATATTTTAGTAGTCGATAAAAGTAAGGAGACCTCTTTGATAAATGCGTATATGACTGGAATTGGAGATACTAGGAGAATAGTTCTATGGGATACAGCTTTGAAAAGCCTTAATGTTTCCGAATTAAAGTTTATTACTGCTCATGAAATGGGACACTACGTTCTTGGACATATTAAGAAGTTTATGATTTTTGAAATAATCGCTACTTTCATATTATTATATATTGTGTCTGTTATTGGACCATATTTAATTAATAGATATAAAAATAAATTTAAGTTTAAGGATTTAAAGGATATTGCTTCATTACCGCTTATATTATTATTATTAAATTTATGTTTTTTAATAACTACTCCAGTATTTAACGCTTATTCTTGCTATATAGAGAAGCAGGCAGATATTTATGCGTTAGAAATCACTAAAGATAATAAAGCAGGAATTTCTTCCTTTAAAAAATTATCTGAAAATGGTATAGTAATTCCATACCCAGATCCAGTTTATAAGTTATGGAAGTACGATCATCCTCCAATAAAGGAGAGAATAGAGTTTTTTGAAAAATATGTACCTTAGGATAAAAGAGAGGAGAAAAATTAATGTATTTGATTAAAACAAAACCCGATAAAATAAATAATCCTGTGTATTATATATATTTAGTGCTAATAATGTGCATTGGATGGATAGGATTATTTTTAATAAAGCTTAGAGATAGCTTTGTAGAGGGTGGAGGAGAACTTGATAGAGCTGTAATTAGATATGTATCAGGAATCAGAAATGAATATTTAAATAAAGCTTTTGTTATTATTAGTAGAAGTGGGGATACTGTTGTTGCAATTATACTTACTCTTCTTGTTGTGATATTTCTATTTAGAGTACAAAAGAGAAGAGAAGCCAAGTTTTATGCAATAAACATATTTGTAATTGCCGTACTTAGCCAAGGTTTAAAATATTTATCTAAAAGACCTAGACCTGTAGGGCAATGGTTAGTAGATATAAGTGGATATTCTAATGTTGGTGGTTATAGCTTCCCCAGCGGTCATTCTACTATTTCCATGGCAGGGGCACTTGTAATTATATATTTTGTCCTTGATAATTTTAAAAATAGAATTCTTGCTCATATAGTGAGTATTCTTATATTTTTATATGCAGCTTTAGTTGGAATAAGTAGAGTTTATGTAGGAGTACACTATTTTAGTGATGTTATAGGGGCCTGGTCAATTGCTTCCTTATGGGTATTAATTGTTTTAGTGTTTTTTAGAAGGGATAGAAAAAGAAAAGATTATAGCTACATAAGGTAAGAAAAAAGAAAAAGAAAAAAGGACAGATTCTTGGGAGTTATATATAAAGAATCTGTCCTTTTTTTGTTATTGAAAAATAAAGTAGTTTACAAAATGTAAAAATATGGTAATATATTAATAGTAGAATTGAATCCTTAGGAGGTAGCTTTATGTCAGATAAATTACAAATAATTGACAATCTAACATTTTATGCACCTATAAATAAACATAGGGAATGGTGGTTAAGTAAAATAATTAAGAAAGGTATATTATGGAGTTGTATATTTTATGCTCTCAGAGCAATATTTATCTTTCCAATTTTTATTTTTAATGAATTTAAGACAAGCTATTTAAACTTATTTTTAACTAGGTTTACTTTTGATGGACCAAGCTATGAGGAGATTTGGAATAATTTTAAAAGCACTTACAGCTTAGTTTTTGATAATAGTGATTTTTTTATTAAGTATTTAATAATCAGCTTTATTTTTCTTAGCGTTATATTAGTGTATTTTATTAAATCACCTAGTGGAATTTTAATAAGTTTTGTTGTATCAGCAATTTCACCTTATATTATAAGTAATGTGTTTATTCCTTTAGTTTCAGTTCTTTATGTGATTTTTAATATATTTGTCTTATTTATCGATAATTTGTTCCCCTTAATGCCTAATATTTTTGCTTGGGGAGTAGTTGGAGCTTTATTTGGAATTGCAGGAGCCATGAAAGAAAATAATTCTACTTACAGGGTAATGCTAGTAGGGCTTTTAAGTGTAATATTTGTAATTTCAAAAGTAAGCTTTACTATTGAGGACGCAGTCCAGTTGAAAAACTTCTTTTAAAGATAAAATCTTTTATAGGACATAATATAGGGATTTTGCTAAGGGAAATCATAGGTGCTAGTAAGGGAGGTCTTGCTGAGGCAAAACTACAAATCCTTGTACCCAAAACCTAGCACCTTAAGAAAGTTGCACCGTAACTTTCTTAATTTAAAATTCTATATAAGAATTACCATCAAGCGGTAGTAAGACTTGAAGCGGAGCAATTTCATTTGGGAAACCAACTAAATAGACTGAGTAAAATCTGCCTGATTTAATAAGGACATTAGGAACATTTAAGGCTACACTATTTGTTCTAGTAGGACTTATTTGAAAGGTGTATGTTCCACCGGCTAATGGAGTATAATTACTATTTCCTCCAAAATTAACATTTCTAGCTATGAATTTTCCCGGTTGATAAGTTAAATCAGAAGCAGGAGTATTAGGGGACAAGTGAATAAATCTTACATATGAGGTTCCAGGTATAGAAGGAAGTTTAGGTTCTTCGTAGGAAAAAAGTCTGATGTTAGATAACCCTCCACCTGCGGCTAATGTAAGAATTGTATCTGGACTAAAGTTGTAATTAGTATTTATTACTGGATTTGTAATTCTACCTGTAGGGTATATTCTGACATTATATAACCCTGGAGCTACAGAAATATAAGGAGTAAACTGTTTATAAGATAAGTTTCTAGCGATAATTTTGTCATTTAAGTATACATCCACTGGTGGTGCATCAGGAGAGGCATGAAGTATTCTGACAAAGGATTTTTCAGGAGTTCTAAAAAAAGGACAAAAGAACATATTCAAATCACCTTTCAAAAATTCTTTTCATAATAAAGTATGTATAAGCTAGTGCTAATGTGAAATATATATTGACTTGAAAACGTTAAAAATGTATAATTTACCTTATGACAGTTAATTCTAATGCAAATATTACAAAAATAGCCAATGCACGTTTGTACTTACTGTATTGGTTTTTTAATTGTAAACTTGTTTGTGTAGGAGAGATAAAATGAATGTATTAGTTGTAGATGATTCAAATTTTATAAGATTAAATATAGTAAATTATTTAAAAAATAATAATATTACTGTAGTTGGTGAGGCATCTAATGGAGACGAGGCAATAGAGTTATATAAAAAATTAAAACCAGATATAGTGACAATGGATATTACTATGCCAGACATGGATGGTGTTGAAGCTGTTAAAAGGATTATGGAAATAGACTCTCACGCTAAAATAATAATATGTTCAGCAGTTGGACAACAAGTTAAAGTTATAGAGGCAATAAAGGCTGGTGCTAAAAGTTTTCTTTTAAAGCCTTTAAATGAAGAAAAAATGATAATAGAAATAAATAAGGTTATAAGTTTTTAGATAGAAAGTTATTAACAGAATTTGAGGGGGAATATGTATGTCAGATCTAAGATTAAATAAACTTGCTAAGCTTCTTGTAAACTATTCAACAAAGGTTAAAAGAGGAGACTTCGTACTAGTTCAAAGTGACAGTGTTGCAGAACCTTGGATGGTTGAAGTGGTTAAAGAAGCTATATTAGCAGGTGCTCATGTTGAATCTAGACTAACATCTCATGAAACAGATCAAGTTAAGTTAAGATACAGCACAGAAGAACAATTGTTAGAAGAAAACTATATCCAAAAAACAGCCTTAGAAAAGGCAGATGTATGGCTTACTGCATGGGGAACAAGAAATACAAAAGCTAATACAACTTTAGATTCAAAAAGGATTCAGCTAAACTCAAAAGGTGCTGCTAGTTGGAGAAAAGTTTATTCTGAAAAGATGGGAAATGGAACATTGAGATGGTGTGGTACACAATTTCCTACTTACGCTGATGCTCAAGAAGGGAATATGAGTCTTTCTGAATATGAGGATTTTGTTTATGGTGCCGGACTTTTAGATAAAGATGACCCAGTGTCAGAATGGAAAAAAATAAGTGAATATCAAGAGAAATGGGTACAATATTTAGACACTAAAAAGGAATTACATATAATTTCTGAAGGAACAGATATAAAAGTAAATATTGATGGTAGAAAATGGATTAATTGTGATGGTCAAGTAAATTTCCCAGATGGTGAAGTTTTCACTTCCCCAGTAGAAGATGGAATCAATGGAGTTATAACCTTTAGTTTCCCAGGAATTTATATGGGAAAAGAGATTCAAGGAATTAAACTTGAAGTAAAGGATGGGAAAGTAGTAAAAGCTACTGCTGAAAAAGGTGAAGAGCTTCTAAAGGCGTTACTTGAAACAGATGAGGGAGCATCAAGCTTTGGAGAAGTTGCCATTGGAACAAACTATGGAATAAAACAGTTCACTAAAAATATGCTATTTGATGAAAAAATAGGTGGAACTATTCATATGGCTATAGGAGATTCAATGCCAGAAGCCGGTGGAAAAAGCAGATCAACAATTCACTGGGATATGCTTTGTGATATGAGAAATGGTGGCAAAATATATGCTGATGGTGAACTTTTTTATGAGAATGGAAAATTTATAGATAATGTATTAGCATAAAAATCAAATAAATTTAAGGATATGGTATTTTGTTTTAAAACCATATCCTTTCTATTTTATTAAAAATCTTTAAATTTAAGCTCTTTTGAAGCTTTCAAACCAACTATATTTATAATATCTGTTGGTATCGAATAGGGAGGAGCGTAAGCTAATTGAAGTTTAGCAGCATCAAAAACGGTACCTCCAAGGCTTATTAAAGTAGCAATAATGTCTGTTCGTTTATCAACACCAGCTTCTCCTAATATTTGGGCGCCTAGAATTTTACCTTTTTCATTAAATATAAGTTTTATTTTTATCACTTTACTTCCAGGGTATGCTGAAGCACTAGAATTACCCTCAGCATAAATTACTTTATAAGGTATATTGTATTTCTTAAGATTTTTTTCATTATTTCCTGTACAACCACAAGTTAATTCAAAAACCTTTATTAAAGCTGAGCCTAAAGATCCATTATAAAAGTCTTTTATTCCCATAATATTATTTGCAACTATATCAGCCTGTCTAGCAGCGGGACTTGCTAAAGCTATATTGGTTTTAAATCCGCTTACTAAATCTAAAGTTTCTACTGCATCTCCTAAGGCAAATATATTTTTAATATTTGTTTCCATTTTCCTGCTTACTAAAATATGTCCTTTTTCACCTAACTCTATTTCAGATCCCTTTAAAAAATCTACATCGGGCTTAATGCCTATTGATAAAATTACAATATCACTATCAAGCTTTATGCCACTGGTTAAGGTGGTTTCTATAATATCACCGTTATCATAAAATGCTTTTACTGGATCACTTAGAATTAGTTTTACTTCATTAGATTTCAACTCTTCTTCTATTAGTTTTGCAATATCAAAATCAAAAGGAGGAAGTATGTGAGCACTTGATTGAACTACAGTTACTCTTATACCAAGATTTTTAAGGTTTTCAGCCATTTCAATACCAATATAACCTCCACCAACGATTGTTACAGATTTTACATAAGAGTTAGTAATATACTGCTTAATTTTATCAGCATCAGGCACATTTCTTAAGGTGAATATTTTAGGGCTTTCAATTCCGGGAAAGTCCGGTTTTGAAGGTTTTGCACCAGGAGATAAAACTAAGTAATCATAATTATCCTTGTATATAGAATTCTTATCTTTAACAGTAATTAAATTATTCATAGTGTCCATTGAGATTACTTTACTATTAATTTTTACTTTAATATTATTTTCTTCTTCCATTTCAGTTGGGGTTTTCACAAAGATTTTTCTCCTATCTTCAACCAAGTTACCAACGAAGTAGGGAAGAGCACAGCTAGAGTAAGAAATATATGGAGTTTTCTCGTAAATAGTTATCTCGGCAGTAGGATCAATTCGTTTAAGCCTCGTAGCAGTAGCTGCACCACCTGCAGAACCTCCAACTATTAAGATCTTTTTACTCATTTTTGACCCCCCTTAAACTATACTAATTAATTATCGTCCTCTTAAGGTTATTTTAAACCAATATTTTGCAAAATAAAATGGCTTGTTATAAAAACAAGCCATTTTATTTCAGTGATTATATAAATAAGTTTACTCCAGCCTCATTTGCTTCCCCAAGGTAGTATCCAACTCCACCAATTTTAACTCCGTCAATTAACTCTTCTTGCTTAAATCCTAAAAGATCCATAGACATTTGACAAGCAACTATTTCAACTCCACCTGCCATAGCAGATTTCATTAAAGTTTCAAGAGATTCAACGTTTTTACTTTTCATTATTCCTCTAATCATTTTTGGACCTATACCTGCCATATTCATTTGAGAAAGTTTCAATTTTTCAGAACCCTGTGGCATCATCATTCCAAACATTTTTTCAATAAAGCTCTTTTTTACTGGAAGACTTTGTGTTTTTCTCAAAATATTTATTCCCCAGAAGGTAAAGAACATAGTAACCTTTTTACCCATTGCGGCAGCACCGTTTGCGATTATAAAGGATGCTATAGCCTTATCTAAATCTCCACTAAATACAACCATTGTTTGACCATTTTTAGCTGATGATGCAATAGGTTGGTCACAAGAAACTGCAACCTGATCACAGCTTTTTTTTAGAGTAGCTTTAATTATACCCTTTTCCTTGCATATATTAACTAGTTCGTTATTTGTTGTTTTACACCAAGATTTTATATCTTCATAGAAACCTGGGTCTGAAGCAGAAACATTTAATATATCCCCTGAATTAATTTCATCTACAGCAGCCTTTACTCTCATTAAAGGACCAGGGCAACTTAAACCACAAGCATCAAGGTTTTTAACTATTCCATTATTTATATTTGGATTTTTTACATTTTCAACTTTATTACAACAACCAGTATTATTATCTAATTTTTTAGGAGTGAATTTTGAAGACATATATAATTTAAATCCACCAGTTACGTTTTTAACATTATATCCCTTTTGTTTTAATAATCTTTCAGCATAGTAGCCTCTTTGACCAACCATACAGTAAACCCAAATTTCTTTTGACTTGTCTACTTCATTTAAGCGGTTTCTAAGTTGTTGAAGAGGAATATGAAGGGATCCTGCTATAGTTCCCATTTCTTGTTCTAAGTCAGTTCTTATATCTAATAGAATTATTTTATCTCTATCTCTTGAATCTAAATCACGAGGAAGCACAACCTCTGATCTGCCTGTTATTATGTTTTCAGCAACAAAGCCTGCCATATTTACAGGATCTTTAGCTGAAGAATAAGGAGGAGCGTAGCATAATTCAAGCTCTGTAAGGTCTGTTACAGTACCACCTAGTCTAATTACTGTAGCAATGTCATCAATTCTCTTGTCAACACCTTCATAACCAATAGCTTGGGCACCAAATATCTTACCTTCATTGTTGAATATTAATTTTAAGGTAATAGGAGTTGCTCCTGGATAGTAAGATGCATGGCTTTGAGGGAATATATATATTACTTCATAAGGAATATTTAATCTTTGTAGAGTTCTTTCATTATTTCCTGTAGCTGCACAAGTCATTTCACATACTTTAATAATTGATGAGCCTTGAGATCCCTTAAAAGTAGTTTTTAAGCCCATTACATTATCAGCAGCAATTCTTCCTTGTTTATTTGCAGGACCTGCTAGTGGGATAGCAGTTACTTGACCATTTACAAAATCAATTACTTCTATTGCATCGCCAACAGCGTATACATCTTTTATATTTGTTTCCATATGCTCATTTACAATTATATGGCCTTTTGGACCAAATTTAAGGTTTGTGTCTTTAATAAAGTTAACATCTGGAGATACGCCTATTGCAAGAATTACAATATCGGCACCAATATTTTGACCATCACCTAACTCAACAGTAAGTTTATTACAATTTTCTTTGAAAGCTTTAACCCCATTATTTAAAACTAATTGAATATTGTTATCTTGAAGTTCTTTTTCTGCAATAGTAACCATATCTGTATCAAAAGGAGCAAGTATATGAGG